>Ga0214473_10001322_pt1 | contig 33071 bp, 28 predicted proteins | sample RVTome_7_FD_203509 | JGI IMG/M metagenome (GOLD analysis project Ga0214473, IMG submission 203509) | Soil microbial communities from uranium-contaminated site in the Upper Colorado River Basin, Wyoming, United States - RVT98D197 | ecosystem: Environmental > Terrestrial > Soil > Contaminated >... | reverse complement strand
AATGGCGACGGGAGGAGGGATCGAAAGAAGCGCGCTTTCGATCAGGAGGGCGAGGGAAAATGTTCCGGGAAATCTGGGTTGACAGCGACGCGTGCGTAGAATTCTCCTCCTGTGGACCGCATAGCCTTAGATCATGCGGGCTACTTCATATGCGTCCCACACGGCGCCCATGATATTTTGGGGCGTTCGCCCGTCCCCGATGGAATAGAGGTTCGGAATTTGGCTCCGTAGATTAATATAGAGTTCCTGATCCGGCTTGAGTCCCGCAGCCAGAACGACGGTATCCGCCGGATACTTTTGCCTCCGGAAATTCCTGTCAATGAGCACGACTCCTTCTTCAAGAACTTCCAGCAAAGACCCATTGCAGATTACTTCTACTCGGTGATATCGAAGCAGGTCCAGGAGCATCATCTTGTTCATCGGCTGAACGGGAATACCCGCGCTCAGCAGATCTTTCAAAACCTCCACAATGGTCACCTTCCTTCCCTGTCGCGCCAGCCATAGAGCGGTTTCGCATCCGATCAACCCTCCTCCCAGGACGAGAACCTTCTCACCGGTCTCCTTTTTCCCCGTTAGGAGATCCATGGCCACAACCACCTTGTCCCCTTCAATACCGGGGATCTCCGGGATGACGGGCAAAGAACCTGTCGCCAGGATCACGCCATCGGGTTTCTCTGCGGCGACCCCTTCCGGGGTCGCTTCCGTTGCGATTCTAATGCGGACGTCCAGCATCCCGAGTTCTCCCTTGTACCAGTCGAGCAGACTGGCGACATCTTTCTTGAATGAGGGGACTGAAGCCGGGATGAGATGGCCACCCATGTTCTGCTTTTTTTCATACAAGACAACCTGATGGCCCCTCAGGGAGCAAACCCGGGCTGCTTCCATACCGGCCACCCCTCCGCCGACGATCACGATTTTTTTCGGACGGTCGGCGCGCTCGATCCGATAAGACTTTTCGCGCCCCGTCGCGGGATTGACGGCGCAGGAGAGCGGTTTTCCCCGGATGATGCGGCCCATGCAGCCGTCGTGGCACCCGATGCACGGGCGGATGCGTTCCGGCTGCCCCACGGCCGCCTTCTGCACCCAGAAAGGATCGGCAAGCAGGCTTTTGCCCACGGCGATAAGGTCCGCTTTCCCTTCGGCTATGATTCTATCGGCGAGAGCGGGGGCGATCAGTTTGCCCACCGTAATGACGGGGATACGCACAGCCTTTTTGGCCTGCGCCGCCATATCGGCCATGGCGCCCGGCTCTTGATAGGTGGGGGGGTGGGGCCAGTACCAGCTGTCGTAGCACCCAGCATCGACGTGCAGCGCGTCGAACCCGGCCGCTTCCAGAAGCCTGGCCATCTCCAGACCTTCTGGTATATCGCGCCCGGCTTCGTCGAAGTCTTCCCCGGGAAGAGCGCCCGAGTTGAAGGCCTTGACGTAATGCTTAAGGCCGAAGCGGTATTGGACGGGAAATTCGGGGCCAACCCGCCTCTTAATTTCCTGCAAAACCTCTATCGGGAGGCTCAACCGGTTGGCGAGGCTTCCGCCATATTTATCTGTGCGCCGATTCCAGAGGGCAGTCGTAAATTGGTCGAAGAGGTATCCTTCATGGCCGTGGAGCTCCACGCCGTCGATGCCGGCACTCGCCAGGATGAGCGCGGCATCCCCAAACGATTTAATGAGCCGTTCCACTTCGGCGGTCTTCAGCTCCAGGCAGGTCACGTCGGGCCTCCAGAAATTGGGAATTGCTGAAGCGGAGACCGGCTGGCTGCGCAGGCGGATCGGATTTGCGACCCGGCCGAAGCCCGCCGTCAACTGCACGAATATCTTCGTGCCCAGGGCGTGGACCGCTTCGGAGAGCTCCGAAAACGGGGCCACGCAGGCCCGAGAAATAACGGCCGCCCCGGCCATAAACTCCAGCTCGCTTTCCACTTTGTGGACACCGGTAATGATCAAACCGACGCCGCCTCGTGCCCTCTCGATATAATATTCGATTCCCCGCTGCTTAAGGCTGCCGTCCGAATTCACAAGCCCCACGATGCCCATCGGAGCCATCGCCACCCTGTTCTTGATCTCCAAAGGCCCGATTTTTACGGGTTCAAAGAGTTTTCCCAAATTACCTTGCATGGATTCTCCCTTTTGCCATTCTCATGAAATCGTGAAATCGGGGATGTCGGTGCAAACGGAAATGTCCGACCCAGTGAGATTAGAAATTCACCATCTTGGCCAATTGTTTTCCCTCGATGGGCCTTCTCTTGCGCCAAAAAAATATATAAAGCGAAAAGGCCAAAGCGAAACCGATGAATGTTATGGTAACGTCCGGAGCGGCAATTAAGAGACCGGCGATGAAAAGGAATACCTGTTCACCTTTCCGCAAAGGACCTATGCCTTGAGTGTATCCTTCAATTCCCCCGGAAAGGAAAAATATTCCGATTATACACGTTACGAAATAGAAGAGAAACGCTGCAATCGAGCCTCCCTGAAGGATGAGCACGGGCTGATAGACAAAAAAGAAGGGAATGATGTAAATCACGATTCCCAGGCGCATGGATTGCCATCCAGTTTTCATGGGATGGGCACCGGCGATGCTTGCGGCCAGAAAAGATCCCACCGCGACAGGGGGGGTGATGGCGGAGAGCATGGCGTAATACATGATAAAGAGGTGGACGGCCATGACGTTAAACCCGACGGAAACCAACGAAGGAGCCAGGGTCACCGCCAGAAAGATGTATGCCGGAGTCAGGAGCCCAACCATCCCCAATATAAAACAAGCGCCGGCTCCAAAAATAAGCGCCAGGAGAGGGATTCCATGCGATAGAGATAGAATCCCTGAAGTGAAAGCCGCAGCCATACCCGTAATGGTGAGCCCGCTGATAATTAAACCTAAAGGAACGATAATCCCCGCAGTATCCACCAGGATATTTCCGACTCCATCCAGGAGGGAGAATATTTGTTCTTTCCTTCTAATCCGGGTCGCTTTTTTGACCATGGCGAGCAAGATCAAGAGAGCGGAGGCATAGAAAGGAGTCATGGCCTCCCATTTCAAGAAAAGAAGCCCCCAGATTAAGAAGAGCAAAACAAAGAGAAAATGCCATCCCGCTTTAATGGTTCCCCAGAACGAGGGGATCTCCTCTCTGGGAAGGCCCTTAATGCCCAATCGGGCCGAGTAGGCATCGACCTGGATCACCAGGGCCAGGTAATAAAAAAAGCTGGGGACAAAAGCGGCGATGCAGATTTGACCATAGGGAATGTCCGTGATCGCCGCCATCACAAAAGCCACAGCCCCCATGACCGGAGGCATCAAAACGCCGCCGGTCGAGGCGCAGGCTTCGACGGATCCGGCAAAATGCGGGGGGAACCCGGCTTTCTTCATCGCCGGGATCGTCACCGAGCCCGTTCCAATAATATTGGCGAAGATGCTGCCGCTCAAGCTGCCGAAAAATCCGCTGCTGATCACGGCGACTTTCGCGGGCCCCCCGCGAAAACGTCCGGTTAAGGCGAAGGCTAAATTCAAGAAGAATTCCCCCGCCCCGGTTTTAATCAGAAGGCCGGCAAATAGCAAAAACCCGATGAGGAGCTCCCCGATTACTTTCATGGGTATGCCCAGGATCCCTTCCGCTCCATAAATATGGTGTCCGATGGTCGCGGAGAAAGAAAAGCTGACCCCCCTGAACACCCCGGGAACCAGGGCGGCAAAAAGAGGATAGATCGTGAATAATAGAGAGATCAGAGCAAAAATATTACCCCCCGTCCTCCGGGCGGATTCCAGCACTAACACGCAGAGAATCATACCGAGAACCAATAGAAGCGGCGAAGGATTCATCGACCATCCCTGGTCGTCTATTTGCGTGGCGATCGCCGAAAAATAAAAGGGAATGGCAAACGCGAAAATAGCCGCAGCCAGGTCATACCAGGGGATCTTCCCTGCTTTTTCTTTCGTGGTGGGAAACATGGGGAATCCGAGAAAAACGAAAGGCAACAGCAGAGCCATGAGAAGGTAGTAGTAACTCCAGTTCATGAAGGAGAAACCGGCGATCGATAGGCCAAAAATATAGAAGATTCCCAAGGCGACCGTCAGGGTGGTCGAGAGGTAAAAAAAGTAGCGCGGTCCTGCCGGTAAACGCCTTCGGGTGACCCTTTCAACGGGTTCGATTTCGCTCATCCATTCCCTCCAGGCACATTAGTCCAAAATAGCCGCGTACGGAAAAAGACCTGAGGGGGCGAGTCCGTGAGGCGCGAGTTTCCTCTCGATTCGCCCCTTTTGGTGGGTATCAATTTTCCCCAATCGTAGCGGATTGGAACAGCGTCACCTCATTTTAAATAAAGGAAGGTTTGCCCGATGATCGTTCCACAGCTTTGCCCAGGCTTCATTGTTCAGTTCAACCTTTACTCCCTTGGCCTTGGCTTCCTTCAGCGCCGCGGCCCAGGCTTTTTCATAGCGGGTCAGGAGGTCCAAATACTCTTGATTCCATTTCTCGTCCTCTGCCGTCCAGAAATTCTTTTCTTTTAAATATCGGATCGTCCCTGGATGAACGGGCAGACCCCTCGAATCCAGCAGGGCTCTCAGTTTCTTCAGGGTCATGTCTTTATTTTCAGCATGTAAGTCTTTGTACTGATCGTAGGCCTCCCCGTAAAATCGAGCGACCTGATAGATGGATTCGGCATCTACATCCAAATAGGAGGCCAGGCAAAAGACATGGTTCGCCATGGGAATCCCGCGGGCCGCTTTAACCCCTTTTTCGCAGATCCCCCAGGGGATCAGCGGGTTGATCTCGTTGTATCTCGCCCACCCTGCTTTGTCCTCCAAAGGCATGGGCAGAAAGCGGATGCCCGAGGGGCTCTCGGCGATTTCGAAAGTGACCGTGCTCATCGCGGCGACGTAATCCGCATCCGCCTTCCCCTCCACGACGGCCCGGGCGCAGGCGGCATAGCTTCCCAGGCGCACCAATTCGACGTCTTTAAGGCTGAGCCCCGCGAAACGAAGCACCCCTTCGGCGCCCATCACCCATGCGGGCGAGGAAGTATACCACGCCACTTTTTTCCCTTTTAAATCCTTTAAGGACTTGATCGGCGAATCTCCCCGGACAAAAAACCCAAAAGGACCGTCGTAGCCCATCCATACCAAACCCAATCTCTGCGGGCCCCATCCCTCCACATGATAGGGATGCTCCCCCTGAAGCCCGACCCCCAGCGAGCTCGTGCTCAATGCGGAAAGAAGAGCCTTCCCCTCCCGGATCTGGCTGAAGCTGACCTTCGTAGAGTCCGAAGGCATCGTGCGGACCGGAACTCCGAGATATTTTTCCATCGTGGGCGCATAGGAAACCGTCGCCGTGTGGCTTGCCGTTCCTACACCGATCGTGCCGATCCCGATGATCGAGGGCAGCTTGGGGGCTGCCAACGCAGGGGTCATCCATAAAGCCCAAAAGGAAACCGCGACCATTGTTCCCAGGTGAAACCTTTTCCTCCCCTTCATACGAATACCTCCTTTTCTATTTTTCCGGCGCCGAAGCGGGTTTTCTGAATGATCAGATCTTTCGGCTTCTGCCTTCCCAATATTTTTGCCGCAGTTCACGTTTCAGGATCTTTCCGGCAGTGGATTTCGGGAAATCAACCATGAATTCAATCGATTTTGGTTTTTTGTAGCTCGCCAGCCTGCTCTTGCAAAAGTTTATCAGCTCCTCTTCACTCACTTCGCTCCCGCTTTTTTTAATGACCAGCCCCTTCACCGCTTCTCCCCATTTTGCATCCGGGACTCCGATGACCACTGCCTTGGCCACTGCGGGATGCGCCGCCAATACATCTTCCACCTCTTTGGCATAAATATTTTCCCCTCCCGATATGATCATGTCCTTCTTGCGGTCGACAATGTACAGATATCGAAGTTCATCCAGCATCCCCATGTCCCCGGTATATAGCCAGCCATCCTTAAGAACCTCCCGGGTTAGCTCCGGCTGATTCCAGTAGCCCTTCATTACATTTTTCCCCTGCACAATAACTTCTCCGATTTCCCCTCTTCCAAGTTCCCGCCCGTCGTTATCGACGATCTTTACTTTCACCCCCATGACCTCCCTCCCTACGGAAGACATTCTTTTATCCTGATCAGGGGTGCCGGACAATACATGATCTTCGGGTTTTAAGATACTGACGGGCACGAATGTCTCCGTCATGCCGTAGGTTTGCGAAAAATCGCATTGGAATAAGGTCATCGCCTTTTTCAGCGGTTCAACCGAAATCGGCGCGGTTCCATAATAAATCGTCTTCAGGCTGCGTAGATCATAAGATCCGGTGCTGGGATGCTCGATCGCCGACAACATCAGCGTCGGCACCAACATCAGATGAGTTATCTTATGCTCCTGAACGGTTTTCAAAATCGTATCGATATGGGAGATATTCAAAATCACCGTTGTCGCGCCTACGAAGAAAAAGGCGAACATACTATTGGCGCCGCCGGCATGGAATATGGGCGGGATAATAAGGTGGATATCGTTGGCAGATAAAAGCCTCTCCAGTGAGGTATTGTAGCAGCTCGTGATAATATTCCGGTGAGTGGTCATGACGCCTTTGGGTTTTCCCGTCGTACCGCCGGTATACCCCAATACGGCAAGATCCTCTTCGTCCACCTCGGCGACCGGCCCATCCGGCGAAGCCAAAGACATCATTTCTTCATAATTCCTCATTCCCGGAAATGAATCATCGATGCAAATACGTTCTTTCAGGGACGGAATCTCCGCTTGAATCGTCTCGATCGTCGAAAGATATTCCTTCCCAAAGAAGACCATCTTTGCGCCGGAGTCCGTCAATACGTATGACAATTCTTTCGGGTTGAACCTGTAGTTAAGAGGAACAACCGGCATGCCGATTTTTACGAGGGCGAAATAAAGCTCAACGTACTGATAACAATTTTGATGCAGGATCGCGATCCTGTCGCCCTTCGTTGCCCCGAGCGTCAGAACTGCGTTTGCTAATCGGTTGGTCCTTTCGTCAAATTGGGCAAAAGTAAACCTGACATTTCCCTGGACAATGGCTGTCTTGTTCGGGTAAAGTCCGGCATTTCTGGGCGGAATATCGCCAAGTAACATAAGCCTTCCCTTTCAATGACGAATAAAAAGATGCTGCAGGGGAAAATATGGATACCTTTGACTCACCTTCGGGGGCCTATTCCTATCAAAAAAATAGTATTCACCCTTCAAAGCTCTCGGTTCTCAGCCTTCTATCCAATTTGGCGGATTTCCTCCGGGCGCAGGGTTAGAAGATCGGCTAAAAAGAGGTGCCCGGCCTTAGGGCAAAATGACTTCTCCTTCTCCTACGGCCACTTTTTCCCCGTTTTGATTCTGGGCAAAAATTTCAACCACCACAAAGTTTTTTCCCGGCCCATGAAAATGCTTTTCCGTAACCATTCCTCCGCAGGTTATCACCTCTCCGGGCAAGACCGGCTTGATGTATTTGGCATCGATTTTTGTAACCTTCCCCCCCACGGGAGTTGCCCAGCTCGTAAGAACGGAAGCCATGAAGGACATGGTCATCTGACCGTGGGCAATCGTTGATTTCCCCCCCGGAAGATGGTCCATCTTCTTCTTCCATTCCAGATCCAAATGGATGGGATTGTAATCGAAAGAAGCCACCGCAAACCGGTCGATTGCGTTCTGATTAACCTGGCGGACGATATCCGGAAGCCGGGTACCCAGCTCTACTTTTTCAAAATTCAAGGCCATTTCTCTCCTCCTGAGAAGGGTTGTAATCTAGGAATATGCCGCTCTTTTCACTTCTCCATACCGGCCGTAATATACTTGCGCATTTCGGTTCGGGTGGGCGGTACGATAAGGGTGGGCCAGCGCCTTACCTTCAGCGTACCGTGCTGATCGATAAAATCCTGTTGATACTGCAGATAATGTTTTCCTCTTTTGATCCATTTATCAGTTGATTTGAGTTTGAGCGTAATAATATCCCCCACCCGAAAAGGCTCATAAATAATATTTAGTTGTCCCGGGTTGAATGCCCCGGGTGTCCGGATCCAATTAGAATGGCCTAATTCGGTGCAATAAAAACCGATCGCCGTAAAAAACAAGGGATGAGCGATAAGGCCTCCCCAGACGGTTTTCTTGGCATATTCTTCATCATTGAACAATGGATTGGGGTCCATTACGGCCCGGGAAAACGCGATAATATCTTCGGCCTTTACTTCAAATTTCCTTTTCGCTTCATACTCCTCCCCAATTTTAATCTCATCCCAGACCTCGTATTGCTCGGCATTTAGAAAAAAATTCGTTTCAAAATCCTTCTGCTTACTTGTGGTTAACAGGCTTTCCAAACGTTGATACTTCATTATTGATCCTCCGTAACAGTTTAGGGTTTTGAAAATCCCTCCCATCCTCCCTTTTACAAAGGGAGGAGAAGATGGTTTCCCCCTTTGAAAAAGGGGGATCAAGGGGGATTTTACGGTGATTCTTTTGATTTCTTGGTTTTTGAAATTCATTTTTTCAAAAGGCTAAAGTGTTACGATCCTCCAATCCCTTTTATTCGATTCCTACTGGTTCTGATCTCCTGATGGATTACATGATCAGCCTGCCACGTGAGGCACTCTCACCTCGCTTTACGCAAAGACGCCAAGAACGGAAAGATAAACTTGGGTATAAGAAGGAAAACAAACTGGGAAAAATCTTTTTGTCCTGACGACCTTTGCGCCCTGGCGTGATCGGAAGACCACAAATTTACTGCATCATAGCAGAACATTCCGCTCAGGTCAAAGCTTGCGCGGGCCGGGAGAGGTACCGGCTCAACGGGAGGGTGATCAAAACCATCAGGGCGGTGCTTATCATTGTGAAAGAGAGGCCCAGGGAGTCGGTAATGAGGCCGTAGATCATCGGCGAGATCGCCCCGCAGCCCAGGGTGATGGCGTAGTAGAGCCCATACCCCCGCGAACGGCCGGTGGGAGAGATGATCTCGGCAACCGTCGCATAAAGGACGGAAGAAGTTCCATTGAGCACGATCCCCAGAAGGGGAAGAATGAACCAGACGATCGATGGTGCAGACCAGAACAAAGATAGAATCCCCGCGGTGGTCAGAATCTCCGTGCCGACGACCATGGGGATGATGCCGAACCATTCGGCCAGCACCCCGCAGGAAAATTTTCCCACTGCCCCGCCGGCAAAAAGAAGAGTCAGGGCGAAACCGACCTGGGCAACCGGGATTCCTTTCTGGAGAAGGACAAAAGGAAGGAAGGTGAGCAAGGCGTTGCGGGCCGCAATATCGATGATCCCGATAGTCAGGAGCGCTGAGAAGCTCTTGCGGTCCCGGATTCCCCATCCCCTTGCCTTTAACGCCGGTTTTTCTTCGGCCGGAGGCGGCGAGGGGTTAAACCGCTTTCGGTCCGCCAGGGTCCAGAGGACAACCCCGGTAACCATTCCCCCGATGGCCAGGAAAAGAACCGCCGGCCTCCAGCCCCAGAGGTTGATCATCAAAGTCAACAGAAAAGGCAGGCATACTTTGCCCAGATCTCCTGAAAAATTATAAGTCCCCATCGCGGCCCGGCGCCCGGATGCTTCGAAGACCCGGGAAAGGATGGAAGAGGACAAGCCGTGCTGGCCTCCCCCGGTCCCTTTGGCCAGAATGAGCGAGAGAAGAATCGTCGGGAAAGTGTAAGACATGGTCAATAATAAAAAACCAACGGTCAGGCCAAAAGTCCCGGCCGTGATGACGGGAAGCTCTCCGATCCTCTCCCCCAGAAGACTCAGGGGAAACTGGACAAGACTCATGGAGGCGGAGAAGATCCCTTTGAGAAAGCCGACCTGGCTGAAGGAGAGATGCAACTCGGCGGCGATGAATGGCAGGAGCAAGTAGATGGAATCTGTAAAACCGTCGTCAACAAAATGGAAGGAGCAGAACGAAAAAAGGGATCGGGCTCTTGTCGGTTTGGCCAAATTATTCAAACTCTCCTTCAGCTGGGCTGCTCCTGGCCTGGGGCCTTTCGTGGAGGAGGGCGATGGGTTTCAGGGGTTGATGAAGAGATCCGCCGCCCGAACGAGCAGGTAATGGTAGAATCCTCCCCGCGGCGTTTCAAAGAAAGGCTTTCTGCAGCAGGGTGATATCCCGTCGACGGTAGGCGGAGACCACCTCGGCGCAGAAAAGCAGGACGCTCGATGAATAAAAGGCCCACACGACCAGGATGACGATCGCCTCTAAAGATCCGTAAACTACGCTGTATTGATGGGACCGTTGGAAATACCAGGTAAAGAAATGCTTGGCCGCCTCAAAAAGGAACGCACAGCTTGTCCCCCCGGCCAGGGCGTGGCGAAAAGAAATCGAGGTGTTGGGGATAATCTTGTAAATCGCCGTGAACGCCGCTGCCAGAATCAGATACGGAAAGAGGTAGCCGACGATGAATTCCAGGAACTCGGAACGGGCCAAGGCCAATCCGAAAAACCCGAGATAAAATTTGTCGGCATTCTCCGCGAAGGCGGATACAAGAAAAGATAGGAAGAAAATCCCCGCCGATGCGGGGACCATCAACAAGGCCATAAGCTTGGACCGCAATAAATTTCTCCTTTTCTCCACCCGGAAGACGACCCCCATGGCATACTCCAGGGAGGAGAAAATGACGCTGGCCGTCCAGATCATGGAGAGAAAGCCGACCCAACCCAGCACCTCCGCGCGGTGCGAGATGGCCCGCACCTCCCGCAAAATCAAAGCGCTGGCCTGCGGAAACAGGCGGTCAAAAAAAACGACGGCGATGCGGTGGCCCTCTTCCGAAGAGCCCAGCAGGTACCCGGCGGCGGAGACCAGCAGGAAGAGATAAGGGATCAGGGAGAGGATCGTGTAAAAGGCCAGGGCGGCCGAAAGGTTCATGCATCCATCCTGGGTGAAGGCCCGGCGGGCTTCCCACAGGATATCCCAAGCGGTCTTCAGTTCGAAGCGGGAGCGCCGGGCATAAAAAGCGGCCATTCTTTGCTTCCAACGTCGCATCAAAAATCCCTCTTCCCGGAGTTTGCAGGAATGGACTTCCGGTGACAGGTGTCGTTGATCAGGGACGCTACAAAGGATCCCCGGTTATACTCAAAACAGTTGACGGCCGTGGTGTCCTGCCGGATCTGCCAGAAATAGGAGTTCTCCAAACCCAGGACTGCGCATAGCAAAATTTTGGTGACCACCCGATGGGAAAGAATCAGCGCGTTCCTTTCGGGGTTCTCCCGGAGGACTTCTTGCAGGCCTTCCCAGGCCCGGGCTCTCACCTGGGCGAGGTCTTCTCCCCCGGGAAAATGGATGGCTTCGGGGCGCTCCCGCCAAAGCCGGTAGAGGTCGGCATATTTCTCCCGCACCTCTTTCAAGGGCAGACCCTGCCATTCGCCAAAGTCGATGTCGATAAAGTCAGGCTCGGGGATTACCCGGAGACCTTTGGCTTCGGCGACGGCCTGCGCCGTTCCCATCGCCCGCGATAGAGGGCTGCTGTAAATGGCCTGGAGGGGAATATCCGTAAAATATTCCGCCAGAGCGCGGGCCTCTGCTTGACCGGTTTCGTTGAGCTTGCAGTCCAGGCGACCGCGGAAGATCTCCTCTTTGTTCCAATCTGTCGTTCCGTGGCGCACGAGATATACCCGGATCATTGCCGACCGCCTTCTATGGTTTTTCTGCGGCTGAAGTCACGAGCCACCGGATCTTTGGCCTTCTCCGTCAAGGCATTATTGCGTAAGCCGCCCGGCAAGTCAACCCCGAGAACAGTGTCCGTGTGAGTGTCAGGGTCAGTGATGGACCGTAAACCCTCCCTCTGGCGCTTCCATCCATACTGCCTTTGTCCGTGTGACTGCAAGTGACAGGATGGGGGTCATCTATTCCTACGATTCCCTTTTTCTGAAATTGACCCTGACACTATTTTTTTTTGACTGGATGACAATTCGTCCGTCCCAATGTTATAATTTTTATAGAGACCCATTGTATCCTTGGTGATGTTCCGAGTCTCTACTTGATAGACAATGAGAGTGTCCGTCTCGGGTCTATCCCCGTCGGACCTCACACCCATACCGACCATCTTTTCAGGGAGGAGAATCTCTATGAGCAAGATCCCAGTGGTCAATCAGGATGAATGTATCTCTTGCGGCCTTTGCGTCGAAACCTGCCCGGAGGTCTTCCGTCTGAACGATAAAGACCTCTCGGAAGTCTACAACCCCACCGGAGCCTCCGAGGAGAAGATCCAGGAAGCCATCGACAGCTGTCCGGTGCAGTGCATCCAGTGGGCGGACTGAAGTGCAAGGGCTCCCCGAATTCATCGAGCATCGCCTGGCCAATGGTCTCTGCGTCCTCGTGGGTGAGGTTCACTCCTTGCCGATTGTCTCTTACCAGGTACATTTTGCTGCCGGTTCTCGGTATGAAAGGCCGGGGATTACCGGAATTACCCATCTTTTTGAGCATTTGATGTTCAAGGGGACCCCGCAAGTGGGCCCCGAAGAGTTTTCCAGGATCATCCAGGCCAATGGGGGGACGCTGAACGCCTTTACGACCACGGACAACACCTCTTACTATGAAAACCTTCCGGCGGATAAGCTGGAGCTGGCCGTCCGCCTGGAGGCGGACCGGCTGGAGAACCTCCGGCTGACCCCGGAGACCCTTGAGCCGGAACGGGAAGTGGTACGCAGCGAGCGCAAGCTGCGCGCGGTGAACAGCCCCTTCGGACTTTTGATCGAGCAACTCTTTGCCCTGGCCTACGAGCAGCATCCGTACCGCTGGCCGGTCATCGGCTGGGACCAGGACCTGAAGAACCTGACCCTGGAAGATTGCCGGGAATATTACCGGCTTCATTATTCTCCCGCGAATGGGGTCGTCGTCGTCGCGGGAGACGTTACTGCCGATGAGGTCTTCCGCATGGTGGAAAAATATTATGGCCCCATTCCGTCTCAACCTCGCCCGCGATCGGCCATTCCCAAGGAGAAACCTCAACGGGGGGAGAAGCGTGCGGTCTTCAAGAAAGTCTCCCAGGTCGCCGCTTTTTTTGCGGGGTTCCACATTCCGGAGATTACTCACCCGGACCTCTTCCCTCTCCAGATCCTATGCACGGCCTTGTCCGCGGGCCGATCCTCCCGTTTTTTTGAAAAGTTTGAAAAACCCGGGAGGGCCGTGGAAGCCAGAGCGGAAGTCGGGTATCCTCCCTTCTTGACCATGGACCCGGGCCTCTTACAGATTTATGCCATCGCCTCACCGGCTATTTCCCTGGATGCTCTGGAAAAGGAAATCTGGGAGGAAGTGGAAAAAGTTCGGCAGGAACCCATCCCCGCAGAAGAGTTGACCAAGGTAAAGAAACAGGCCCGGGCCTACTTTCTCCAAGCCCTGGAGACGCTCTTTTTCAGGGGACTGCTGGCCGGAATCTACCAGGTGCGAGCCGGGAATTTTCGCCTGATCGACGGCACCCTGCCCAACTGCGAGGCGGTGAAAGCGGAGGATCTCCTCCGGGTTGCCCGGAAATACCTTCGCCCTGAAAACCGGACCGTGGTCACTCTTCAGCCCGTGAGCCAGAGCGAACATGAAGAGCTGGGGGAGGTAGAATGAGTGCCGTGTCCCCATCCAGATTTTTCTCACTCCCGCCCGTCTCTTCTGCGGTCTTGAAGAACGGCCTGAAGGTCTATGTCGTTCAGCGCCGGGAGCTTCCCCTGGCCAGCACCCACCTGGTCATTCCTTGCGGGGCGGAGGCCGACCCTAGCGGGAGAGCCGGCCTGGCCCATCTAACCGCCGAAATGCTTACCCTCGGTACGCAGAAGCGATCGGCCAGCCAGTTAGCCGCGGAGGTAGACGGTTTGGGAGCGAGCCTATCCGCCTCTTCCGGGTGGAACTCCACTTCCCTGCATCTGTTCGGGCTGAGAGAGGATTTCCAACGACTGATCGACCTCCTCCTGGAAATCTACACCGAACCCGCCTTCTCCCCGGAAGAGTTCGAACAGCTAAAGCAGCGTCGCCTCGCTGCCCTCGTGCAACAGAAGGATGAGTCCCAGATTATCGCCGATGAACGGTTCCAGGAACTCCTTTTCCAGGGGACTCCCTATGATCATCCCGTTTACGGGACCCTGAAGTCGCTTCCGCCGCTTCTCTGCGGGGAATCTCACGATTTTTACCGGCGTACCTTTTTGCCTCCCGGAAGCCTGTTAGTTATGGCCGGAGATCTGGAGGCGGAGGCCTGCTTTCGCTGGGCGGAAGACCATTTCCCCCCCGCTGTACAGGACTCCCCGAGCCCCGGGCCGGAGGAATCTCCCCCTCCTTCTCTTGCCGCGGTCCGGACCATTTTACTCGACCGTCCGGAATTAACCCAGAGCCAGATTCGCCTGGGGCATATCGGGATGCCGCATGCCCACCCGGATTACCCGGCTTTCGAGGTCATGAATTACATCCTGGGGGCGGGTGGATTCGCCTCCCGGCTGATGCGCAAGATCCGCTCGGATCTGGGTTATACCTATGGCATCCGCGGGTCGCTGGAGCCCCGAAAACACTCCGGGCCGTTCACCATCTCCACCTTTACTCCTACAGAAACCACCTTCTCCTGCGTGCAGGAGATTTTTTCCGTCATCCGTTCCTTTATGGATCAGGGGGCCACAGATCGGGAAAGGGAGGAAGCCGTCAGCTTTCTCACCGGAAGCTACCCCATGAAATTTGAGACTCTCTCCCAGGTGGCCTACAGAATCATCCAGGCCGAGCTTCATGGCCTGGGGTTAGAATACCTGGCGCGTTACCCGGAGCGCATCTCAACGATATCGATCGAAGACATCGCCCGGGTCGCGCGCACGCACATTCATCCGGAGAGGATGCTTATCGTAGTGGTTGGCCGGGTCGAAAAGTTCCGCCGGGAGTTCGAGCAATGGGGTCCGGTGGAGATGATGGAGTGAACTCCGAGGTTCACCCAGGCAAAAATAAAAAGAAAAGGAGGTCAGAAAAATGGCAGTGAAGAAAGCGGTAGCAAAGAAGACAGCAAAGAAGGCGGTGGCCAGGGGAAAAACAAAAGAGGGCGATGCGTACGCCTGCGGAGTTTGCGGCCTGGCGGTAACCGTCGATGAGGAATGCGGGTGCGTCGATACCTGCGATATCATCTGCTGCGACACACCCATGAAGAAGAAACGGGCCAAGAAGTAATTCAGGTTCCCTGCTCTCCGGAGGATTCGCCGGAATTCTTTCCGGGGAGCAGGCTTTCTTCCCGGGTTTGGTCTTTGACTTTTCTCTTCACCCGCAAACTCTCTCTGTAGACTTCCTTTTTAGAGACTCCCAGTTCCTCCACCACCCGGTCGATGGCCTCTTTCATCGATAGGCCTATCTCCCGGTAATAGAGCTCCAGCGCTTCTTCGATCGCCGGGCCCTCGACCTTGGCTGGAAGGGTGGAGCCCTGAAGGACGATGGTGACCTCTCCCTTAACTTCTTCTTCCCCGAGCTCCTTTAGCACCTCAGAGACCGTGCCCCGGTAGACCTCCTCGTAAAGCTTGGTAATCTCCCGGCCCACCATCACCTGCCGGTCTCCCAGAAACCGGAAGGTATCTTCCAGGAAGGAGCGCAGGCGTCTGGGAGATTCGTAGAAGATGAGCGTCTCCGGGCGGTCCTTCAGGGACAGCAGGAATTTCTGTCTGGCCGGGGGCTTCGGAGGCAGAAACCCGTAAAAAAGGAAGCTTTCGGTGGGAAGGCCCGAGACACTCAGGGCGGCCACCAGAGCGGAGGGACCGGGGACGGGAATTAAAGGGATGGATTCCTGTACCGCCCGCCGCACCAGATTTTCCCCCGGGTCGGAAATCCCCGGCGTGCCGGCGTCCGTCACCAGGGCGATGTTCCTGCCCCTGCGAAGTTCCTCCAGGAGAGATTCCTCCCGCATCCGGCGGTTGTGCTCATGGTAGCTGAGCAATGGTTTGTGAATTCCGTAGTGACTCAGGAGTTGCCGCGTCCGCCGGGTGTCTTCGGCAGCGATCAGGTCCACTTCCTTGAGCACGCGCAGGGCTCGCAGGGTGATGTCCTCCAGGTTCCCGATGGGCGTGGAGACAATGTACAGAATGCCCGGGGTTTTTTCTTGGGACTTCAAGATCGTCTCTCCGCAAAGGATTTGAATCCGCTCTTTCCGGGTTTAAAATAGCATAATTTTTACCGCAGGGCATGGGGGAATTGACAACGGCCATCCTCCCTGTTAATATTTTTTGACCGCTATCCTCGAATCATAGGAGCTGGAGCCCATGAACAGAGATACCGCCAGGGTAAAAATCAAGACTCCTCCCCCGGGCACGAACGCCCGGAGATGGGGCGAGTTCCACCGGCACTATGCGGCCCGCTCAACCTACCATGAAGGGTTCATCTGGGACCGCTCCCAGCCGGCCATCGGGCCATTCTGTACCGACGTGGATGGAAATGTCATCCTGGATTTCGTCTCCCACGTCGGCAGCTCGGTCCTGGGTTACAACCACCCTGATTTGGTACGAGTGGCCGCCAAGCTCCAGTCCATCGACCCGGACCGGTATGCCGGATGCGATTTCATCGGCGCCTGGGGCAAAGACCCGGACAAAGCCGAGGTACCAACGCCGTCTCACCTTCATTATAAGCTTATGGAGCTCACTTCCCAGTTCGGGTTTGGCTCCGCTTTTTTCACCAACTCCGGGGCCGAGGCGGTGGAAAACGCCATCAAAATCTGCTATGACCACAAAAAGAATTACGGCTATGGCCTTTGCTTTTATGGAGCGTTCCATGGCCGCACGTTGGGCGCTCTCTCCCTCAACCGCAGCAAGAAGATCCAGCGCGACTGGTTTCCCCAGATTCCCAACATCGTGGACTTCCCCTATTGCACCTGCCGGGATCATCCCTGCAGCTGCGGCTGGATGGTCTGCTGTACGGGAAAGGAAGGGGTACGCAGCCGGCTCGATCATTACTTAGACCCGGATATTGGACTGGTGGACCCGGAAGAGGTGGCTTTTATCATCCTGGAGCCGATTCAGGGGGAAGGGGGATACAACATTCCCAGCGTGGAATTCATGAAGGAGGTGGGCCGACTGGCCAAGAAATACTCCATTCCGCTGATCTGCGATGAAGTGCAGACGGGGATCGGGCGAACCGGCAAATGGTGGGCGGTCGAGCACTTCGGCATCCAGCCGGACATCATCACCGTTGCCAAGCCTCTGCGCGTGGGCGCGACGCTTGGGAAAAAAGAGCTTTTTCCCCAGGAGGAGTACCGGATCTCCAGCACCTGGGGTGAGGGAAACGCCTCCAGTTCAGCCATCGGATACACAATTATTGAGACAATCCAGAAAGAAAACTTGCTGGACAATGCCGCCCGCCTCGGAGATTACTTTTTGGGTCAATTGCGGGGATTGCAGGAAAAATACCCCTCCATCCTGGAGGTGCGGGGGATTGGCCTCATGGATGCCGCCGAGATCGACTCCCGGGAAAGGCGGGACCAGATCATCCGCAACGCCTTCAAGAGGGGCCTTTTACTCCTGGGCTGTGGCTACAAGGTCATCCGTTTCTTGCCGCCTCTGGACGTGCGCCGGCGGGAGATCGACATGGCCCTGGAGATTCTGGAAAAGGCCTTAAAAGAGTCCTGATTTCTGTTTTTTACCGCTTTCAAATTTGGTTATAATGAAAAATGGATAGCCACTTAAGGAATGCTCAAGAGGAAGATAAAGGGGGGGAAAATGAGGATCGGTGCTTTTAGATTGAATGAACCCATTCCGGAATTAGAAGAGCCTCATGTTCTGGCTATTCTTCGCCCTTGGATCGACGTAAATAACGTGGGTAGCCTAACCCTGGATGGATTGGAGGCACAGTTCGGAGCCAGGGAATTGGCTACGCTGGCCAAACCGGGTAATTTTTTCGATTTTACCCGGTATCGCCCCACGACCTACCTGGAAGGAGATATTCGCCGACTAAAAATACCCAACACCGTTCTCAGCTACGCCCGGAGGGAAAAGGGAAATGATTTCGTTTTTCTTCGAATGCTGGAACCCCATTCTCTTTCCGAAGTCTACGTTGATTCGGTCTCACAGCTTCTTACGGCCCTGAGGGCCAAGAGATACTGCCTTCTCGGTAGCATGTATGATGTGGTTCCTCACACGAAGCCTTTGCTGGTCAGCGGGAGGGCAACCGGAAAGGGGGCCGAGCAGGATCTGAAGAAGGCGGGAGTCCAGGCCAGTAATTACCAGGGTCCGACGACCATCTTGAATATGATCGGACAGAAGGCCCAGGAGGTCGGCATCGAAACGATCACCTTTATCGTTTCCTTGCCTCAATACGTAAACGTCGACGAGGACTACCTGGGAAAGGTGCGGTTAATGGAAATTTTGAATTTGCTCTATGATATCCCGATCGACAAGAAAGATTTTGAGAAGGCGGCCCGGCAACGCAGTTTAATAAGCCAAAAAGTGGAGACAACCCCGGAGCTGAAAAAAGTCCTGCCCCATCTTGAAGGGATCTACGCGACCCGAATTTCGAAAAAAGAAGGGGAGCGGGGAGTCGGACTCTCCCCCGAGATGGAAGAAATTTTCTGGGAGACGGACGAAAAAGATTTTGGCAAGGCGTAAATTTGAAACTGTTTAGCCACAGAGGTCACAGAGAGCACAGAGGCATAAAAGCACTGCATGAAGGCCTGATCGGGGATCAGGCCCTACAAAATTGTCAGAAAACGAAATATATGTGGATTCGTATGGCGGGGGCATCTACCGGGGAATAAAGGTTTCATTTTCCAGCGAGATCGATCAGGTCCGTCAGAAGGCGGTCGAGGGTGCTAATGGTCAATGGGGCGGGAACAGTCAGACGTTCTCCCCGTACGCGGTCATAGGCATACCGGACCAGGGAGAGGCCTTCCGATCGATCCAGGACCATCTCGAAGAAGGATATCAATTCCCCGCCGGAGCGCGGCGGAGCGCTGCGCAGGATCGCTTTCTTTCCACTTCCCTCAACCTCGATGACCGCCAGAGCTTCTCCGAGATAGGTAACTTTCCCCGCGATACGGGTCGGATCAAACCCAAGAGGGTTCCCCTGGGCATGTTTGATCTCGAGTCTTTCGAGCAGGCAGCCCAATCGGTCCCGGTCGGCCAATTTTATACGTACCTGGAGGTCGCCCACCATGGCCTGGATATCTCCCCCTGAGCCCGATAGAACTCTTGGAATCTGATCGATAATATGTTCGGCTGGTTTCATGTTCTTTCTCTGCTCTGAGTTTTCTATTCTTATCGGCACTTGAGGGGGTTTCCTTTAATCCAGGGACTTCTCCCGGTGTTCCCGTCCATCAAAAGTCAGGCGAATTTTTTCCTTCTCCCGGGTGGTCTCCAAATGTACCGGCCTCTTCCACAGACGGTGGATGTTGACGAGGGTATCTTTCGCGAAGTTCCACTTGAGGTCTTGTCCCTCGTGCTGGTGGAAAAGAAGGAGCTCCCCTCGGTTCTCGAAGTTCCCGTCCAGGACTCGGATCAAGGGCTGGCCCAGGTTGGTCAAGGAGCTGAGAAGGATCTCTTTGACCTGGGAAAACTGCCGGCTCTGGATGGCCCAAGTTCGCCCGGTTTCATCCTTGGCATAGACGAACAGCTTGTGCCTCCGGCAGAAATCTTCGGTCAGAAAGGTGTCGATGAAAGTCAGGTCACTGTAAAGGCGCCGGACCTCGAAGATCTTCTCTCTTCCCAGGCCCACCTGTTTGTCCCATTTCTCCCGGACCGCCAAGTCATCGCACTCCTCGTACTCTTTGCCGAAGCGTCCTTTGTTCCATCGATCTTCCACATCCCGAAACAATTGCAACCCCAGTTTATAGGGGTTCAGACGCAATCTGGAGCCGTCCAGGGTTCCGGAATGGTGGTCGGCGTAATCGATGATTTCACCGTCGGTCAGGATTTTCTCCGTCATCATGCGCGAGTGCCAGTAGGTCGCCCAGCCCTCGTTCATGATCTTGGTCTGGGCTTGAGGCAGGAAGTAATACGCCTCTTCGCGGGCGATGGATAAGACGTCTCTCTGCCAGTTTTTTAGCGGAGCCTTCTCGATTAAGAAGAGCAACACATCGGCTTCGGGGGCCTCTGGCTGACGCTTCTTCTCCTTGCGTTTGGCCTTCATCGTCTCCGCCCGGGCCTTGAGAAAATCGGGGGGATTGACGTAGGCGTCCATATAGCCTTTGCTGCGGAGACGCCGCGGGTGGATGCGCTCATTATCTACATCAGAAAAGGTGTCCGTGCCTTGATCCCCCTTTCCCGCCTCCCAACCCCCCGGGTCAGAGTTTTCTGATTGACCCCCCTCGCCGGGGAAAGGGGAAACTCCACCATGGCTTTCATCCCAGGAGCCTTTTCCAGGGCCCGGGAAAAGAGTGCTGGAAAGAGTTTTTGCCCCCATCAGCCCTTCTTCATTCTGGCGCCTCATGAAAGGTCGATGGGGATCGATGAGGTTTTCCAAAGAGAGGCAGCAATCGATAAAGGCCTCCAGGTTTTCGGCCCCATAGCGGTCCACGAACCGTTGAATCCGCGTGCCATGGTTGGCCATTTCGTCGACCATTTTCCGGTTCGTATGGGCGAAGTAAAGATTATTCCGGAAGAAGTCACAGTGGGCATAGACATGCGCCATCACCAATTTTTGATCGACCAGATTGTTGCACTTGAGCAGGTACGCGTAGCACGGGTCATTATTGACCACCATCTCGTAGATTTTGGATAAGCCGTAGGCATAGCTCTTGGAGAGTCCCTCGAACTGCATCCCGAAATACCAGTGGGGGTACCGCTGCGGGAATCCCCCGTACGCGGCGACTTCGTTAAGATCCTTGTAATCGAGAACCTCGAAGATCACCGGGAAGAAGTCCAACCCGAAGTCCCGGGCATAGACTTCGATCTCGTATTTCATCTTTTTCAGTTCCGTTGGGAATTTACGGGCGGGCGGGTATTTCAGCACCATTGTCCTCCCTCGTTAACGGCCCGTGCCGAGAAAGGCCTTCAGGGCATCATAGATATTGTCCCGGCTTTGAATGGTGGCGGTGAGAACTTTTTCTTCATTCTCTACCCTTTCCTGCAGCAATTTGAGGAATGAACCGGCCCCGTAGCCTCCCTGTACCTGGCCGTAACAAAAGACGTTGGCCTTGGCTACGATTTCAACCAGGAGCTGGAGAGCCCGTTCGTCGTCGTCGGAAAAGTTATCTCCGTCGGTGAAATGAAAAGGGTAGATGTTGTAATCCGCTGGGGGAAAGGACTCCCGCATCAGCTTGAGACAGAGCTCGTAGGCAGATGAAATCCGCGTCCCTCCGCTTTCCCGGGTGTGAAAAAAAGTTTCGGGGTCCACCTCTCGGGCCGCCGCATCGTGAACGATAAAGCGCCGTTCCACTCCTTTGTACTGCGAGGTCAGCCAGGTATCGATCCAGAAGGAAATCAGTCGCACCAACTCCTTGGACTCGTCTCCCATGGAGCCGGAGACATCCATCATATAGATGACCACCGCATTCGAATCATACTCGGGGGTCGTCTTCCAGGAGCGGTAGCGTTTATCTTCTTTGACCGGCCAGACTTTGGGATCTGCCGGTTCGTAGGTCCCGGAGATAAGCTGGCGGCGGAGCGCCTGGCGGAAAGTTCGCTTAAAGTGGCGAAGCGACTCGGGTCCGGAATTGGCGATGCCGTTGTATTTTTCCTTTTGAGCGGTGATATTCCTTTTCCCTCTGGGCTCAATTTTGGGCAAGGCCAGTTCTTCCGCCATGATTCCGGCCAGTTCTTCGATGGTCAACTCGACCTCAAGGATATGTTCCCCCGGGTCTGATCCGGCCTTTCCGGGTCCCTGCCCATCCGGGTCAAGGGCAACGGGTTCACCCGTCTCGCCGTCCCCCTGACCGACCCCCTGCCGCCCTTCACCAAAGCGGAAATGCGGGATCTCCAGTTGGGGCAACGGAATGGACACCAGGTCTTTGCCCTTCCGCCCGATGAGCTCCCCGTGGGAAATATATTTGCGGATGCCAGAACGGATCGTCCCGCGGACCAGCTTCTTGAAGCGGGCCCGATCCCGTTCTATGTGGTTGGTCATGTACATGACGTCAGTCCCGCTGGATTACTTCTTGTTGTCTTTCAGGTCGCCCCGAGCGAAGATGGAGGCCACGAAATGGAGCACGTCGGTCGCACAGACATCGCAATACCCGTAGTTCTTAACCAGGCGATGCTTCACCACATCGATCTTTTCCTGAGTTTCTTTATCCACGACATTGGAGACCAAACTGGTCAGTTTGATCGAATCCTTCTGATCCTCGAAGAGTTTAAGTTCCAGAGCCCGGTGAAGACGCTCATTGGTCGTGTAATCAAACGTCCTCCCTTCGATGGCCAGGGCCCCGATGTAGTTCATGATCTCCCGGCGGAAGTCGTCCTTGCGGCTCTCGGGGATCTCGATCTTCTCCTCGATGGAGCGCATGAGTTGCTCGTTGGGCTCTTCATTCTCGCCGGTGTACTTGTTCTTGACCTTCTCTTTCTGGGTATACGCCTTGATGTTGTCAATGTAGTTGGCGCTGAGCCTCTTAATCGCCTCTTCGTCGGCACAGATGGCCCGCTGGACCTCGTTTTTGGTGGTCTCCGCGTACTCCTCCTTGACCACGGTCATGAGCTCCCGGTAGCGCTTCTTTTGTTCCTCATCCGTGATCAGGCTGTGGTGGTCCAGACCCGATTCGAGTTCGTTGAGGACCATGAAGGGGTTTACGCAGCCCTCGGCCTCCTCGGAGACCAGGGCGTTGGAGATCTTATCCTGGATATATCGGGGGGAAATCCCCTCCATACCTTCCCGCTCCGTTTCATCCTTCAATTCCTTGATGTTCTCTTCCGTGAAGCCGGGAAGGGTCTTGCCGTTATAGAGTTTGAGCTTCTGCAGCAGGGTCAAATTAGCCTTTTTCGGTTCCTTCAGGCGGGTGAGGACGGCCCACATGGCGGCCATTTCCAGGGTGTGGGGGGCAATGTGTTTCCCCTGAACCCGGTCCGGACCATAGTCCTTTTCGTAGATCTTAACTTCCTCCGTGAGGCGGGTAATATAGGGTACGTCAATCTTGACCGTGCGATCCCGCAAAGCCTCCATGAACTCGTTATTCTGTAACTTTCTGTATTCTGGCTCATTGGTGTGGCCAATGATGACTTCGTCGATCCAGGTCTGGGGAAATTTCTTGGGCTTGATCAGGTGCTCCTGCGAGGCACAAAGCAGGTCGTACAAGAAGGCTACATCCAATTTGAGAACCTCGACAAACTCGACGAGGCCGCGATTGGCCACGTTGAACTCTCCGTCGAAGTTAAAGGCTCGCGGATCAGAATCCGATCCATAGAGGGCGATCTTCCGATAGTTGATGTCACCCGTCAGTTCGGTCGAATCCTGGTTCTTCTCATCTTTGGGTTGGAAAGTGCCCACCCCAACGCGGTCTCGCTCCGAAAGGATCAGACGGTAAATCCGGACATGATCGAGAACCTTCTTCAGGTCTCCCGAGTACTTTTGCATAAGGTTGCGGAAGTAGAAGCGGCAGGAGGGACACAGGTCGCCGCCGAGGAGGATCTTTTGTCCGCCGTTGATGCGGGTGCCCAGATCACGGAGCAAGGAGTCCCGAATGGGTCGAGGGAGGAGGTGCAAAGGCTCCTCATGCATCGGACAGGGCTCAACGGCCTCGCCTTTTTCTGGATCCGGCAGGTGCCAGGCAAAGGTGTAAAGGGCCCCCTCGGGCTTTCTGGAGTAAGCCTCCAGGCCCTTTTTGAGCAGGCGGACAATGGTGCTTTTCGCCGATCCCACAGGCCCATGCAGGAGGAGGATACGCCGTTCGGTTCCATAATGCCGGGAGGCGGACTTGAAGATATTGACCAGGTGCATTAAGGGTAGTTCCAGGCCGAAGACGGCATCCGCGCCCCCATTGTCCGGGTCCGAAAAGAACCTGTACCGGACCAGCTTTTCCTTATTTTCCACATACTCCTCGGTCCCGCAAGATAAGATCACCTCGTAGATTCGCTGGAAGGCATCGCGCAGAACCTCGGGTTTTTGCCGGAGGATCTCCAGGTAGTCGGCCATGGCACCTTCCCAGTGAAGGGCCTGGTAGGCGCTGTCCTGGGTATACTGGTCAATGAGGGATAAAATTTCTTTCTGGTAAGACATGGCTTTCACCTCCCGACCCCTATCAGCAATTTGTATGCCAAGGAGATTGTGGGTGATATGACTAATCTTTTTCACCTGAGGGCTCGAATTGGGGCGGTGCGGAAGTTGGCAAAGTCAATCTTTGGGATGGCCGATGTCATTTTTTTGCCATCCAAGGTCATGGAGCCGGATAATAGAGGATGGAGACGGGCCTGGTTTGACATATTCTTTCTGCTTTGTTATAAGAACCCAAAACAGGTGAGGAAAAAAGGAGAGGACTTTCTGGAGGAAACGGATTACGGAAAGGTCGAGATTGGAACGAAGGTGGAGGCGGTCTTCGAGGAAAAACGGAGAGGACACCTTCCGGACATCAAATACATCCGCATCATCCAGGAATAGATCCAAAAATTTTCACCACAGAGCACGCAGAGAGTAAATATGAAGAGGCCCTCCGCACCTTTACCCAGCGGAAAGACGGGGCCTTCAAAGTCGCCATTGACCCCGGAGGGAATTTATGATATAGGTTTTTTTCGTTCGATTCCTAGGCTTGGGTCCTTTCTCAGAAAAATGGATTCCAAGTCCTAGGTCTGCGGGAGAGGGTGTGAGTTTTTGTCGCAAGTTGATCGTTCGGTTGGATCTTGTTCGAACCCAACCATTCAAGTTCTCAAGCGGATTGAGTTGCAGCTTGGGAAGACCGCGAAAATGGAAGGCAATTCCAGAAAGGAGGAGTGAAAAATGAAGAGGAAGCTGTTTACCAGGGGTTTGATTTTATTCTTGGGGATGCTCGTTATCTTGGCCCTTGCTGGCCAGGAGCCAGCCTTTGCCCAGAAGATGAAGCTCAAGGCGGCCAGTATATACCCGTCCCCCGATTTACCCTTGCATATGGGCAGATCGTTCCAGCTCTGGATGGAGGAGGTCACGAAGAGGACGAAAGGGGATATCACTTTTGAGACTTTATGGGGGGCTACCCTGGGCCCGGGAGCGGAACATATCGAGTTGTTGAGAAAAGGAACCGTTGACGTTGCCCAGACCTTTGCCTGGTACACACCGGGAAGGTTTCCCCTGGGTTCTTATACGTACGTGTTCCCTTTCGGACCCACGGACCCCCTGCTCATCGTGCGAGCCAATAGAAAAATGAAAGAAAAGTTTCCTCAGCTCCGGCAGGACGAAGAAAAGCAGAATGTGATCCGGGTGTGTGACCCCCCGGGGGGGCCGTATGATCTCATGAGCAGGAAACCATTGAAATCCATCGATGACTTCAAGGGTGAAAAAGTAGCCCTCATCGGTCGTTATTTTGGACGGTGGCTGCCCCCGGGCGCTACGGCCGTGGTGCGCCCCATGCATGATCGGTACGAGCTGCTGCAGACGGGGGTCGTGAACATCGACTTTCATCCCTTCACCCATTTCTATCACACGAAGGTCTATGAGTTGGTCAAGAACTACACCCGAGTGGGAGCCATGGCCGGGTTCCATTCGGAAGCTTTTGTGAATTTGGACCTTTATAAAAAGCTGTCGCCAGCATATCAGAAAATTTTCATGGAAGCGGGTGATTATGTCGACGAAAAAACGGCGAAGGATTTACTCCCGCAGTGGATCGATCTTTTCGAGAAAGAACTTAAGAAACTCGGTGTAACGTTCAGCGACTTTCCGCGAGAAGAAATAAAAAAATGGGCTGGCAAATTGGAGGATGTTCCCGCTGAATGGGCTGATGAAGTCACCAAGAAAGGCTACCCCGGGTTTGAATTTGTAAAGGCCTGGCAGGATATAACGGGCGAGCTGGGGTATCAATGGCCCAGGAAGTGGGGCGTAAAGAAGTAGCCTTGACATCCGGGGGCGAATGAATGCTGGAGAGAAACAGGCAAGGGGGGGAATGAACCGTCTTCCCCTTGCCTGGCAATAATCCAGCAGAAAAGAGATGCAATGGGAATGCTGCGCAGGATCGATCATACGGCGCGGATTGCGGAGATCACGGTCACCGTTTTTTCCTGGATGGTCACAATTTTTTTGACCTTGATGATCGTAGTCGATGTTTCCGGGCGTTATTTCTTTAATCACCCTCTCCCCGCCACGTGGGAAATCGGGGAAATCTGCATGCCCTACATCGTCTTCTTTCCCTTCGCCTATGCCCTGCGGCGGGACAACCACGTTCGCGTTCTTCTGATTAGAAATCAATTCTCACCCGGCGTGCAGCGCAGAATAAAGGTCCTGACCGATGCGATTTCCGTTCCCATATGCGCTTTGATGACCTATTATGCCTGGTTGCGCTTCTGGGATTCTTATAGCCTGCAGGAAGAGATGTTGGCTGCGGTGAGAATTCTGTGGTGGTGGGGCAAAATTGCCATGCCCATCGGGATGGGTATATTTACCATTGCCTTCATCCTGCAATTATTTCAGTCCGCCACGATGGATCAACGAAAGCAGGCCTGAAAATGGACCCCTATCTGGTCGGTTTGGCGGGAGTCATTCTGTTGGTGGTACTGCTGGCCCTGGGTACGCACGTGGGTATTGCTCTGGCCCTATCCGGTTTTGCGGGTCTATTTTATTTACAGGGCTTCGAAAAAGCTCTGGCCACTTCCGTTTCATCACTCTACGGGAAGGTCTCTACCACCGCACTCGTGACCCTGCCGCTCTTTATCCTGGTTGGATTCCTGGCCAGCGGCGGAGGAATCAGCCGCGACCTCTATAGGAGTCTGGATCTCCTGATCGGAAGATTCAAGAGCGGGCTGGGGATCGCCACGGTCATTGGCTGTACGGCCTTTGGCACGGTTTGCGGCTCATCTCTGGTAACGGCTGCCGTATTTGCCAAGATCAGCGCCCCCGAGATGAGGAAGCGGGGGTACTCCAGAGCCTTTGCCTATGGAATATGCGCCTCCGCCGGGTCCATCGGAATGCTCATTCCCCCGAGTATTCTGGCCATCATCTATGGCATGTTGACCGGGGTCTCTATCGGCAAAGTCCTGATTGCCGGAATCGTGCCGGGCATCTTGTGGGCCATCCTGTTCTCCCTCACAATTTTTTTAGTCAGCAAGATCATTCCCTCCTGGGTAACGATTTCGGGAACCAGCCCATCCCTTCCCTGGAGGCAGAAAGCGGCGAGCCTGCTATGGTGGTGGCCGATCCTGGTTTCGGGGGCCATCATCTTTGGGGGAATCTACGGAGGGGTTTTTACTCCTACCGAAGCCTCCGCCGTGGCCGCCTTGGTTTTGTTTGTACTCTACCTCTACCGCAGCCTGCTTGGGAAAACGGAACTGAAGTTCTCCAAGCGGTTCAGCGAATTGTACGATATGCTGACCGATACGGCCATAACCTCGGCAATGATCTTTTTTGTTTTTGGCTCCGCGACGATTTTCTCGAATTTCGCGGTGTTGACCGGCTTGACCATCAAATTTTCGGATTTCGTTATCGGTTCGGGGTTGTCCCCCTTAGGCATCGTTATCCTGTTCTGTGTCGTATATCTGATATTGGGGTGTTTCCTGGATAGCATATCCATGTTGTGCATGACCGTTGCCTTATTCAATCCCATCGTGAATAAGGCAGGGGTCGATCCTATTTGGTATGCCGTTATCGTCATATTAGCCATCGAAGTGGGGTTCATCACTCCGCCCTTCGGAATTAATCTGTTCGCGGTAATGGGAGTCGCTGAAAAAGATGTGGATATGAAAGATATCATATTCGGATCATGCCCCTTTTTGATTGCCGAATTGATAAGCCTGGTTATCTTTTTTTCCTTTCCCATCCTGGCCACCTACCTTCCGGCATTGGTCGGATAAGAACGACGGGTGCGAAAGGCCAATGGAGAGGGCCTTTCCTACCGGAGATGTTTACAGAGCATCGGCCACGAGTTCGACCAAGTCCTTAACTTCGATCTCCCCTCCTTGAACCGCCCCGCTCAGATGGTGCTCGCATTCAGGATCGGCTGAAATCAGAATCCGAGCGCCCGTGCGCAAAGCCTCCTCCACCCGGATCCGGGCTGCCTTTTCGGAGATCTCGGGATCGGTAAAGGGAACTCCCCCGCATCCGCCGCAAGAGCGGGCCTTTTTGCCGCTCCAGTCCATCTCTACAAAGTTATCAGCGGCCAAAGCAAGAAGAACTTTCCGGGGCGGGTCCAGGACATAAGTGAACCTGGCCAGGCAACACGGGTCATGGTACGTGACCTTATTACCTATTTTTCTTTTCAGGGCCAACCTGCCCTGGGTGAGAAGCTCGCCGAGGAACTCGGTCACGTGAACTACGCTCATGGCTTCTGGAAGGGCAGCCCCCCAGCGGGCGTACCGCGTCGTGAACATCCGGTAAGCACCGGCGCTTAAAGAAATCAGCTTCTTTGCCCGGCAGCGCGCGAGCGAGGCGGCCACATTCTTAGCCTGCTCCGCGGCGGATTTGAAGTCTCCGAGCTGATAGGACAAAAGTCCGCAATCGGCCTCATCCTCCAGCACCTCAAAAGAAATGCCCAGGGTGCGCAAGATCTTTCCCAAAGCCAGAGCGGTTTGTGGTCTCTGTACACGGGCAGAAGATCCGAGAAAGATAGCCACCTCGGGCGGGGACGTGGGAGAGTTGCCCACCAGAGGAGTCATTCCCTTTTCTTTTATTCCATAGGGGTTTCCTGTTTCCCTAATTCGCAGGGCAATGATAGAAACGGCGGCCGGGGCGAATCCCTTGTCCACCAAAGTTTTTCGCGCATCGATGACCATTTCATCAAAGTCGTAATTTCCCTCGCACCATTCCCGGGGTAGTCCATCCAGGAAAGCCTGATAGAGGATGCGGGTAACTCCTTCGCTTTCCCATGAGAGGAGCCCTGATTCCAGGCCCCAAAGAATCATCCCCCGCCCCCGGGGCGTGTTCGACTCTCTTCCCGTGACCATCGCCACCATGTCCACGGGATGGCACATGGGGCAGTCTCTGCAGGCCCGGATCGTTTCCAGTCTTTCTTCTGCCGATAAGAACATTTCTCGGTCTCTCTGCCTACTGCCCCGATCCCAAAGTTTATAGTCCCAGCTTCCCGGGATTCATGATGTTGTTTGGGTCCAGCATTTTTTTCAGACTTACGAGAACCGGCCAGGACGATCCGAATTGTTCGGGCAGGAAATAGCCCAGCTTCTGGCCGATCCCGTGATGTTCATTGACAACTCCGCCGGCCGCCAGCGCCCTGCGGATCACTGCGGCCCAGATGCGGTTGTGAAGTTGTATGGCCTCCCGGGGATCCTGGGGGGGTTTCTCCACGAAGAAACGGTCGTAGATCATAGTCCCCCAGGGGAACCAGTGGGAGAAGTGGGCGGTGTACCTGGCTCCAAAGTCTTTAAACCCCTCCTCAATCGTCTTCTTTTTGGCCTCGTAGAGGGGGATGATCTTATCGTAGGTGGTGACGCTGTCCATGGTGCCGAAGAGCTCGGGGAGGTCCGGGCAGAAAGGTGGGAAGTAGAATTTATAGCGCTCTTTCCACCAAGTTTCCCCGGGCTCGCGACCGAGGTCCTTTCCACCCATGGCCAGGCAGATTTTGCCGATTTCTTTTTTTTCCAGAGCAACCATCTCTTTCTGGCCATCGCAACCGACCACCATGAAGGACCCTTCCACTGGAATGCCCAGTACCTTCTGCACAAAGCGGATGGTGGAGGCAGGATCGTAGAGGCGGATGACACAGGGACGCAGCCTCTGGGTCATGATTCTCCGCCCCGCTTCCAGACCGTCGGCGAGGCTTCCGAACAGAAACCCCTGAAATTCGCGCACCTCCGGGATGGGGTCCAACATCATGGTGACTTCGGTGATCACGCCCAGAGTCCCTTCGGCACCGATGAAAAAATTGAGGAAATCCGGACCGGTGGCGTGGCGCGGTACCGGCAGGGTCCTCACCATTTCCCCGGTAGGCAGGACTCCTTCCATGGCGACGACGCGCTCCTCTGCTTTTCCGTACTTTGTGGACAAAGTCCCCGAGCCACGCGCCGCCAGATAACCCCCAAGAGTCGCGCAGTAGCCGGAAGCCGGATAATGTCCCAGGGTCAATCCAGCCCGGTTGAGCTCCCGTTCCAGGATTTCTCCGTTGACCCCGGCCTCCGCGGTCACCGTCAGCGATTGCTCATCTATACGGATGATTTTTTTCATCCTTTTGAGGTCCAGCATGATTCCGCCGTAAAGCGCCAGGATGCCGCCATTGACTCCCGAGCCTCCCCCGTAGGGGATCACCGGGATCCGGTGCCGGTTGGCAATCTTCAAGACCTTGCTGACCTCTTCGGTCGCCTGGGGCATGACCACAAAGTCAGGGACCAGGGGCTTTTGCCCCCGGTCCATCCACGCCCGGCTCACCCAGGAGTAGTCGGCTCCATAGCAGAAGCGCCCGGCTTCGGAGGTGTCTACGTTTTCCTCTCCGACTGCATCGCAGAGTTCTTCTCTCACCAGCTCAAAGAGTAAGTTTTTCTCCATTCCTTGAAACTTTCTTGTTCATTTCCTCAAAGTAAACCCCCGGCTCTGCCGGAGGTCATGCCTTCTCTCATGGCCCTCGCGTCAAACCGAGGCCCGGAAGAGAAATCGTTTGGCGGATGGGCAGGATTCAAAGTCTCGATAAATACTCGGGCTGAGATGGCCTACACCCGGTTGATGAATTCCCGGTTTTTGACCTCCACCTTGACCTTCTCGAGCTCTTTCAACGCCCGGCCCAGGTGCTCACCCCACCGGCGGTTGGCCGTTTCCCCTTTCTCCTTGGAAGCTCTCAGCGGATTGCCGATCAAACCCGTATCGGAGAATTCGCGATGCTCCATGGGGAAGACAAAATACTGATAGCCTTCAAATTCCACGTTGGGCGTGCCATCCTTTTTCAGGAAAGATTTGGGAAGGAAAGGCGGGGTCTTCGTCACTTCGCTCTTGATGGCCCTTTCCATGCGCACCCATTTTTCGTTAACAGCCAGGATCTGGGAAGTCTCCAGTTCTCCCGAATGCCATCCCGGCGTCTCTTCGGGCGGGCCTTCCAAAATGTCCGCCACGAGTCCCAGATAATTCTCCGCCCAGGGTTTGCAAATACCGATTAACGCCCCCGTATCGTATTTCAGGCTGCGCATCAAGGGATCGATGATCTTCATGTTCGAGCCATGACCGACGATCATCATAATCTTGTTGAAACCGTGGTGGATCAGGCTGCGGCAGATATCGTACATCATGTTCCGCCAGGTCTCTGAGCGCACCGTGATGGTTCCGATGCCGAGGTTGGGCGGCCCCATGTGGTGCGGGCTGTACCCCACCCAGAGCTGGGGCGTATACAGCACCTGGGCGTATTCTGCGGCGATCTGGGTAATCGCTTCGCAATGGATGCTGTCGGTCAGGAGCGGACAGTGGTAAGAGTGTTGTTCCAGGCTGGCCACGGGCACCATGATGATATCTTTGTGCTTCAGGTATTCCTGAACGTCCGGATAGGTGAGATATCCCATATTCCAGGTCGGCAGATTCAGAGACATGTTCGTTACCTCCATTCTTTTGAATTTGGTTGATTGCGGAGTGAACGCCTACGTTTCTCCCATGAGCTTGAAAAATTCTTCCACTACTTTTTTAGCCAGAGGCTCTTCGTTGACATGGCAGTCCAGTTCGAAAACAGGGATGTCCTGATGCAGCCCCCTTTTCAAGGTCTCAAAGAATATCTTATCCCCTTCCGGGTCATACGTACTGCCCCCCTTGAGGCCGCCGATGCTCATACCCCTGAGGGGCAGGATGATCCGGACCGGCCCCTTGGCCTCATTCAGCTTGCGGACGAACATTTCGGCGATCTGCCTCATCTCCTCGGGAGTTGGCCGGAGGAGAGTATAGGCGGGGTTGTGGTAATATTTTTTCCGGTCGCGCCATTTTTCCGGGACGGTGTCCAGGGGCCCCACCGCGAAAAAGTCCACACAGCCGGGGATGATAACCTGGGGGATCCCCATCTTTCCGGCGACCTCCAGCCGATGGGGCCCGGCATCATGAAAAGCCTTCACCAGATGGTCGGTCAATTCATTGGTGCTGAGGTCGATCACCCCGCAAAAGGTTTTCCGTTCGATGAAATCTTCCATGATCCGGCCGCCGACCCCGTTGGCGTGAAAGATGATGGGCTGATAGCCCTTTTCCCGGAGCGGCGGGCAGATGAAATTGAGGGCCTTCTGCACCGTTCCCAGGCCGGTCAGGGCCACATTCTTCTGCCCTCTGATCTCCATCGGTTTGTAATTTTTGGCCATGCCGATGATCGCCGCACTCGCGTTATCGAAGATGGTGCGGCTGATATCGTTGATCCCCACGATATCGACGAGAGAGTGCATGACCATCATGTCCCGGATGCCCACGAAGGGGCCGAAAGGCCGGACTCCGCTGGCCAGGGGGGTAATGACGATCTTGGGGAAGCCCGGAGGGAGGACCTGCATGGCCGCGGCCGCCATAACTCCCCCTTCAGCCCCTCCGAAAGAAATGGCCCCATGGATGCGCCCTTCCTCGTAGAGTTTTCGGACCAGAACTTTGCATCCCCTGATCATCTCATCTATGGCTTCCCCCCGGCTGGGTTTCTTGCGGACTTCGTCAAGAGTCGTTCCCGCCGCGATGGCTGTTTCCCGGGCGGGAATGTCGGGCACAATCCCTTGCGGTTCCCCCAGAACGCCGTTGTCTAAAACGATAACCCCCAGTCCACTCTCCAGGATCCTGGTCCGAAGGTACCGGATCTCTTGGCTTTTCGTATCGAGGGTTCCCATGACGAGAACGGATCTTTTTTCTTGAGTTGAAATGTTCTCCCCCGCCAAAAAATTCGCAATCCGAAATCCAATGGGATGCTAATTATTTATCATAATTGCCCGGGAGAATCAATTCGAAAACCTAATCTAAAAATATATTGTAAACACACATGGGTGACACTTGCTGAGGACAATCCCCGGGCTGATCCGTAATGCCTTTGCTCGCTGGCCACCACCTTGACGGGGCTCGGGGGCCAGGGTGGTGAGCGCCGGCAGCCTCGGCCGGGCGCAAACAGGGCAATAAATGAAAACCATCTTTCCGTCGAAGCCGGCGGGGTGCATCTTCCCGCCCCATTTGCGCAGATCCCAGTGCCTTAGGATGCCAAGCTCAGC
>Ga0214473_10001321_pt1 | contig 33086 bp, 35 predicted proteins | sample RVTome_7_FD_203509 | JGI IMG/M metagenome (GOLD analysis project Ga0214473, IMG submission 203509) | Soil microbial communities from uranium-contaminated site in the Upper Colorado River Basin, Wyoming, United States - RVT98D197 | ecosystem: Environmental > Terrestrial > Soil > Contaminated >... | reverse complement strand
CTCGCTGATCCTGCCTACCCGTTCGTTTGGGAAACGAACGCTACATATTTTTTTGGACTTGTTTCAACTCAAGACCGGCAAAGCAAGCTTTGCAGCTACATTCCCTCTAGACTGATCCCTATCCCGCCCTGAAGGAATAGGAGATTGCTTTCCTGGGGCAATTATCCACGCAAGTGCCGGAAAAGCAATGCTTGGCGGCTATCCCGTAAGCAGCCTTTCATAGTAGGATGAGCTGCCGGTTTCGAGTATCTCAAGTATGAGGCGTTCGGTTGTCGGGCCAACGCCTTTTATCTCTCTCAATTTCTTCTTCATGGCCGACAGAGGTTCTTTTAGCTGCGAAACGGAGTAGGCTGCATAGCTGTAAGGGGAGGTTCTTCCTTCTAGTTTCAGCAGATAGTCGATTTGTTCAAGGATGACAACGACTAAATCGTTTTCACTCAACATGTCTCCATAGAGAGCAGGCGGGATCCTTTTGGGTATCTTAAATTTCTTGGCAATACGGCTAAATGTCAGATTCAGAAGGGAATAGTACTCCGGAGTTGCCTGTCCCCATTTGTTTCCGGGATAGATGCAGTGATATTCGGCGGCAAGATCAGGGTAACTGTCTTCAAGCGCGGCGAGGAAGTATTCTTTCTGCCTGCCTTCTTTAAGTGTCATTCCTCCGAAGATGACGAAGTCCAAACTCTCTTCGCATGCTCTTCTTAAGGCCTTCTCGATCATTTCAGGTGCGTCGGTTATGAAGGGGATGACTGGAAGCAGAAACATGCCGCAGGCGATACCTTCGCTTTTGAAGCGACGTAGTGTTTCCAATCTCTTGCTCGGCGGCGGCACATTGGGTTCGAAGATGGCGCTTATCTTGTCATCTACCGATGAGAAACTGAAGCTTACAACCGCTCTGGTTTTGTCGTTGATCTTCCTTAGAATATCAATGTCTCTTTCGATCAGGGTTGACTTGGTCAGCATATGCACCGGATGATTGTGGTCAAGCAACAGCTCCAGAGCTTGTCTGGTTAGCTGGTACTTCTTTTCGATCGGTTGGTAGCTGTCACCGACTCCGCCGCCGACCATAACAAAGCTTCGCTTGAGAGGAGATCGTTTTCTCTTTGGGTCCAATTCCCGGCGCAAGAGCTCTATGGCATTGATTTTTACGGTCACGTCTTTGCCGAATTCACCCTCCACGTAATAACCCTCGGACCGCCCGTCACAATAGACACAATTGTGGGTGCATCCTCTATAGAGGTTCATTCCATAGTGGGCGATGAACCAGGATTCGATCTTTTTATGCTTGCGCAAAATGGACTTTGCCTCAATCTCTCTGATAGCCACTATTTCAGCTTTCTCTAAGGGGCGACATGAATCCGCCGGCGGTTCTCTGCGTCAAAGGAATCATTGAGCTGCATTTTTTTACTTGAACCCTTTTGCCGGCGATGAATTCACCCGTTTTATGCGCATGCAGATTTATTTCATCCAGCACGTCACTGCCGACGCTCTCGAACAGGAATAGCTTTGCCAGCGGCTCCCTACCCGCCTCCGCAAAATCCCACACACCAATGATTTTTCCGTCTAATATGATAGTAGATGTGGCATTACCGGATCTGTCGAAGATCCGGTCGTAAAATGCATAATCCAGATATCTGTCTCGCTCCTTGTAGCCCATAATGTAGGGGTCGAGAAACGGCAATAGACTTACATCCGGCTTCGGAGACGGGGGCAATCCGGCCTGAAGGGGCGTCTCGCCTGCGCTCAGCAGGAGATAGTTGGCTCCTAGGCCGGAAATATCTATGGAAACCAACTTGTTTTTGAGGTTTCCCAAGGCTTGTTTGATCTCGGTTTTGGGAAGCCCCGTCCACCAAGCGATATCACCTTCGGTCACAGGCCCGAACGATGCCAGATATTGCTCGACCAGCATCTTCTTTGCGTCGTTCTCATCCATCGCATCCAGGCAGATGTCTGGAAAATGCTCTTTGAAGAGATAATAAGTGTGGATGTTGCTTTTCCAGCCTGCCTTGGGCGCTCCGCGGACGAGTAGTCCTTGGTCGCACATCAGATTCACGATAGATGAGATGTTAAGTTCTGTCTGCAATTCGCTCTTGATCTCCTTGGTGGTCAAGCCTTTGCCCGCAAGAATTTTGAGGATTCTTTTTGACGCCGTTTCGTACTCTTCTTTGCTTACTCCAACGTAGCTCATGAAGCGCTCTGAGTTCATCTCAGACATCTTCATGGTCGCTGAATAAGCGGCAGGAATCATATTTTTGGTCAAAATGTATACCGTCTTCCTCACACATCGAATTTTGCCCATCGTCTTTTTTGCGTAGAGCTCTCTGTTCAAATCGTCTTTAGTGAAGTCGGTGGTTCGGGCAAGGAGGGATAGGTAAGGTGTTGCAGAGCTGGTGGCATGCAGGCCGCCAATGTCTTTTACAATTTGGATGATGTCGTTACTCTTTGAATCTTCGGCTAGATGCTGTTTGCGCAGAACGAAATGGTTGATTTGGCTCAGATTGAAGGTTGTCATGTCTTTTTAGACCTGAGAGTCTCTTAGAGCCTCTTTGCAGGCGCAGTTTCGAGGCACAGGTAATCGGGCGACAGTCCTCTTTAAGATCGACTTGAGCTTTGGCAACATCGCTTTCATCATGTCTTCAACTTCCGTGGCGGTAAGTTTTTCCTCGGCAATTCCCGCTGCCATGTTGGCTACAATAGCGATGCTTGCGTAACAGATTTCGAGCTCCCTCGCCAGTACTACTTCGGGGACATTTGTCATTCCCACCAGGTCGGCGCCGAGCATTTTGTACGCGCGGATCTCAGCCGGTGTTTCGAAGCGTGGTCCCTCGGTGCACACGTACGTCGCGGACGGGAAACACGATTCGCCCTCATCCTCAGCTGAGGCGAGAAGCGCTTTCCTAATTTCCGGACAGTAAGGCTCGGTCATATCGATATGGCAGACTGCACCTTCTTCGTAGAAAGTTGCAGGGCGCGACTTTGTAAAATCGATGAACTGGGTTAAGAGGGCCAGATTCCCGGGCCTCATTGTTGAATTAAGGCTGCCGGTTGCGGAGGTCGCAATGACTCTTTCTATTCCCAGGGTGCGCAGGGTCCAGATGTTTGCTCGGTAGTTTATCTTATGCGGGGGAACATAGTGGTGCTTTCCGGGACTCTCTTTGTTCGCGGCTGAGCTGTGGCGGGGCAGAAAAACGACTTCTTGGTCAGCCCAATTTCCGGTGTAGGCTTTGGCCGTACCATACGGGGTCTTAAGGATATGCTCTTGTGTGTTTGATAACAGCGAGGGGTCACAAATACCTGTTCCGCCTATTACTGCTACCTTTGGATTCATGTCTTGGCTCCCGGTTGTCAACTGCCGGCAATCGGTTGATGTTAACAGTCTACAGTTAACGGCGTGCAGGTGCAATGAGTTTGCTCATGGAAAACAGCCGACAGTCCACAGCCGGCAGGGACTGTCGACAAACTCTCTTATGAACGTCATTGCGAGCGGAGCGAAGCAATCTCTGCTGGTAATGGGATCGCCGCGTCGCCGAGCACTCAATCTGGCTTGAGTGCTCGGCTCCTCGCGATGACGAAACAGGGCACTCTTGGATTTTGTTAACAGTCCCGGCAGTCTACAGACAAAGGCCGATAGCTTTCTTTGTCTAATTTACGTAGAATTAAATGAAGTGAAATCATCTTATAAAAAGCGCCGTGCAGTCAAGAATGAGGGGGTGTTGCATAAATGGATGTCAAATTCTATACGGTTGATGAAGCTGCCGACTTGCTAAAGACTAAGACGAGCACTGTTCGCACTTACTGTCGCGAGGGGAAAATCCCGGCAATCAAGGTCGGAAGAGGTTATCGCATTGCTGAGGCGGACTTATTAAAGTGGCTTGATAAACAAAGGGACGAAATACCCCTCTCTCTTGAGGAAGAGCAAAAGGTCTTGGAAGCTGAAAATAGATATAGAATCTTGTTTGAAAGTGCCAGCGACGCGATTGCTATGTTTGACGTTAAGGGTTGTCTGCTGCTGGCCAATCCGAAGTTCCGCGAGATATCGGGCTACAGCGAAGAAGAGACGGCAGGAATGCACTTCTCCCGCTTCATTCTTCCTGAAGATCTACCCCTGGTGGTAGAAAGATTCATGTTGAGAGTGGCCGGCGAGGATGTCCAAAGTACCTATGAGGTTAGGGGATTGCACAAAAACGGTCAAGTTGTGCCGCTAGAGATCAACAGCAGCCGGCTCTTACGAGACGGGAAGCCTGTCGGTGTGCACGTGATGATAAGAGACGTTGGTGAGCGTAAGCAAGTTGATGAGGCAATACGGGAAAGCCAGGAAAGATACCGCACGTTATTTGAAGATTCTCCGATTGCTCTTCTTGAAGGGGATTTATCGGATGTTAAACGACATATGGATAAATTGAAGGGAAAGCGAATCAAGAATTTCCGGGAGTATTTCGAACAACACCCTGAAGATGTTGTATCCTGCGTCAGTTTAGTGAGGTTTGTCGACGCCAATAAGGCCGCCCTGAGGTTGTTTGAAGCGGATAGCAAAGAGCGGTTTGAAGAGGAAATAAACACGGTTCTTAGCAGTGACCTTTATGACAAGCTCAGAGAGTCACTTGTTGCTTTTCTTGCCGAGAACAAATCCGAGTTTGACACTGAGACTGTCATCCAAACCTTGGGTGGCGAAAAGAGATACGTTACCTTAAGGATGTCAGTAGTTCCTGGTTATGAGGAGACGTTGTCAAAAGCGGTTATCTCGGTTATTGATGTTACTGCTCGGAAGGAGGCGGAGGAGGCACTGCGCAAGTCCGAAGAGAATTATCGCTCGCTCGTGGATGACTTGGACCAGGGCGTTTTTGCGTTGGATGAAAAAGGCTTCATTACTTTTGCCAACAGAGCTCTCGCCAAGATCCATGGTTTTGAGAAACCGGACGAACTTATCGGAAGAAACTTTATGGATTTCGTGCCGGGTGAGCTGATGGATACATTTAGGAAGAACTTTGGGGAGTTTGTAGGGGGAGGCGGGCATTCACACTCCGGTGAACACGCTGTTATCAGAGAAGATGGCGGCAGAGGGTTTCTAAGTGTGCGAGCTTTCCCGATCATCAAGATGGGCAGAATAGTGGGCGTCAGGGGAGTTGTTAGGGATATTACTGAACGTAAGAGAATGGAAGAAGAACAGAAGGGATTACTCAACGCTCTGCAGGCAAGCTCTGAGGGGATTGCGATTTTGGACGAGGACGAGAAGTTTGTCTTTATGAACCAAGCCTTTGCTAAAATCCATGGCTGTGATCCCGAAGAATTCATCGGAAAGCCATGGCAATCTCTCTACACGCGGGATTGTGTAGAGGAAGCCGAAAGAGAGATTTGTCAGACGGCTCGGAGCAGCGGGCGCTGGGAGGGTCATTTTCGTCTCCGAAGAAAGGGCGGAATTGAAAAATCCGTCAATTTGTCAACCACTGCCGTAAAAGATGGGGAAGGTAAGATAATCAATTTTGTTACGATAACTAAAGAGATTTCTCGCTAGTCCAGCTGAGAAAAACCTTTTCAGAGCAAGCTCTGATGCTACAAGTGCTTCTTCCTTGCTGTAGCCGCAAAGCTTGCTTTGCTGATTCAGAGTGAGGGGCTTGCATAATATCCGATGTCTGAGGCCGGCGAAGCCCCATTTTTCTTGCCGTTTTTTACTCCAAAACCGGGTCATTTCCTAGTAAACATTGCGTATAGCATTGTTGCATTATGTTACTTAGGAACGCTTTGAACAAAAGTAAAGAAAAGGGGGGCAATCATGGAGTCCATTGAGCTATCTAAGAGCGAGAAGATTCAGAGTGTTGTGAGAAAAGTCTGTTCGGATGTGAAGAGCAGCTTTGCCATCCGTTTTTGGGACGGATCAACGATATGTATCGGTAGCAGACCAAGGTTCACATTGGCTTTCAACGATAAGAACGCGTTTCGAAAGATCCTGATCTCACCGGATGCGCTAACAGCCGGTGAAGCATTCATAAAGAAGCAAATTGATTTGGAGGGCGATATCTACAGCGCTCTTAGGATTAAGGACGATTTCAAGAATCTCAGATTGACCTTGGCGGAGAAAGCGGCGATTATCTTGGATCTTTGGCGGGTCTAGGAGGTATAAGTGCACGACGTTCAAAAACACAAGAAACAAATCTCTTTTCACTATGATGTCTCTAATGATTTCTATCGCATATGGTTGGATAGAAAGATGGTGTATTCTTGCGCATATTTTGAAAGAGGAGACGAGTCTATTGACGAAGCCCAACTAAACAAACTCGATCTGATCTGCCGGAAATTGCAGCTGGTGCCGGGAGAGAAATTTCTCGACGTCGGGTGTGGGTGGGGAGGATTGATCATTCATGCCGCAAAGAACTACGGCGTTTATGCGAAGGGCATCACACTGAGCATGGAACAATTTGATTTGGCGGATGAGTTGATCAAGAGAGAAGGGCTAGGCTCCCGCTGCGAGGTTTCTCTGCAAGACTACCGGGAATTGGATGAGGAGAGTTATTACGATAAGGTGGCGAGCGTAGGAATGTTCGAGCATGTAGGGATTAAGAATCTCCCGCTTTTTTTTGGCGCCGTTAAGAAGGTGCTGAAGGAAAAGGGTTTGTTCCTAAACCACGGCATCACGAAGAAGGAGAAGTGGCAAAGCCGGGACCCGTCGTCGGAGTTTCTCGACAAATATATTTTCCCTGGAGGCGAGCTGGATCAGCTGGGTCACGTTTTGCAGGTGATGGAAGACAATAGTCTTGAGATTCTCGACGTGGAGAATCTTCGAACGCATTATGCAAAGACGTTGAGGCTTTGGGTTGGCCGGCTTCAACGAAGAAAAAAAGAAGCGCTGCGTTTTGTTGATGAAGAAACCTACAGGAAATGGATAATTTATATGGCGGCTTCAGCTCTTTCTTTTGAAGAGGGAAATATTTCGGTATTTCAAATGTTGGGCTCCAAACAAACCAGAGCAGGCTTGAGCCGGATGCCGTTGACGCGCGCCTACATTTATGAGAACGAAATGATCAGGATTTTTTGAGCAAATCATCCAGACAGCGCCGTGGTTCATCCAAAGAAGCGGCGAGTCGGTCGATTTTGCTCCATGGATCACCGGTTTTGGAAAGCCTCTCAAAGATATTTCTAATGTTGTAGCGTTGAGCGGGCAAGCCGCTGTCTTGCATGTCGTCAAGTTCACTCCAGTCCAAAGGCGCGGCAACCGGCGCACCGTGCTTTGGCCGCACCGCGTAGGGAGCCACGGATAATTGGGCATAAGCGTTTCGGAGCCAGTCGATGAAGAGGCGGTTACCCCGTTTGTCCTTTCGGGGTTCAACCGTAAGCCGATCGGGGTATTTGCTGACAAGCAGTCTTGCCAAATCGTGAGCAAAAGTGCGCACAAAGCTGAAGTCGGCGCTGCGATCAAGAGAAACGACCAGGTGCAGGCCGCGTGAGCCGGTCGTCATCACCAGCGGATTCAGACCAAGGCTGATGAGCAAATCCCTGGCATGCTCCGCCGTGGTTCGAACAAGCTCGAAGTGGCTGCCCTCCGCGTGAGGTGGATCGAAATCCAGAATCATGCGGTCGGGATAGTGTGGTTTGTCAATCCTGCTCAGCCAAATATGCGGTGTTATGCAGGCTTGCGTAGCCAAGTAGGCCAGAGTAGCGGGATCCTCGCAGATTATCTGCTCGATTGATCCATCTTCCTTTTCGACCCGGGCACGCTTGATCCAATCGGGAAAATAGTCAGGGACGTCTTTGTGATAGAATCCCTCTTTCGTTATGCCGTCCGGGAATCGCTGCATCGTAACGGGCCGGTCTTTTAGGTAAGGAAGCATTGTGCCGGAGATTTGATGGTAGTAGTTGATGAGGTCGCTTTTTGTGATGTTGTCATCGGGAAAGAGGACTTTGTCCAGATGGGTAACGTCAACGACGTGGGAACCAAAGCGAATTTTTGTCAATGTCATTCCTCCATTTCATGGCCCAAGACCTTTCTCTCACTCTTCACTCAATCGCTTTTTCACTTCGCCGGCTGCCGGTTACCAGCTTCCAGTTGCCAGGAAAGACTCATGACTCAAGACCCGAAACAAGTCCTTCTGACCTCGGACATTGGACCTCGGACCTCGGACCTCGGACATTGGACCTCGGACATTGGACATTGGACCTCGGACCTCGGACTTTCACCTTTCCTTCACGACTTCATGCGGGTCTTTGTCGTCTCGCAGGCCTAAGAAGCGCGGATGGCGCAACCTGCCATCCGGGGTCCACTCACTAAATCCGATCTGACCGACTAATTCGGGCTCCACCCAATGAACTCCTTTCGCGGGCAGAGTGTAGTCGGCAAAAGGTGAGGTTCTCCGCTCAATGGAGCTGAGTCTCTCGCCGAGGTTCTGGAGCATGTTCTCATTGAAGCCTGTGCCGACTTTGCCTGCATAAACTAAGTGATTGCCCTCGTAGTAGCCGACCAGCAAAGCACCAAATCCGATCCGGCTGCTCCGGGGTTCAGTGTAACCGCCGATGACGAGTTCTTGTCCATAGCTGCACTTAAACTTCAGCCAATCTCGCGATCGCTTGGAAGAGTAGGGGCTCGAAGCTCGCTTGGCAATCAGGCCTTCCCAGCCTTCTGCGCAAGCGTCCTTGAAGTAAGCCAAGCCTTCTTCTTCGCGATGCTCGGTGTAGCGGACCAGGCGCTCAGGTTCTTCAGAAAAGAGATTCATCAAAAGCATCTTGCGATGGCGCAATTCAAGGCCGGCTACATCGTATCCGCCGAGATAGAGAAGGTCAAAGAGGTAATAGAAGACTTTGATGTTGCTGCGCATGGCTGCTTGCCGGTTTCGAATCTGCATGCGTCCCTGAAGCCTGGAAAAACTTGTTTTATCTCCTTCGAAAGCGACAATTTCTCCGTCAACTATGAAATCGTTCGACTTCAACTTGAGAAGGGAGTCAACAAGCTCGGGATAAGTGTTGTTCAACTCTTTTTGGTTGCGAGACATGAGCCGCATGTTATTGTCGTGCCGGAAAGCCAGACAACGCTCCCCGTCTAATTTGCGCTCAAAAATCCAGTCCTTGTCTGAGAAGCGCTTGTCGGTTAGTGTGGCCAGCATCGGACTTATCCATTCGGGTTGGGGTGCCTTGCGAAGCTTGTTTAGGGCTTCCTGCAAGAGGTTGTCTAATGCGTTTTTCATCGCTCCGGGGCTCCACTCAAATCTCGGGAAAAATCAGGCCATAGTGATTTGCATTCCGTCATATGCTATTTCCGCATCAAGGCCGCGTTCTGCGGCGAATGCATGGACTTTGTCCAGCGCTTCCGCCTCATTGTCGCAGACAATTTGCGAGCCGCAGTGTGTGAAAACCGCCTTGGGGATGTTTTCTTTTGCACACCAGGTAAGCTGTGTTCTAATCGGTACGTGCCCGATGAGCAGATTGTCCCGCTTGCGCACTATCGGCCGGGCTATTGAAGCGCCGTCTCCGATGTAGAGTTGCAGATCGGATAGAGCGGCCTCGCGGTCGTGTATATAGACAAGGTCGGGAGCATAGAAAATCCAGGTGTCGCCGAGGGTGATGCGGTAACCGACGGCCGGCGCCCGGATCGAGTGCTCAACCTGGAATGCTTCGAAGGTGAGCCCAAGAATATCCACCGGCGCGCGGGGGTGGACTTGTCTCCGGTCCTCGATTTGATAACGTTTCATCGTTTGCCAGGCCTCTTGAGTTGCGTGCACAGGACAAGGAGAGCCGTTCTTCAAGCCCCCTGCGTGGTCGGGGTGGGCATGAGTAATCACAATCGCATCAGGTTTGAGCTGACTGATCTTGTCCTGCCAGTCCGCACCGCAATCAACCAGGACTCTTTTGCCGGCGTTGGATATCATGAGAGAGCTGTGCATCTCATGATTCTTGTTTCTGCATTTGATGTATCCGCGCGTCCCCAGAAAAGTGAGTTTCATTGGTTTGTTTTTTGCTCGTAGCCGCAAAGCTTGCTTTGCATGTTGTTTCTCTGATCAGAGCAAGCTCTGATGCTACAGATTCATATGTAAGCACTTTCCTGGATCGTAGCTGCAAAGCTTGCTTTGCTTAGGGCATATTGTCCAACTCTTCCCATTCAAGATTCTCGGCAAGAGGGTTATTGATAACATATTCTCTTATCTTAGCCAGCGATTTTTCATTTCTAACTACGTGTTCATAATAGTTCGGCTGCCAAAATCTTTTTTCTTTGTAGCCAAGACGTTTTATTTGCAAGGTTGTCAGGGACTTAAAGGCCTGCATTATCCTTGGTATGCTTGCCTCACAGTTATTCAAAACCAGAATCATATGCAGGTGGTTTGGCATAAGTGATGAGAAATCGATTGCTAGCCCCACAAATCTCTCAGGTAGTTCTCTTAGTATCTGATCGGTGATGTGGCTGCGATCACCAACAAGAATTGGCTGGCGTCCTTGTGTGCAAATAGTAACGAAATAGGCACCATTATTGGCGTAGTCATAGCTTTTTAGGCGAATGTTTTTCCTGTAGGTTTTCATATTGGCAATGCCCCTTTTTGTGTAGCCGCAACGCGTGCCGGGTGCAAAATCAGAGCAAGCTCTGATGCTACAGAATCATATGTAAGCCGTGTTTCCTGATTGTAGCTGCAAAGCTTGCTTTGCGTGTTGTTTTTTTGTCAGAGCAAGCTCTGACGCTACAAAAGTTTTCTGGGAAAAACTTCCTCGGTTTTCCCGCTGTCGGCTGCGTTTTTGATCGTGACCCTGATTTCGGTCGAAGTTATCTTGGTCATATTGTAAGAAGGAGGGGTGAATCCTCTTGTCCGCCAGGTGGCGGCAGTCCCACTTTTGATAATAAGCATGCCGGCAAGGGGCCAAATGTATGGTACGTGCTTGTGGCCGGCCATCACGATATCGACCCCCGATTTCTTTAGGCTTTCCAGAACATCTCCCGCGTCCCAGACAATATTTCTTTCCCGGCCGGTTCCGGGAATGCTGACGAGATGATGGTGAAGAACGAATATTTTGAAAGGATGATCATCGGCGAATTGACTGACGATCCAGTCGTACTTGTCCCTGCCTACCTCACCGTCATCAAGGTCGGGCTTGTTTGAATCAACGGCCACGACCTTGAGTCTTTCCTGTACCTTTTCTCCGCAGCACACATTAAAAGGAAATTCCTTTGTATAGTACCTGGGACCGATAACATCCTCGAAATGTACGTAACCGACATTCCGGCAGTCATGATTACCGGCGATTATCATCTTTTGTTTGCATTGGATGAGGTCCAGATATTCTTTGGCCTCTTCAAACTGCTCGCGGTAGCCAAAAGACGTAATGTCGCCGGGGATAACCACCAGGTCGGGTTTTTGCGAGTTGATTTCCAGGATCACGTTTTCAAGCAGGTCTTTATCGAAGCGTGTGTCTCCGCAGTGGATATCAGAGAGCTGGGCGATTAGAAAGCTCTCTCTTTCTGCCGGATTTTCCGGAACAACGTCAGCCATATGATCTCCTCCCCTTTTCTCCGGTGGCGAAGGGCTTGCCGTCGCCTCATATTCTATTAGTAGTGTTATCACTTGTCTACAAGGTGAATTGCTTGTTTTTGAGATGAGCACCAGCGGATCTCAATTTTAGGTGTCCAGAGGCTACCCATAAGGGGCTCCATGGCTCTTTGCCGGCCTGTCAATTGACAAAGAACGCAGCTTAGATAGAATAAACAGTGCAAAAGGCTTTGCAGGTCCGATGTCCGAGGTCCAAGGTCCCGATGTCGATGGTTTCGATAGCAAGTGCAAAGTCCCTCGGCTGTTCGGATCAAGTCGTGATGCTGGATTCCATTTTTCGTACGACGGGGGGCCCGCCTCCGACAGGGAGGGTTTATCCTCCGAATTGAATGCTTATTCTCTGAGAATCGCAAAGAAAAAAATGCTGAATTGCAAATTCCTGATTGAAAACTTTCTATGAGGAGGATGAATATGGACTGGGGAATGCAAAATCGGTTGTCAAGAATTCTACAGCCTGAGACCGGGCGCACAGTCATGCTCGCGGTTGACCATGGATATTTTCTTGGCCCGACAACGGGACTGGAAGATGCCGGCAAGACTATTGAGCCCCTCCTGGGATACGCGGACACGCTGATGCCCACGAGGGGAGTGCTCAGAGCGTCGGTTGATCCGAATATCGATATTCCGATTGTTCTGCGCGTCTCCGGTGGGCAGAGCATCGTAGGTCCCGCACTGTCCGACGAGGGGATCACGGTAGCTATTGAAGACGCCATCCGCCTTAACGTTTGCGGCATGGCGCTCTCGATCTATGTCGGGACCGAGCATGAGCATCAGACCCTCATCAATCTGACGAAGCTGGTTGATGCCGGTGAAAGATATGGCATCCCTGTTTTGGCGGTCACCGCGGTCGGTAAAGACATGGGTCGTGATGCTCGGTATCTCGGACTTTGCTGTCGCATCGCAGCCGAACTTGGCGCAAAAGTCGTGAAAACCTATTACTGTGACGGTTTCGAGCAGGTTGTTGAGAGTTGTCCCGTGCCTGTTGTCATTGCCGGAGGCAAGAAGATACCTGAGCGCGATGCACTCCAACTTAGCTACGACGCTGTGCAGAGCGGGGCATCCGGGGTTGATATGGGGAGAAACATCTTTCAATCGGATGATCCCGTGGCGATGATCCAGGCGGTGCGGGCGATTGTTCATGAAAACGTCGGCGCGAACGATGCTTACGAGCTGTTCAATAGCCTAAAAGCCGAGACCGCATCGACGTCGAAAGTTCATTAGAAAGGCCGACGAGCGAAAAGCGATCAGCGATCAGCGAAAAAGTCAGGCTGCGGCATAAATCACGGACCTGTTGCCAAAGTGCAAAAACGTCGTATTTCGTCATCGCGCCGTGCCTGCCGGCAGGCAGGAGGAGGCCCTAGGTTCCGACGCGGCGATCCGACCTGAAAGGTCGTTGCGAGGGCGAAGCCCGTGGCAATCTCGTTTGAGATCCTTCGCGTTCGCTCAGGATGACCAAAATACGGTCAGATTGCTCGCAATGACGTTGATAAAACAGTTTGACAACAAGTCCTTCGAGGATACTTTGTTGCATAATTAATCGCTGATCTTCGGTTGTGCTTTGCCATTTTGCATTTTTCACTGAGGGTTTTTGGCTATGCGTGTAGCGATGTATTACAACAATAACGATGTCCGATTGGAAGAGATTCCGACACCTCAAATAGGTGCCGGAGAATTGTCGGTGAAAGTCATCGCGAGCGGGATCTGCGGCAGCGATGTGATGGAGTGGTACCGCATCAAGAAGGCGCCTTTGGTGCTTGGTCACGAGATCGCCGGCGAAATTGCCGAAGTGGGGGAGGGAGTGGAAGGTCTCAGAGTTGGTGACAGAGTTTTCGTCTCTCATCACGTTCCCTGTAATGCCTGTCAATACTGTTTAAGCGGGCATCATACCGCTTGCGAAACCCTCCATAAGACGAATTTTGACCCCGGCGGCTTTGCAGAATACGTTCGAGTCCCCGCACTAAATGTTGACCGAGGCGTGTACCTGTTGCCGGATGAAGTCTCTTTTGACGAGGGGACATTTATTGAGCCATTGGCTTGTGTCTTGCGCGGCCAAAGATCAGCGAAGATTAAGCCGGGCAATAGTGTGCTGGTTATCGGAAGCGGGATTTCGGGCTTGCTTCACATTAAGTTAGCCTGCGCTCTCGGAGCCGGACACGTGATCGCGACCGATATCAATCAATATCGTTTGAAAATGGCGCTGAGGTTCGGAGCAAACACGGCGTTTGATGCGGGTGACGATGTCGTAGCCCGCCTGCTTGAAGTCAACAGAGGCCGGCTTGCGGATTGTGTGATCGTCTGCGCAGGCGTGATGCCGGCGGCAACCCTGGCACTGCAATGTGTGGATAGGGGAGGCACAGTTTTGTTCTTCGCTGTGCCGGAGCCCGGCATTGACATCCCCGTGCCCATCAATGATATGTGGCGCAATGAAGTAACTCTGATGACTTCTTACGGAGCCGCTCCTTCCGATCTCGCAACGGCATTAGAGCTGATTCGCGCTCATCGGGTGAATGTCAAGGACATGATCACTCATCGACTTAGCCTTTCAGAAACCGGTCTCGGCTTTAAGCTCGTCGCCGAAGCCAGAGACTCTATGAAAGTGATTGTTGAACCCCAAAGATAATTGGAAGTGGTGAGCGTCAGGGGGTTTGCATTAAGCGAACACAAAATTATGATAGTGAAGATGTAAGGGTTACAAAAGACACTTTGAGCGTTGACCTTAGCGATGGTAGAACAATTTCAGTTCCTCTGGAATGGTTTCCTCGCTTGATGCATGCAACACCAGAGGAGCGAAATAATTGGAGGCTGATCGGCAGAGGTCATGGCATCCATTGGGAGGACATTGACGAAGATATCAGCGTTGAGGGGTTGCTGGCCGGTAAGCCGTCGGGGGAGAGTCAGGCATCCTTAAAGAAATGGTTAAATCAGCGCAATCTCGCCTAACGACTTAACCCGCAGACAGTGTAAATGCGCCACAACCTTCCTTTGTCACATCCGTAAATAGAATTGTTGGGCCCCTTTTTGTCATCATCCGGCCCGACGGGATGATCCAGAGTTGACCGAAGACCTCTTGAGTTTCGATATAATTATGCCCCGTTTTTTTGACTGCCAATCCTGCATCAAATAAAATGTTGGCGACTATGGAATAAGCTTAACGGTAAATGTCAGGTGCAACTAAGGTGCGTATGGGATGTCACATATAGAAAGGGACATAAGAGAATTCATTTCAAGCTATGCCAAAACGAGGGGTTCGTTGGGTTCTATATTTGATGGAGTCTCAACAGAATGCCCAGCGTTACTGCGTCGCGCCTCTCAAGCTAAATCGTTATCCCGGACAAAAAAATGATAATCAGACGAGAAAAACCGGAAGATATCAGTGATATTCATGCTTTAAACGAGCAGTCTTTCGGTCAGCCTCAGGAAGCTAATATCATAGACAAGTTGAGGGATAAATGCGAAGGTTTGCTCTCGCTCGTGGCAATCGAGGATGACAAGATAGTTGGGCATATTCTTTTTAGCCCCGCTGTGATTGAAGGAGAACATGGTGTTATCAAAGGCATGGGGCTTGCGCCTCTGGCGGTTCTTCCGGAAATGCAGCATCAAGGGATCGGGACACAATTAATAAAAGCCGGAATACAAAATTTAAGAAACACCCAATGTCCGTTCATTATTGTTCTTGGACATCCCGAATATTATCCGCGTTTTGGTTTTGAGAAGGCATCGCTGTATGGCATCAAATGCCAGTGGGAAGGTATTCCGGATGAAGCGTTCATGATTCTCTGGCTAGATAAATCGCTGATGAGACAAGTTTCAGGCCTCGCAAAATACAGAGATGAATTTGATGAAGCAATTTGAAAAGAGATCGCGTAACCATGCAACTCAGGGGACTTGATCTCTTACTGCCCGTGATATAAGCAGAAGTAATTCTTACACATTTATCATATTTTCCTGGATTATCTTCGATAGTTTCCCCCATCTTTTTTCGATAATGTCATTTTTAGACAACTCAACTAACTCGTCCACAATGCCCTGCTCCAGTACTCCTTGCACATTACATTTCTTTGGAACGCGGATTTGATGTCTATAGCCGTTCGCGGGGTGATTGTTGAAAAAAGCTACGACATTAATTATGGCATCCTCGTAGAGTACCCGTATTTCGTAGTCCTTCTCTTCAAAGGTCATTGCGATTTTCTCAAATAGCCTCACTATACCCTCCTTTTGAGAAGCTATAATTGAAATTCTTCCGGCTCTGTGTTCTCAAAGCTCGTCCTGCATGTTTTTAGTTCTTCGTCGATGGCGGCCCATATCCTTTTCAACTGTTCATCGTTCCATCTGTACATCCGTTTATTAGAGCATTGAGATAAACGTCTTAAGCTCTCGAGTACATTTTGGACACGCTTCTGAACGACTCGCTTGAAACGTTCTTCTTTAGTTTCACCTTTCATAATGACCTCCTAGATTTACTTAGATGCTTATGCAACAGTCCACTGCGAGCAAGTGCCCGTGGTCTTAGGTCCGTGCCAGTATCATTATATTAATTTTATTACTTGGGCTAAGTGTGGCATGCGCGCATCATTATTTCTAATATAATGATACAACATGCAAGATTTGTGTCAAGCGATTTTTCCATTTTATTGAAGCGTCTATCTCTGCGGATTGCGTTTTGATACGTTTCGATAAATCAAAGTTCATCTTTCAAAAAGCATAGAAGTCGACCAAAGGGAGATGTATTATTAGGCAAAGTAGAGAAGACGGGGGCTGCGGCAAATGGGTGACCCCGGTTGCCGGGCACCAGGAGAAATAGGCAATGAATAGCAGGTACGTTCACGGTTATAACTCAAGAGAAAATGTGCGATTGCAGGACCAAGCATCGACCTTGGTTGAATTGCTGCACTCGGACACCTCTTATTCTGCAGGAAGCCGGGTTCTGGAAGCCGGGTGCGGAGTCGGTGCTCAAACCGTAACCCTGGCGCGAAACAGCCCGGATGCCCTGATCACTTCCATCGACATATCCGAAGAGTCAGTTGCTGAAGCAAAAAGAAATGTGGAGGCGGCCGGACTTACGAATGTCACTTTTCAGCAAGGTGACATATTTAATTTGCCATTTGGGCCGAAGGTTTTTGACCATGTGTTTATCTGCTTTGTTCTCGAGCATTTAGCAAAGCCAATTGAGGCACTAAACGCTCTGCAAAATGTACTCAAAGTTGGCGGCACAATCACAGTCATCGAAGGCGATCATGGTTCGGCATATTTCTATCCGGACAGCGAAGCGGCCCACAAGGCTATCCAATGCCAGGTCGAACTCCAAAGAAGAGCAGGCGGCAATGCATTGATGGGGAGGGAGCTTTATCCCCTTTTGACAAAAGCCGGCTTCTCCTCAATTCATGTGTCTCCTCGTATGGTCTATGTCGACTCCGGCAAACCGCAGCTTGTTGAGGGATTCACAAAGAATACTTTCACCGCAATGATCGAGGGTATTCGTGGCCGCGCTCTTGAAGCGGGAATAGTTGATGGGATCACTTTTGACAAAGGCATCAAAGACCTTTATAGAACAACAGAGCAAGATGGTGTTTTCTGTTACACTTTCTTCAAGGCGTTCGCTGAAAAAGTCTGAAATGCCGGGCAAGGGCATCGGTAGCCGCCACAAACTTGGTTTGCGCTGTGGGTGCGGGTTGCTCATTGTTAAAGGGGGTGTTATCCGTGCAGTCCAAAGAGAACGGAAGCGCTAAGAACTTGCCTCTTGATTTGAGCGAAGACAGCGGACGAGCGGTCTTTGGGACTGCCGCTCATCATGCTACCCCGCACGTCCCGGTCGTCTCACCCACCGAGCGTGCGGGAGATGTGCGACAAGCACTGGTGGGACAACATTTCGATAGCGCCAGTCACATCGTTGTATCCGAGGGCGACCGGTTCCTTGGTATCTTGACCATTGAGGACCTCTTGTCGGCGCCGCCCGAGTCCACAATCGAGTCGCTCATGGATCGCGCCGCACCTTTTGTCGCTCCGGGCGTTGATCAAGAGGTTGCTGCGTGGCATGCAGTCCGCAACGAGGAGTCCGCCCTATCTGTGGTTGACCACGATGGACGCTTTATAGGAGTCATTCCGCCTCACCGCCTGATTGCGGTACTCCTATCAGAGCATGAGGAAGACTTGACCCGGTTGGGTGGCTTTGTGAAGAGCACCATGAAATTCAGAGCTACCAGCGAAGAACCGGTGCAACGTCGCTTCTGGCATCGCCTGCCTTGGCTTCTTTTAGGTCTTGGGGGAGCGCTGTTGGCGGCTGATCTGGTAGGTGGGTTTGAAGGCCAGCTGCAGCTTAACGTGATGCTTGCCTTCTTCATTCCCAGCATTGTCTACTTGGCCGATGCGGTTGGAACACAAACCGAAACAGTCGTTGTCCGTGGCTTGTCAGTGGGAGTCTCGATGAGCCGAATGGTCTGGCGGGAGCTTCTTGCCGGTCTGGGAATTGGCGTAGCTCTGGCGAGTATCGCCGGACCTATTGTTTGGTGGCGCTGGGGCGATGCGAGTTTAGCGCTCACTGTAGGATCAGCCCTTTTCGCGGCGTGCTCCACGGCCACCTTTGCCGCTATGGCGCTTCCCTGGTTGTTTGATGCTTTCGGGATGGATCCGGCTTTCGGTAGCGGCCCTTTGGCTACCGTGATTCAAGATCTCCTGTCCATCTTGATCTATTTCCTCATCGCAACGGCAGTGATGCGATAGATGTCGCCCGGCAGGCTGCCAATTACAGGATTAAGATAAGTGATAGGGATTGCAGGCGAGGTCGGTAGAGAGCAATGGGTTTTACTTTAGAGAAAATAGTCCCTTGGGGACGATCCTACCAAGAATATGAAGCGATGTTGTGGAAAAAGTACCTTATGAGTTTCAAAAAGGCGGAAATGAGATGTTGAGGGTTAAGGGGTAAGATAGATGGATGAAAAACAAAAATATGTGCACGCTCTGAGTTTTCGTTTTCTCGATCGGTTCTATGATCCCTTGATCAGGTTGTTTATGCGCGAAGCTGAATTCAAGAACAGGCTTATTCAAATCGCGCAGATAGAACCCGGTTCGAGAGTATTGGATTTGGGATGCGGAACGGCGACACTGACATTGATGATAAAACAACAGCATCCGAGCGCAGAGGTGTATGGCATTGACGGCGACGGAAAAATAATTGAAATCGCACGCAGGAAAGCAGCAAGAGCAGACATTGACGTGAAGTTGGACGAGGGCATGGCATTTGATCTTCCCTACGAGGATGATTTTTTTGACAGGGTCCTCTCCAGTTTGGTGATACACCACTTATCCGTTGAGGACAAGAGACGCACTTTGCGCGAGGTCCGGCGGGTTCTCTGTTCAAAGGGGGAGCTGCATATTGTTGACTTCGGAAGACCTCGGAGTACGTATGCGCGGCTGATATCTAAGGTGCTCGCGCATTTGGAGCCGGTTGCAGATAATTACCAAGGGCTGTTAACGGACCTGATGGAAGAGGCCGGTTTCGAGGACGTGCAGGAGAATGGCACCTTTCCTACTCTGTTTGGCACCCTTGGTTACTTGAGCGGCACAAAGGCCTAGGGCCGGGATCTCCGTGTCGCCTGGCTTAGCCCAGGTGGTAACACGGCTGTTAGGAACATCAGTCCGATACCTCGACAAAGCCATTCTCTTGTGATATTTTCTGAATCATAAAAGAAGTACAATTGCCAAAAAGAGCTCTTATTCGTGGTGGCGAAAAGGCTTTTTCTTGCCATTCAATCTGATCATAGAAGTCAGTAACACGGTAAGACAGGCGTCCCGCCTGTCTTATTAATGAGCAGTATTCTTATTTGATCTGATCAGAGAAAAGTCAGTAGTACTAGCAATGAGCTGTTTTGCAAGGGGAATAGAATCATGCAGACAACGGGGGCAAGAACAACTTCTCAGTCTCTTATCGCAAAGCTTACTTCCTGCCACAGGTTTAGACATCCCTTTGCCACACATTTATTGGAGAACAATAATAACATCCGCACAGTTCAGGAGTTGCTGGGTCATAATGACGTGGAGACAACCATGGCATACACGCATGTACTGAACCGAGATGCTCCAGGGGCAAAGAGTCAGCTGACACTTTAGTGAATACAGATGCTTATACTGATCCATATAAAACGCTTCCATAAACCGGCGAGAACGCTGAAACATGTTCATTGTAGTGGTGCTAAGACGTTTTAAACTAAAAATGTGTAAGTGTGTTATATTGCAAGAATAACCTTGTTTGGGTTTTTATACGGAACCATATAAACAATGTTAGGCTGAAAGAGCAAAATATAAGATGATTCCAGAACCTTACTCTAAGATCGGTATTCTAGATGCTATTCGCGCAGCAGCCAGCGAACTTGGCGAACCGTTATCGCGATCCAGATTTCTCGCGCACTCGGGGCTCACCGAGTATCGCATACTCCAACACTTCCCAAGTTGGCGTGCAGCGCTGCGCGCAGCGGGGCTGGAGCCCGACAACACCAATATCAGACTTGAAGATGAACAGCTTCTCCGGGACTGGGGTGAGCACGTGCGGAAACGCCGCCAAATTCCAACGCGGGATCAATACAGACGAGAAGGTGGTATTAGCGCAAGCTCGTTTGCCACACATTTCGGTCCTTGGTCTACGATTCCCTATCATTTCCGGCAATTCGCGGAAGGTAAACCGGAATGGGCCGATGTTCTTGCTCTTCTGCCGACCGCGCAACCGCCCAAACCATCGCTGAACACAAACCCATTACCAACGCGATCACAACCACTACCAGCATCCGGACCGCGGTATACAAGACTTGAGGCTCGCCCCACTTATGGCGATCCAATAGATTTCAGGGGCTTGCGGCATGAGCCAGTGAATGAAAGTGGCGTAGTTTTCTTGTTCGGAATCGTTGCGCGGGAGCTAGGCTACTATGTTGAAGTGGTTCAAGCAGGATATCCTGATTGCGAGGCGAAGCGTCAGATAGCCCCGGGAAAGTGGCAGAGAGTCAAGATTGAATTCGAATATGAGAGCCGCAATTTTCGCGATCATGGGCACCCGCCTGAGCGTTGCGATATCATTGTTTGCTGGCGACACAATTGGCCCGAGTGTCCTGCGCAACTTGAAGTCGTCGAACTAAAGAACATAATTCAACAGCTTGCGAAATCGGATGATTAAGCCCAACAAATTCACTATGAAGGGCAAGCCTAACAAGACATTCCAGCGGATTCTTACCCACGCCAAAAGCATGCGTAGGCAAGAACCGCTGATTTAAAGCGTTAGCCGGCGACACTGAAGGAGACTTGGTATATCATGTTAGTTGAGTTCCAGCTTGAAGAGCGACTAGCTGGCTTTGCGAACGCCACCGTCGGGCCTGGTGAACAGGTTCAGGTCATCTCGCGGGAACTGATCTCACCTGACGACGCCTTTCACCTCATGAACCGGCTTGATCGGATGCACGGCGCCCTGTTCACCAAGATCCCAGGTTTACCTGCGCCTTCGCTGATTGATCATCTGCTGGTCGTGATCAGGTCGGATCTATCTGCAACCGCGTATGTCAACGAGCTACAGCAGGTGCGAGCGGAGGTGCAGCTCAAGCGGCATGTAAACGCAGGAGAGCTCATCTACCTGAGAGACATTGAAAACATCACTTCTGTCGATCTTGGCGTGGAGATTGGTGATGACTGTGCTGTGGTCTTGATGCGCTCGTTCGGGTGGCGCCGCTCGCTGTTCTTTGACTTCGGCCCCCTGCACAGCGACTATACTCACGACTATCAACTGGCTGAGGTTCTCGCTCAGCAGGCTTTGATGCTCATAGGCAAGGTGCCCGCCACGCTGGAACATATGAAAGGAGGGCTCGAGCGGCTGCGAGAGCTACTCCGTGGACGGAACAAAGAAGAGGCGGGATACCAGCAACTGCTTGAACAGCATCCATGGATGCTTGGTGGTATGTATTCGGAGATTCACCGACACCCGCGACTTGATGATCAATGGATTCCAGACTTCGCAGCAGCCAGATGCTACGATCGATTTCACGACCTGCTCGAGCTTAAGCAGCCGTTCCTGCAGCTGTTTCGCCAAGATGGCTCTTTGTCCAACAACTTTAATGATGCATGGAACCAAGCGGAGGACTATCTTAACTTCGCAATACGGCAGCGCAATTACCTGCGAACTGAGAAGCAGCTTCTTATCGAGAACCCTCGCTGTATTCTGGTTGCTGGCTATGAGTTGACTGATCGTCAGCGTCGCCGCATCCGGGACAAGGAGGCCCAATCGGTTTCTGTAGCGGTGATCACGTACGACGAGTTGCTCAAAGCTGCGGAGCACATGCATGGGCTGGTGGCTTGTGCAGGACAGCGGCGGTTCGAATAGACAGGCGCGGAGTCGGGGCAGCTGACTTTGGACAGCCCCGATATAGTGGCGGACAATACGTCTGGATAACGAGTTGAAGTTGGTGGGCGCTCCATTTCAAGCAGGTCGCCCGAGAGACCGTCTCAATCTCACTAGGGCATGAGCCGGGGTCAAGGCTAACAAGCGTTTCGAGACGGGCGCTTCACGCCGCTCAAACGCCAAACGTAGGTGAAGAATTGACCAGATCAAAAAAAGGGGGGCTAGGGCATGGAAATTTTTAGAAGAGTGGCTCGGGAAATAAAAGCACGGTTGGATCAGGGAAACTACAGCTTCAAGACCATTCCATATAGTGAATTACAGGCAATGTATAGAAACGCGGCAGGAGATGATTCTATTCGTCTAGCGAAAAGTGCACGCGAAGGCATTGAAGAAGCATTATTGGATTTTGGCATTCGTGTTTTCCCCTCCATTGAAGAAGCAGGTGACGGAGTTAGGTTCTTTAGAAGCGGAACAGTATTATGGGATATTGTTAGCAACTTGCGGCATCCTAACAGTACAAGCGATGCAGAGCTTGCGAGGTTAATAAAACGCGTGAAAGAAGATCCCACAGTTGTAATAATAATGCCACCAAACGCGTAATGAGATAAATGTGGATGCTAAATAACGCCCCTGGCCACGTACTACACACGACCAGAACCGCACGCGAGTTCCAGTGCGTGAGCTTGAGTATTAGATGTGATCGAAGGAGGCTGTGATGCACGGTGAAAGTACAGATTGCGTACTTCCACTGCGGCGATCATCTGAAGGAAACGCTTGCCGCGGAGATTCGTGAAATCGTCGCCGCTGTCGGCGCCGTTCAGTGGGCAGAGTCATTCACTTACGTGCATGATGAAACCGTCTACGAACATCAGAGTGGATACAACAAGGCGCTTGCCGGCGAATTTGCCAGAATGGGATGGGATTCACAGCCGACCCTGCGTTCGGAGCCGAGACTGATTGGTGATTTTCGCAAAGGTCTGGTCTTCATCGAGATTCAATTCGGCAACAGCGCTACACTCTACAGGGACTACTATAAGTTTCAATACGGTCTGGCGAATGGCCTGTTATCCTTGGCGGTGCTAATTGTTCTCACGCAGCCTGCTGTGTTCTTTCCGTCGAGGCCGCGTAGCGTCAACAACATGGCAGAGTATGCACTTGCCAAGACTTGTCTTTCTGTCCTGCCAATCAATGTTCCGACAATGCTGGTAGGGCTGTTGCCGGAAAACTGACGCACCTAACAGCGGCTTCGAGACGGCCAGCGCGTTGCGCTGCCGCTCAAACCGCGAGTGTTAGGTAGCATTGAGATACGAGCGACTCTTGAGCAAAAGTGTCGAATTTCGGAGAAAAGTAACCGCGCAAGACGCAAATGGGAAACCTTTTGCCTGATGCCATTGCAATCGGTGGCTTCTCGCGTCGAGCGAAGATTGACTAAGTACAGAAATGAAGGGAGGAAGCTCTGATGGGTAGGGCAAGATATCCCAAAAGGAGAGAAAGACAAAGACGGGCTGGGCAAAGCAAAGCGGAATGCCCATCGTTAGGGCAAAGTAAGAGAAGAAATATGACGAGTGATAGTGCAGATAGCCAGACTGGCAAACAATGGTGGACATACCAAGTCAATGCCAAACAAACTTACGGGCCTGCAGATCAGAAAACGATTGAGGCCTGGATTGAAGAGCGAAGACTCTCTGAACAGGACTATGTAGCCGAAGTGGGTTCAACAAAATGGATCCCTGTCGAAGAATCTCCATTCAGGAATAGATTTGAGTCCCAGGCATGTCCTGAGGAAGAAGCCGTTGTCCTCGAGCAGCATAAGTTCTATCTTGAAGAAAGGCGAGTCAAGTCACTTGATGCCTTGGCCAACCTGATTCTACCGTTCTTTCAACGAAAGAATTACAGCTTGATTAGATCAACCACTGGTTGTCAACACTATCGCAAGATTGTCAATGAGACAATCGTAGCGGTGCCTATAGAGATGAAACCAAGAAAAGACAAAGACGCAATTCAAGTCTCATGGAAGTTTACTGTCGGTGATCCGAGTAGGACTCACGCGGCTAGGAGCATATTCAACGATGACAGGATATTCGAATTAGGACATTATCTCGCAGATAGAATATCCTCTTTGGTGTGGGTTGATTAGGTGAATGCCAATAGGAAATTGGACGGTTCTATTTTTGCCTAACGAATCATTCCAGCGGACGGCAAAAGGCACCACCGCTGATTTCAAATGTTATAGCGCCAAGGAAGCTTGGCGTATCTTGCAGGGTGAAAGTCCCTGTCGGGTAAGGACTAGCCATCCACCCGTATCGAGTCTTGCGTCCATGGCGGAGTAGTTGCTGGCAACTGCGAACAAGATGGGCGAAGCGTAGACAGAGAATCCTGTAGGCTGTAGGGGTGACCGCGCACCCTGAAGTGCTGGTACAGCTTCGAGATGAGTTTGTTGCGGACGCCGAGGGTTTTAACGTACACCGAAGGCAACACGAGATCATCTGTTATGGCGAGGATGGAAAGGTCCGCCGGAGTCCACAGGCCGTGGCATGCAGGAAGAGATACGTCGAAGAACTTGGGAGGCCTCATGGGCTCCTTTTGGTGGGAAGTACTGCGGCAGGGTATACAGTTATTTAGGCACGGTAGAGGAAACTCGGACACAGGACTAAACTGAAACCTAAGCTGTGGTATGGAAAGCAAAAGAGGCAGGCGGAGAAGTACTGTAAAAGGAAAAGCCCGCCGTATGCCCATGGGGAGTCTTATCAAGCGTAGTACTCTTGAGGTGGGGAAAGCCCACTACATGGGGAAGGACTTGACGGGAGTACGCAGCCTGCAAAGGAAACTTATGCCGGACACAGTAGGATCGGGAAAACATAAGCCAACCTCCCTGCGGGGAATAGCAAACAGGGCGAAAGCCGACAAGCAACACCGGTTTCGGGATCTGTATCGGTGCCTGGATGCCGATTTTCTGTTGAGCTGCTGGTACGACCTTAATAAGGATGCGGCCAGTGGAGTAGACAGAGTAACGGCGGCAGAGTATCAAGAAAACCTGCATCCAAACATCCAGACGTTGGTAAGCAGACTGAAATCAAAGCGCTACCGTGCCAAACTGGTACGAAGGCACTATATTCCGAAGGAAAACGGCAAAGAAAGGCCACTAGGAATACCGGCACTCGAGGATAAGCTAGTGCAACTGGCCTGTACAAAGCTGTTGATGGCGATCTATGAGCAGGATTTTCTTTCTTGCAGTTACGGCTATCGGTCAGGACGTGGGGCACTGGATGCAGTCAGAGACCTCACCTTCGATCTGCAATACGGGTGTTATGGTTATCTGGTCGAGGCTGACATCAAGAGTTTCTTTGATAATCTGGATCATGACTGGCTACTTAAGATGCTGTGCTTGCGCATTGACGACCGAGCCTTTCTGAACCTGATTCAAAAATGGCTAAAGGCTGGCATCTTAGAGACTGATGGACAGGTCATCCACCCGGAAGCCGGCACACCCCAAGGCGGAATCGTCTCACCGGTTTTAGCGAATGTGTATCTACACTATGCGCTGGATTTGTGGTTTGAGAAGGTGGTCAAGCCCCACTGTCATGGCGAAGCGCTATTATGCCGCTACGCTGACGACTGGGTGTGCGCCTTCCGCTATCGGGACGATGCAGAGCGATTCTACCGGACGCTATCGAAACGGTTGCACAAGTTCAACCTGGAAGTAGCTCCCGAGAAGACTAAGATTCTGCGTTTTAGCCGTTTTCATCCGAGCATGAAGCGGAGATTCACCTTTCTGGGCTTTGAATTCTACTGGAAGGAAGACCGCAAGGGAGTAGCCCGCGTCATGCGCCGCACAGCTCGTAAGAAATTACAGGAGGCGTGCAGAAGGATTAAGGAATGGATAAAGCTGAACCGACATTTGCCGGGGCGTGAATTCTTCAGGCGTTTGAATATCCGGTTAAGGGGGCATTATAACTACTACGGAGTGCGGGGTAACTCCCTGTCGCTGAAACGCTTTTTCGATTGGGCAATAGAATGTGCATTCAAATGGCTCAATAGGCGTGGAGGCAAGCGGAAAAGTTTCACCTGGGAGCTGTTTAGCCGGATTCTTAACCATGTTAAGATTGCACAGCCTCGTATTACGGAAGTCAAACGTCGAAGAGTGTTTGCTTGATGGCCTAGTCTGTATCGCGGAAGCGAGTACAACCGAGGAACCGGATGCGGGAAAACTGCACGTCCGGGTCTGCACGGGGGGTGCCGGGTAACCGGCATTCCTACCGTAGAGGCCTAACGAGGAAGGAACATGAACGCAAGCGCAAGCGTCGAGAGGAGGCACGCCTTCGTTCTCAGCGCTACAGACACTCAAACTCTCTGGCGGTTGCTGGAGGAGTTCGCTGGCAAGACGGAAGCAACCGCCCTCTGCTCCGACGATCTGGAGAGAACATTCGATACACCCGACGAGTTGTTGGCTTACGATAATCCTGTGTCGCGCGAAATCGTGAAATTGTCCCTCGCTTCACGTTCATCCGACTACAATACCAGGGCCGAAGTCAGCTTCTTCAGCAACGACCAGCCTTCCATCCGTCTGCGAGCAACCGGCGCTGAAGATTCCGTCACTCGGTTCAAGGCTGCCTTGATTGACACTCTCGGCGGCATGCGACCCTGGTATTCCCCTGTAGCCCGTCTCGACTTCATCTACGTAGTTGGTGGCATCTTCTTGGTGCTCATAATGCTCGTCCAGGCTATGACCGGGGACGGGAAGCCAACCCCTGGTTTGAGCGCTGGAAAGGCAGGCCTCGTTATAATAATCACCCTGGCCATGCTCGCTATCTTGGGTCTTATGATCTGGGTCCTCAACCTTCTCCGCCGCCGCTTCTTCCCGGTGGCAACGTTTTCTCTCGGCCAGGGGCAACGACGCCATGACTTTGATGAGAGAATCCGGTGGGTTGTCTTTGTCGGACTCCTTGTCTCCATTGTTGGATCGCTATTCGCGGCTTTGATGAGGGCGTAGGCCTAACCGCGGCTTGCAGGCCGATAGCATGCGGCTGAATCCGCAGCCTGTTATATTACTGAACTCAAACATCGATTGGAGGTAGTTGTGAGCAATGAAATTGCCGCTGCGGCGATGACAAAAGGTGCGATCAAGGGTCTGCACGAATCAATTAAGGAGTTTAATGACCAATCCTCCAGGCAGACTGAGAAGATGCTCAGACTCACGCGGGTCATTATTTTTCTAGCCGTGATAATGGCACTGGAAGTCGGGTTTCAAATCTATCTCGCCATTCAGGTGTAGGAATATAACCACTCACTGCAGCGGACCGCAAACAGCGTATTTCTGTGCATTGGTCATGTGCTGCTACAAAGCTGTGGGCATGGTGCACGGTGCACGGCAATGTTTGCGGCCCCCGACCTCACGCGTTATGCCCGAGTAAACTATGAGCAAGACTAAGAATCTCAATGAAATCTCACAAGAAGTCGAAAAGCTCTATCTCGAAGAGGAGAAGCTATTGTTCTCCTCAAAGGAGTGGGGCAGTTTTATCAAATCCTACAATAGCTTTTGCAGAAGTGCCTTCAAAGCATCCCTACCTTTTGATCCTCGATTCAATGCCGTGCATTGGGGGTTTGCAGTCAGTGACCTTTGTCGAGAAATTGCTTTCGGCTATTGCTGGATGAACGCATATGCAAGACATTACAGGAGCCAAACACCGCCGACGGCCCAGCCCGGCAACGTACATTTTCACGTATCGTATTTTGCAGACAACAGTATCACGCGGATTGACTCCTGTCGGGACAAGATAGGCCTAATGGTGTGGGCCTTCTATTGTCCCTTTAACCCTGAAAAACGACCCGAGACATTGGATTATGCCAAGGTATTGGATCGTCTGAGGCACCCGTTACGGTTTGGCTTATCATTGAGGAACCATCATGGCTTCGTCAGTCATCTGGAGACGCTTCGTGGGCAAGACTTCGACCGCATGGTGACGTACCGCCACTTCAAGGTTCACCGTATGGAGCCGAGGATCGAGATTTATGGGGTCAAGCCTCACCATGGCTGGGATTACATGTTCCCGCTGTATGAACAAAATGAAATTGCGCAGTGGGAGCGGGAACTAAGAAATCTTTATCCAGACCAGGAATTTCGAGAACGCATTGCGAAGGGCTGTTACATTGACGGGGTGCTGTTTGAAACCAGAAAAATCAAAGACAACCTGTGGAGTTATGACGAAGTGCAAGGACAAATAAGAAGTTGCCTTGTTAAACTCCTGCAAGCTACCGCGGGGTGTTTTGATATTCTAAAAAGCCGCGCTCCACTTAGGAAAAAACGGAAGACAACGCACAGACCAGGTATGTTGGTGAAAAGATGAGAGTTTCGGGAACGTCGCATGTTTCTTTGCATAACACTTATAAGACCCCCGTTGTCACTTATAAGACCCCCGTTGTCAAGAGAAAAAAGGGGTCCTGATAGGAAAGAATGAATTTCCTTGTCTTTGATAATAGCCGAGATTGTCTATAGAGCTCTGACTTGGTTTCCTTAAAGCGGTTTCAGACAGAAGTCTGCACCAAACACTTATCGAGGCTCTATAGCCATGGGGCACGAAACGGTTTCACTTTTCATGCCTCTGGCGACAGCAGAGAGACTCTATGGTCTTATTCTCTACGGCCTAGAAACAATTCTGTACCCTTATGCCGTCCTATTCAAAGGGAGGGTTGAAGGATAGTCCTTCACCAGTTAGTAGCAGGATCGGGTAAGGGGCAGAACCTCTATGACAACCTTGTATGTTTATAGAGGGCCGGGCGTCCTAATCAAACGCAAGAGACACCGGGCACAGTATTCCAGGATGCATCTATGGATGGTCAAAGCCATATACGGATTAGGCATCTATCGGACTTGACCCTTTTGGTGTCAGTTAGACGGGCAGGTTCACCCGGTCCTCTTCAGTTATTTCTCAAAAAATGTCTCTATATGAAACACCTCTTTTCGTTTGAGGATGTAGTAGGTGGCTCTGGCTAATTTATGGGCCAGAATGGTCATGGATTTGGCCTTGCCATGTTTCTTTTGTAATTTATCTCTGTACCTTCTGGCTTCCGGGTCTTTTCGTAAGAAGAGGACGGCTGCCTCCGAGAAGGCCCATTTGAGGTGGACGTTTCCGATCTTTTTGCCGGAGCTACCGAGACGCTTCCCGGCGGACTCTTTGGCTGATTTGACCAGACGGCAGTAGGAGACAAAGTCCTGGACCGTAGGGAAGCGGCGGATATCGTGAATCTCATAGAGGATGACCAGTCCGAGGATTCTTCCGATACCGGGGATGGATCGGATGCGGAAGTAGGAATCGGCATCGTGAGCCTTAGCAATCAGGGAGATTTCATGTTCCAGACGGGGGAGGAGCTGATCGTAATGGTCCAGTAGCTTGAGATCAAGTTCGATGCTCTTTCTGACGCTTTCATCGGGGAAGTGTTCGGCTACCCCCTCTCGGTTTGCTTTATAAGCGATTTTCTTTTCTATATCCGGAAGATTGTATTGGTAATTGGTATTTTGGATATGTCCAAGGAGTTCCGCCCTTTTTCGAGTCAGGTGCATCCTTCTTCTCAGCAGATCACGAGTTGAACGCATCTGTTGGGGATAGACATAGGCCATGGGGATCATTCCACCCCTGAGCAGTACCGCGATCTTATGGGCATCAATCTTGTCATTTTTAGCCTTTCCACCATGGATCGCTTTCATGTAAAGGGCATGACCCAATACGAAAGGGATGTTTTCTTGTGCGCAGAGGTCGGCGATCCAGTACCAGGTGAAGATACACTCAACGGCCACGACGATATCTTCTCGGTATCTCTCGATTGCTTTAAGAAAAACCTCAGAGTGAGTTCGGATATTGCGTTGAAGGACGATGTCTCCTTCTTGGGTGATGATACAGAGGTACATGGACTTTGCATGAAGATCGATTCCGCAGTAGTATTTGTGTTGCCGAGTGTAGAAATTCATACAGGCCTCCTTTAGTTGGATCTTGGGGATCATTAATCATACCGCTTTGCGGTATCCTAAGGGGGGCCTTAATGAGTATCAAATGCATCCAGGCGACGCGCGGGGAAGGTGGCGAAGTACATTATCAAGTCCTTGTCCGCGTGCGCCTGATGCTGTCGTTAAGCAAAAGAAAGAAAATAATATGAGCATTGAATATATAAGTCGATCAGGAAAAAAATATTATCTGCGCATTGGAAAAACCAAAAAAGGAAATAATAAGTATTTCTTTTCAAGCAAGAAGAATGGGACTCTTGCTCAAACTATTCCGACGGGCTATGAGATATACGAAAATGTGAATGCTCAAGTATTCTTGAGAAGGATCCAACCAAAAATAATCCTTAATGAAGAACTGGAAATTATCAAGGAAGAATTAGAAAAGCAAACAAAACCACATTATTATCAATATGGCGCAAATAAAAACATCATAACGGTGTATCAAATTGATCAAGATATTGAAGGGTTCATGGACTTATTTCCTAGCGCAAACGAATCGAAAATAGAGAAACATTTTCTGGAGGAGGCTACATATTCAACCATAATGAGATTCGTCTTGGAAGACAAAGAAAAGAGATTATTTACTACAGAGCGGTTTTGTTTTATGGGGAGCATCGATGACTGGATTTACATTGGGGGACCTGATTCCCTGGGTAAACAGGCGCGGAAATTCATCAGGCATCTTGGCAAAGAATCATTCTTTGAATTATATTGAATTGCCTAATTCGCAGATACATCGAATGCAGGCCGCATGATATGCTGAATTGAATATAATCCCTCACGCAATCTTTACGGCATTCTGTTTTATTTCGCTTTGTTCTAATTGTCATCTTCAGTGGGGATGTCGGAAGTTTGGACAACCAGATCGATTGCGAAATAAGCTGCGAGAAAACCAACGTATTTTTCAGGAAAGAATCCGTTTCTAAACATATCAAGTGGAATAAATGTATATTTTTACTATAAAATGCGTTTTTCTACGAATCCAAATGAAAACTCAGCATCAGTTGAAAATTCTTGTAAAATAAATGTATTTTGCTACAATAAAAGCGAAATGAATACTTTTATCTACAGAAAAATGTCTTCTGCATCGGTGAGCCAATGAAAAATATAGAAATCAACCCAACCAAGGGTCTTAAACCAGTCGGTTACAGCGAATTAGTTCGGCGGTATTCTCTTGAGGTCATACCACACCATGCTCAGTCATTTTTAGCTGAGAAAGGGAGACGCAAGACTATTATAAACGGACACCGAAGGACTGAGATCTACACGAAGAAATATGATCCAGGTGATAACTTGGGGGATCATTTGACATTTGCCCTCAAGTTTGAAGGGATAAATCTGGAAATTCTCAATGCTCTTTTCTTAGTGGTTGACCACAAAGAGCTAGAACGTTTCATTAAAGAAACCCCGGCCGGGAAGTATGCACGAAAGATCTGGTTCCTATATGAATTTCTTATGGATAAAGAACTCGACTTAGAGCCATCCAAGGTGACTAATTACGTTGATCTCCTCGAGCAATCCAAATATTTCACAGCCAAAGGCATCCCGCACCGACGGCAGAAGGTTACTGATAATCTTTTAGGAAATCGGCGCTTTTGCCCCATTATTCGACTAACCGACACTCTGAAGAATTACACCGGCCTTCAGTTAGACAAAAAAGGGATGGAAGTAGTTGGGAATTATCCCGAAGAAGTCCTGCGGCGAGCTGTTTCTTATCTGTACACTAAGGAAACAAAGTCTTCATTCGAGATCGAGCGGGCGACTGCAGATCAGAAACGAGCTGCACGATTCGTTGAGTTGCTTAGAATGGCAGATGATCGAGATTTCTTTAACAAACCATCGTTGATAGAACTTCAGCAGGCAACAGTTGATGAACGTTTTGCCAACAACGACTTTCGTACTGATCAGAATTACGTTGGACAGACAGTGAGTTTTGGAAATGAGCTGGTCCATTTTGTCGCACCCAAGCCGGAAGATATTCCAGAGCTCATGGATGGCATGTTTTACGCATATAAGCGCATGATGTCTTCCGAAGTTTATCCTGTCGTAATTGCCTCAGCAATTTCATTTGGATTCGTCTTTATGCATCCGTTTGAGGACGGCAACGGGCGCATCCATCGTTTTTTGATTCATAACATTCTGGCAAAAAGGCGGTTTACTCCGAAGGGTCTCATCTTTCCGATCTCAGCTACCATGTTACAAAAGATTAAGGAATACGATGCGACGCTCGAGTTATTTTCAGAGCCGTTGTTGCCATTACTAGATTACGAACTGGATAGTGACGGCAGGATGGAGGTAAAAAACGAGACGGCAGCACACTACAGATATATCGACATGACTGCAATAGCCGAACGACTATTCGGATTTATTCAAGATACTATTGAGAATGAGCTCGTATCAGAACTGGACTTCATTCTCGATTACGACCGGGCAAAACTTGCCATAAGGGACATAGTAGATATGCCGGACCGGCTCATCGACCTTTTTATTCGTCTGTGCATTGAAAACAATGGCCGGCTGTCAAAGAACAAGCGCAAGACCAAGTTTAAACAGCTCACAGATAAAGAAGTTTCTCAAATGGAAGAGTGTGTCCGCAACGCCTTTAGCCGGACCTTGGCGGATGCTTGAAGCTAACAAGACGGAACCGGAGCGAAAGAGTAATTCACAAGTGTGTACCAGCAACATATATGACTGGATTGTCCGAACGAGTTGGACAATGACAATCTTTTAGGCACTTATTGGCAGGAGTTTCGAAGCAAAAGATTAACCCGCAAGAGGATTACGAAGGTCAAATACCATCCTTGTGGCTCAAAGTTCCTCTCCTGTTTTTACTCCTGCTTCATATCCTTGAATATAGCCGCGGGCGCGCTCAGCGTATTCGTACTGGTAAACCAGGTCCCAAAAAGCTTTGGAGTGGTTTGGCTGGATCAAGTGGGCGAGCTCGTGGATGATGACGTAGTCTCTTACCCATGGGGGCATCTTTGCGATGTGGTGGGCAATCCGGATGGTGCCGTCATTTGTCGTGCAGCTTCCGTGCCTGGAGTTTTGATTGGTCACGTATTTGATCGACTTAATCTTAAGCTTCCCGTTGAAATAGCGGCGGCTCAGCAAGCGGGCTTGCTTTTCTAGTTCTTTATCGGAGTTCAGCTCGCGTCTAAGCCGCGCTTTTTCTATGCGGTTGACAAGTTTTGTGACCGCATCCTTT
>Ga0214473_10001320_pt1 | contig 33100 bp, 28 predicted proteins | sample RVTome_7_FD_203509 | JGI IMG/M metagenome (GOLD analysis project Ga0214473, IMG submission 203509) | Soil microbial communities from uranium-contaminated site in the Upper Colorado River Basin, Wyoming, United States - RVT98D197 | ecosystem: Environmental > Terrestrial > Soil > Contaminated >... | reverse complement strand
GCATATTAGCGAACAGATCCCGAAGGAGGACATTTCTGCTTTAGCTGACCCCGGACATTTCTGCCTCAACGTTACAATCTTGTGAGGAGGCGGTGTAGGACCTGATGTTGCTGCGAGTGATGGAAACAACCGGCCTGACCCCCTCGACGCCCGGAGCCCACGTGCTCGGAAGACTGCTCCTGCTCTTCATCGGTGTGCCGCTCCTGGAACTGGCCCTGCTCCTGTGGATCGGCCAGCGGGTGGGGCTTATGCCAACGGTGGCGCTGGTGGTGGCCACCGGCGTCGCGGGCGCGGCGCTGGCCCGCTCGCAGGGCATGCGCGTGCTGGGCAGGATCCAGGCGGAACTGGCGGCGGGAAGCATGCCCGCCCAGGAATTGCTCGACGGCGCCCTCATCCTGGTGGCGGGCGCCACGCTGCTCACGCCCGGCCTGCTCACCGACGTCTTCGGGCTGCTCCTGCTGCTGCCGGGCACGCGTGGCTGGGTACGCGCTCGCCTGGGCGCGCGGCTGCGCCGCTGGGTGGAGCGCGGTCAGGCCCGCATGATCATCGTCCGCCCGGAGGAGCCGCCCCCGGAGGCGTGAGGCCCGGCGCGGCGCCCGGGCTTGCGCCGCCGGCCGGATGGCGGACGTCCACCACCAGGCGCGCCGGCTCGCGCAGCACCACCACGCGGAACGGCTCGGGGCTGCGCACGGCCGCCACCACCTCCACCACGGCCTCGAAATCACAGGCGAACGCCATACGCAGCAGGTTGGGCAGCCCCGCTTCCCGCTCGGCGTGGTCCAACGTGGCACTGCCGGCGTCATCGTGGCCGCGGGTGTCGTTCAGGCGGATGCTCAGCCAGGCGTCCCCCGGCAGGGGGATGACGTTGCCGGAGCCGCACTGGCGCACCGGCCGATCCACGTATTCCAGGTTGTAGCGGGGGACGGGGCCGTCGGCAAACTCCAACACGATGCGGTCGAAGTCCTCGTGCCGGCCCACGCGCAGGCCTGTAAGCGTGGCTGTGCCCATCCGCGCGGAACCGCCCTCCGCAATGCCCACCGTCCATGTGGTGGAAGTGTCCCGCGCCGCGCCGCCGGTGTCGGGGGGCGCCACCGCCACGTCGGTCGTGTCGAAGCCGCCGGCCGGCAGCGTGTCGGCGCCGGCGGCGGGCAGCGTATCGGCCGCTGCCAGCGGCCCCGCCTCGTCCGGCAGCAGCGAGTCCGGCACGGGTGGTGGCTGCGCGGTGTCCGGCAGCGGATCCAGTGCCGGAGCCACGTCCAAGCGGTCGAGTTCCGCGCCGATATCCGGCTCGGCGCCGCCGCAGCCAAGCGCGCCCACGGCAATCAGCGCGCAGGCCAGCGCGGCCCGCCGCCACGGATGGTCTATCAAGGAAGGTATGCGCATGGCCGCCTCCCCTCCGCACGAAGCGTACGCGGGCCGCGCGAGGGCCTTCTGGCCCGCCTCTTGCTCAATTTGGGAACGTCGATCGGATACGCCAACAACTCCCATACGGAGGCAGGATATGCGCAAGCTCTTCGCTCTCATCGCCGCTCCCGCCGTGGCCCTGGCCATGACGGCGTGCACGGCGGAGCAGACGGAGGAAGGTAACATGCCGGACATCGAGGTCGAGGAGGGCAACCTTCCTGAGTACGATATCGACGCGGCTGACGTGGACATCGGCCTGGACACCATCCAGGTGACCGTGCCCGACGTGGACATCAACCCGCCCGACACCACCGGGATCCGCTAAGCTGGCGAGACGGACCGCTACTGGGAGCGTCCGACCAGCTCGCCAGGAAAGAGGCCGGCCCCGTGCCGGCCTCTTTCACGTTCAGTAGCGGGTGGCAACCGCCGCGGCAAGGGCGGCCTCGTAGACGGGTCGGTCCAGGATGGCGGCGCCGGTAGCAGCCAGGACGGCCGTGCCGGCCGCCACCCCGCAGCGCAGCGCCTCCGGCGTCTCCTGGCCCCGCAGCAGGGCGTCGATCAGGGCGGCCAGGAAGGCGTCCCCCGCACCCACGGCGCTGCCCTCGCCGCCGGGCAGCGCCGGCACGTGCCAGGCGCCGTCCGCCGTGGCCGCCACCGCCCCGCCCTCCCCCAGCGTGACCGCCGCGAGCGGCGCCCCGTAGCGCGCCACCAGAGCCCGCGCCGCCGCCACCGCGTCGGCCACCCCCTCAACCCGTCGCCCCAGCAGCCGCTCCGCCTCGTGCACGTTGGGCACCAGCAACTGGCAGCCGTCCGCGGCCGCCGCCGCCAGCCCCGCCCCGTCGGCGTCCGGCACGAAGCGGGCGCCCGCTTTGCGCGCCAGCGCGCCCACGCGAGCGTGGAAATCCTCCGGGTAGCCCGGCGGCAGACTGCCGCACGAGGCCACCCACGCCGGCGCGTGCTCGCGGAGCGCCGCGGCCACGGCTTCCAGCAGGCGCACCGGGTCGTCCCCACCGGCCTCCTCCCCGCGCGGATTGAGCAGCAGGTTGCGCCCGGTCTCCACCTCCCGCACCCCCACGAACACGCGCGTCTCGCCCGCCACGGGCACGGCCACATGGGGCGTGCCCTCCGCGGCCAACGTCTCCGCCAGCTCGCGCCCCACCCCGCCCCCGAGCGGCGCCACGGCCAGGCCGCGCAGACCGAGCACCACCCCGGCCCGCACCACGTTCACGCCCTGCCCGCCCGGCCGCCGGCGCGGCGCGGGCAGGCGGTTGGCGTCATCCCACGCCAGGCGCGGGGCCGTGAAGAGCAGGTCCAGCGACGGGTTCGGCGTGACGGTGATCAGGCTGCAGGCCATGGGTGCTCGCTCGTGCGTGGAATGCGCGCCGGGTTGCCGCCGGCCCGCGCCGCGGCACAGATTAGGCAGGTCAGCCCCCGCCCGTAAGGGGGCCGGGCGGCGCGGCCCGCACGCCGCCCGTTTTTTCGTGCCGCCGATTCCTGTTGACCAAGGCCCAGCCATGCAGAAGGACCTCCAGGCCCTGACCGTCGAAAAGCGTCCCGCCAACCTCCGCTTCGAGGGGCGCATCCTCTACCTGGTGGATGACGCCGCGCTCATGCGGCGCCAGCTCGCGGGGGCGGACCTGGACTTCACCCCCGAGCTCCGGGCCAACCTCCGCGATCAGATCTCCACCGACGAGATCACCCCAGCCTACATCTGCTACTACTTCGACGAAACGCTGGGGCAGTTCCCGTACCTGGGGCTGCGCGCCGGCGGCGAGGCACCCGTGGAGCGGGGCAGCGTGAAGAAGGGGGGCTTCGTCTGCTCCGTGGCGGGCAAGCGGCGCGGCAAGGGGAGCAGCCGGGAGCAGTCCCCGTACGCCGAGATGATGGCGGGCATCCGCATCGTGCTGGCCGAGAACATCGAGCGCATCTACAACGAGAACTGCCAGAACCTGGGTATCCTGACCTCCACGGACTTCGAACTCATCAAGCGGATCCGTGCCGGCGAGGAGATCCCGCTGGCGGAATTCACGGACGGTGTGGACGCCATCACGCGTGAGATCATCGAGTACGGCGGCCTCTTCGAGTACAACGTGGCCCGCCTGCAGGGCAGAGCCCCCATCCCTCCCATCACCTCGCAGACGGAGGCTGAACCGGCAGCGCACGACGCCGAAGAGGAGAAGCAGCTACGCGGCTCGGGCGCCGCCATGGGCCCCGACCCGGAGCACTGGAACGCCGAGATGCAGGCCGAGCAGACAGCCGCCACCTCGCAGCCCGCCAATCCGCCCAGCAGCGCGGACACGCAGGCCGCGCGGAGTGCCTCCGCTGATGGCGCGGACGCGCGGGCGGCCCGCCGGGACGCCGCCAGCGCGCGCGGCAACGCCGGGCAGCGGGACGGCGCGCCCGGGCCCGCCTCCGGGGCCGCCCTCCCCATGACCCTGGCCGAAAAGATCTTCGCGCGCCGCTGGGTTACCGACGCCGTGGCGGGCGCCACCGGCGTACCCTGGGTGCAGCCCGGCGACAGCGGCTTCGTGCGCACCGACCTGCGCTTCAGCCACGAGTACGTCTCCCCCATGGCCGCCATCTTCTTCGAGCAGAAGCTGGGCGCGGACGCGCGCGTCACCGATCCCGACAGCATCCTCATGTTCCGCGACCACCTCACCTACCTGCACGAGGTGATGCCGCAGGAGCGCGTGCAGCTGGGCCTGCTGGACGTGGCCCGCCAGCTCGAGGTGAAGCAGCGCGAGTTCGCCGCCAAGCAGGGCATCAAGCTCTACGGCGAGCGGGTGGGCGCGCGCCTGGGCTCCGAGGCCATCTGCCACAGCAAGGTGCTGGAGAGCTACGCCGAGCCCGGCATGATGATCGTGGGCACTGACTCCCACACGCCCCACTCGGGCGCCATCGGCTGCATTGCCTTCGGCGTGGGCACCACGGCCATCTTCAACGCGTGGATCACCAAGGACGTGCGCGTCAGCGTGCCGCCCTCCTTCAAGGTGGTCATCCGCGGGCAGAAGCCGGCCAACGTCACGGCCAAGGACTTCATGCTGGAGATCCTGCGTCACCCCTACATCCGCGACGGCCACGCCATCGGCCAGATCATCGAGTACGCGGGTGAGGCCGTGGAGGCGCTCTCCATCGACGAGCGAGCCACCATGACCAACATGGCCGCCGAGGTGGGCGCCTTCACCGGCATCGTGGCGCCCGACGCGCGCGCCGTGGACTACCTGGTGGAGGAGCGCGGCATGGACCGCGCCCGCGCCGAGGCGCTCTGCGCGGGTCTCACCAGTCATCCCGACGCTGCCTACGTCAAGGTCATCGACATCGACGCGGCCACCATCCGCCCCATGGTGGCTCTCCCCGGCGACCCCGGCAACGGCCGCTACATCACCGAGCTGGGCACGGACCCCGTCCGCCTGGACGTGGCCTACGCGGGCTCCTGCACCGCCGGCAAGAAGGAGGACATGGACATGTACGCCATGGTCCTCAAGGAGGCCCGGGAACAGGGTCTATCCGTCCATCCGGATATACGGTTATATATCCAGTGCGGCTCCCAGGAGGTGCGCGCCTACTGTGACGAGCGCGGCTACCTGAAGCTCTTCGAGGAGATGGGCGCCGAGTTCATCGAGCCGGGCTGCGGCGCCTGCATCGCGGCCGGTCCGGGCACGAGCGCCTCCCCGGACGAGGTGACCATCAGCTCCCAGAACCGCAACTTCCCGGGCCGCTCCGGCCCCGGCCAGCTCTACCTTGCATCGCCCTTCACCGTGGCCGCCTCGGCGGTGGCGGGCTACATCACCGACTGGGAGCACGGCGTACCCATCCGCGTCCTCGAAACCGCGTAAGCTTTAAGCGACGATGCCCAACAACCCTCGACCCGCACTCGACCGCCCGGCGCCCGACCGTCCCGCGCTGGGCCACCCCGCCCTCCTCCGGGACGCGGTGGTGGAAACCCTCGCCACGCTCGTGCGCGTGCCCTCGGTGAACCCTTCGCTGGACGCGTCCGGCACCGGGGAGGCCGACATTGCGGAGGCCATCCGCGCCTGGTGCGACGCGCGCGGCATCCGCGCCTGGCTGGAGGCCGGCCTCCCCGGCCGGCCCAACGCCGTGGCGGAGATCGGCCCGGGGGACGGCCCCACGCTCGTGCTCTGCGCGCACACCGACACCGTCTCCGCGGCGGGCATGGACATCAGCCCCTTCGAGCCGCGCGTGGAGGGCAACCGCCTCTACGGGCGCGGCGCCTACGACATGAAGTGCGGCGCCGCCGCCATCCTGTGCGCCCTGGCGGCGCTGCGGGACACGCTGCCCCGCGGCCGCGTGCTGGCCGCCTTCGTGGCCGACGAGGAGTACGCCTCCGCCGGCGCCTTCGACTTCGTGAAGCGCCACACCGCGGACGCCTGCATCCTCACCGAGCCGAGCGCCCTCGAACCGATCACCGCCCACAAGGGCTTCGTCTGGGCGCGGCTCACCATGCACGGCACCGCCGCGCACGGCAGCCGCTGGGAGCTGGGCGTCTCGGCCATCGGTCGCATGGGCCGCGTCATCGCGGCGCTGGAGCGCTTCGACGCCGATGTGCTGCGCGCCCGCACGCACCCGCTACTCGGCCCCGCCTCCATGCACTGCACGCTCGTGCGGGGCGGGGACGGCCCCTCCACCTACGCGTCGTCGTGCACGCTGGAGCTGGAGCGCCGCACGCTCCCCGGTGAGAACGCCGAAGGAGTGCTCGAGGAGCTGCACGAGATCGTGCGCCAGGCGGCCGAGGAGGCGGATATCGAGCTGCTGCTGGAGCGGGAGCCGCTGGAGACGTCCGCGGACGCGCCCGTGGCCACGTGCCTGGCGGCCGCGCTGGAGGCGGAGACGGGCGTGGCACGCGCGCCGGGCGGGGTCGCTTACTGGATGGACGCAGCGGTCTTCGCGGGCGCGGGCATCCCGGCCGTGAACCTGGGGCCGGACGGCGCGGGCGCGCACGCGGCGGTGGAGTGGGCCGACATCGACTCCACGGTGACGTGCGCCCGGGTGCTGGCCCGCGCCGCGCTGCAGTTCTGCGCGGAAAAGGGCGGGCGGAAAGCCGGGGGCGGGAAGCAGGCGGGAAAGGGTGCGGGACACCCGGACGATTGATACAGCTCACCGCATGGTTGAGCCAAAATATTCTATAGAATATTTTGGCGGCAGATCGGGCCGGACCGTAGCTCGGCACCGAGCAGTCCAGCAGGCCGCCCACTCGCCGCCCACTCGCCGCTCGCTCGCCGCCCGCTCGCCGCCCGCTCGCCGCCCGCTCGCCGCCCACTCGCCGCCCGCTCGCCGCCCGCTCGCCGCACGCCCGCCGCCCGCCGCCCGCCGCCCGCCCGGTCTGCATCAGCCCGCATCCGCCGGCACCGGCTCCCGCGCCCGTGACGTGACGGCGGACCCTCACCGCTTTAGCTTGCCATCCATGAAATCATCACAGCAGCTCGGCCGATGCGTCGGCACGATGGCCGTGGCCGCGCTGGCGGCCTGCGGCGGCGGCGATGACGGGCGCACGCAGCTCATGCTCTACTCGCCGCACGGGCGGGAGCTCCTGGAGGTCTTCGAGACCCGCTACGAGGAGCTGAACCCCGACGTGGACGTGGTGTGGCTGGACATGGGCTCGCAGGAGGTGCTGGAGCGCGTGCGCTCGGAGCGCGCCAACCCGCAGGCGGACGTCTGGTGGGGGGCGCCCGCGCCGCTCTTCGAGACCGCCGCGCGGGAGGGGCTGCTGGCGGCCACGGAGCCCTCCTGGGCCGGCGCGCTGCCCGCGGCCGCGCGGGACCCCGAGGGGATGTGGTACGGCACCTTCATCACGCCCGAGGTGATTGCCTACAACAGCGAGCTGGTCTCCGCCGAGGAGGTGCCGAAGGACTGGGACGCGGTGCTGGAGCCGCAGTGGACGGGTCGCGTGCTCATCCGCGACCCGCTGGCCAGCGGCACCATGCGCGCCATCTTCGGCATGATCGTGGACCGCTCCATCCGCGAGACCGGGGACACGGCGGCGGGCATGGACTGGCTGCGGCGGCTGGATGCGCAGACCAAGGAGTACGTGCTGAACCCCACGCTGCTGTACCAGAAGCTGGCCCGGCAGGAGGGGGCGATCACGCTCTGGGACATGCCAGACCTCGAGGAACTGAAGGCGCGCACCACCTTCCCCATCGACTACGTCTTCCCCACCAGCGGCACGCCTACACCGGTGGACGCGGTGGCGGTGGTGGCGGGTGCGCCGCATCCCGAGGAGGCGGCGGCGTTCGTGGAGTGGATCGGAGGCCGTGAGGCCATCATCCGCGCGGCACGCGATTTCTTCCGCCTGCCGGCCCGGACGGACATCCCTGGGGACTCGCTGCCCGACGGGCTGCGCCGCGCGCAGGAGGAGATCATCTCCGACCCCATGGACTGGGAGCGCTTCCAGGCCGAATCCAACAACTGGATGATGCACTGGGACCAGCACGTGCGCGGCCGGGGCGGGCGGTAGGGGGGTGATGAGCGGACCCGTCGAGCATGCGGCCGGTGCCGGCGCCGAGCCTCTGCTGCGCCTGGAGGGCCTCACCCGCACCTTCGTCTCGAAGCACGAGCGCACGGTGGCCGTGGACGATGTGGCGCTCGACGTGGCGCGCGGCGAACTGGTCACCCTGCTGGGCCCGAGCGGCTGCGGCAAGACCACCACGCTGCGCATGATCGCGGGCTTCGAGACGCCCACCGCGGGGCGCGTGCTGCTGGACGGCCGGGACATCACCAACGTCCCGCCCCGCCGCCGCGGCACGGGGATGGTCTTCCAGAACTATGCCCTCTTCCCGCACCTGGACGTCTTCGAGAACGTGGCCTTCGGGCTGAAGGCGCGCGGTGCGGCCAGGGCGGACGTGGCGCGGCGGGTGGAGGCGGTGCTGGAGCGGGTGGACCTGCCCGGCTACGCGCGCCGCCGCGTCCAGGACCTGTCGGGCGGCCAGCAGCAGCGCGTGGCGCTGGCCCGCGCCCTGGCCCCCGAGCCGCCGCTGCTGCTCCTGGACGAGCCCCTCTCCAACCTGGACGCCGCCCTCCGCGAGCGCACCCGCGCGGAGCTGCACGACCTGCTGAAGCGGCTCGAGATCACCACCGTCTTCGTCACCCACGACCAGGAGGAGGCCTTTGCCCTCTCCGACCGGGTGGCGCTCATGCGGGCGGGGCGCATCCAGCAGGTGGGCACGCCGGAGGAGCTCTACACGCGCCCTGCCAACGTCTTCGTGGCCGGCTTCCTGGGCCGCGCCAACCTGATCCCGGCCCGCGTGGTGGAGGCCGGCGAGACGCTGCTCTGCGCGGTGGCCGGCGCCGACCGCTGGCTGGCCTGGCCGGCGCCGGAGCTGGCGGGGGCTGGCGCGGACACCGCCGTGCGCCTGCTGGCCAGGCCCGAGGCGCTGGTCATGGTCACGGACGGCAGCCCGGGGGCGGGCGGGGAGGGCATCGCGGGCCAGGTGGTGGAGCGGCGCTTCGCGGGGGCGGTGACCTGGTACCGGGTGGCGGCCGCGGGCACCGACCTGCTGGTGAGCGCCCCGGCGGACGCGGCCGAGACGGGGGAGCGCGTCACGCTGCGGCCGCGCAACATCCTCTACGCCCTGCCCACCGGGGCATGAGCGCCGCCCGCCGCACGCTCCTCCTGGCCGGCGGCGTGGCCGCGCTCCTGCTGTGGGCGGTGGCCTACCCCAACCTCTTCGTGCTGCTGGACAGCCTGCGTGACGCCGGCGGCTGGACGCTGGACCACTACCGCACCTTCGTCTCCAGCCGCGCGGAGTTGCGGGCGCTGTGGAACAGCCTGTGGATCAGCGGCGCCAGCGTGGTGCTGGCCGCGCTCATCGGCGTACCGCTGGCCTTCCTCTTCGCGGGAGCTGACTTCCCCGGGCGGCGCATCCTGGGGGCGCTGGTCTCCCTCCCCGTGCTGCTGCCACCGCTCGTGGGCGTCATTGCCTTCCTCTTCCTGTATGGGGAGACCGGCTTCCTGACGCGCGGGCTGCAGGAGCTGCTCGGCCTGGCCGGGCCGCCGTGGCGGCTCAGCGGGGCGGGCGCCATCCTGCTGGTCCACGCCTACACCATGTACGTGTACTTCTACCTGTTCACGAGCGCGGCGCTGGCGCGCCTGGACCCGGCGCTCGGGGAGGCGGCCGCCTCCCTCGGCGCCTCCCGCTGGGGGATGCTCCGGCGCGTCACCCTGCCCATGCTGGCGCCGGCGCTGGGGGGAGCGGGGCTGCTGGTCTTCATGACGTCCATGGCCTCCTTCAGCGCGCCCTACGTCTTCGGCGGCAACTTCCGCGTGCTCACCACGCAGCTCTTTGCCAGCAAGCTGAACGGAGCGCTGGGGCTGGTGGCGGTGGAGGCGGTGGTGCTGGCGGCGTCCTCGCTGCTCTTCCTGGCACTGCTGCAGCGCTACGAGGCGGCGCGCCTCTACACGGGCGCGGGCAAGGGGCCCGGCCAGCGCGGCGCCCCCGCGGACCCGGCGTCCGCCGGGAAACGCTGGGGCGTGGCGGCGCTGGCGGGCGGCCTCGTCGCTTTCCTGCTGCTGCCCCACGCTACCGTCCTGGTGGTCTCGCTGGTGCCGGACGGGACGTGGACCACGGAGCTCTTCCCGCCCGCCTACAGCGGCGAGAACTACGTGCAGGTCTTCACGGATCGGCAGGCGTTCGTGCCTATCCTGAATTCGCTCCGCATGGCCACGGTGGCCACGGTGGGCAACGTGCTGCTGGCGTTCGTGGCGGCCTATCTGATGGCGCGGCGGGGGGCGCCGCTGCGCGGGCTGGTGAGTACGCTGGTGACGCTGCCGTGGGCGCTGCCGGGCACCGTGCTGGCCGTGGCGCTGGCCACCACCTTCAGCGTGGACCAGCCGCTGGCCGGCCGCTTCCTGCTGGTGGGCACGGGCGCCATCCTGCCGCTGGCCTATTTCATCCGCAACATCCCGCTGGTGACGCGGGCGGCGCTGACCAGCTTCCGGCAGTTCGACCCGTCGCTGGAGGAGGCGGCGGCCTCGCTCGGCGCCACCTGGCCGGCCACCATGCGACGCGTGGCGCTGCCGCTGGTGCTGCCGGGGCTGGCGGCCGGCGCCATGCTGGCCTTCGTCACGGCGCTCGGTGAGTTCGTGGCGTCCATCCTGCTCTACACGCACCGCACCCGCCCCATCTCCATCGAGATCCTGGCGCAGCTGCGCGCCTTCGACTTCGGCGCCGCGGCCGCGTACGCCGTGCTGCTCATCGTGTTGATGAGCGCGGTGTTCGTGCTGGGGCAACGAGCGCTAGGCGACGCCCGCCCGGGTCTCTGAGGCAACCAGGAGAGCACCATGGAAGACGCCCGCATCCACAGCCTGCAGCGCATGCTGGAGCGTGACCCGAACGACACCCGCGTGCGCTTCGGCCTGGCCGCCGAGATGGAGAAGGCCGGGCGCTGGGAGGAGGCGGCCGACCACCTGCGCGCCTACCTGGCGCTGGCCGAGGACGAGGGCAACGCCTGGGGACGGCTGGGCCACGCCCTGCGCCAGCTCGGCCGCCACGAGGAGGCGCGGGCCGCGTACCAGCGCGGCGTGGAGGAAGCCGAGCGGCACGGCCACCCCACCATGGCGGCGGAGTTCGAGGATGTGCTCGAAGACTGGGATTGAGCCGGCCGAACGCCGGCCGCGCCGGTCGCCGGTGTCTCAGAATCCGTTGCTAAAACGTTTCAACACCATGAGGAGGTGAATCGGAACACATCGACGCGGCCGGAGGCAATGCAAGCAGGAAACGACGTAATTACCGGGCTTGACCCCGCTGTTCGCCTCTTCGCCGAACCGGACCACCCGGCCGACTCCTTCGAGCGCGAGGCCCTGCCCCATCTGGACGCGGTCCGGCGCTTCGCCCGCCGCCTGTGCCACACCCCCAGCGACGCCGACGACCTGGTCCAGGAGACCTACCTGCGCGCCTTCCGCGCCTGGGAGACCTTCACGCCGGGGACACAGGCGCGGAGCTGGCTCTTCACCATCTGCCGGAACGCTTTTCTGCGGGAACGCCAGCGCGAGCAACGCCTCCGGGAGATCATGCTGCGCGCGGCCGGCGGCGTGGACGAGATGCACGACCGGCAGGCGCCGGAGGCGCGGCCGCTCCTGACCGGCGCGCCGCCCCCGGATCCGGAGGAGCGGCTCAGGGCGGTGGCCGTGCGCCGTCGCGTGTTGCAGGAGATCGAGCGCATCCCCGACCACTTCCGCGAGGCCGTGCTCCTGTGCGACGTGCAGGAGCTGCCCTACGCGGACGCCACTGAGCGCCTCAGCGTCCCGCTCGGCACGCTGAAGAGCCGCCTCTTCCGCGGCCGGCGCATCCTGCGCGGCGCCCTGGCGGATTTTGCGCGCGAGCGCGGCTACCCCGTCGGCACCGCCGTGGAAGCTCCCCAGGCGAACTGAACCCGGCCCCCTTCTCCCCCCCACATTGCGCACGATCCTCCTCTCCCCTTCATTGGCGGGGGAGACGCGCACCGCTGCACGCGGCACCTTGCGCTTCCCGAAGACATACCGAACGTTACGGATCGATCATGCGCGGGCTTCGCGACGGGGCCGGCCCGCGCGGTGACGCACCTGGAAGGGGAGGCCGGCTAAGATGGTGGCGATGGCAACGAGGCGGGAGCGGGTGCTGCCGCGGCTCATCGAGGAGGAGATGCAGGACTCCTTCCTGGACTACTCCATGAGCGTGATCGTGCAGCGGGCGCTGCCCGACGTGAAGGACGGCCTGAAGCCGGTGCACCGGCGCATCCTGTACGCCATGCACGAGGCCGGGCTGCTGCCCACGCGCCCGCACAAGAAGAGCGCCACGGTGGTGGGTGACGTGCTGGGCAAGTACCACCCGCACGGTGACTCGGCGGTCTACGACGCCATGGTGCGCATGGTGCAGGACTTCTCGCTGCGCTACCCGTTGATCGACGGCCAGGGCAACTTCGGCTCGATCGACGGGGACAACGCGGCGGCCTACCGCTACACGGAGGCGCGCCTCACGCAGCTGGCCACCGAGCTGCTGGCCGACATCGACCGGGACACGGTGGACTTCGTCCCCAACTTCGATGACAGGCTGCAGGAGCCGAGGGTCCTGCCCGCCCGCTTTCCGAACCTGCTGGTCAACGGCAGCAGCGGTATCGCCGTGGGCATGGCCACCAACATCCCGCCCCACAACCTGCGCGAGATCGCCGCCGCTGTGCGGCACCTGGTGGCCCATCCGAAGAGCCCCGTCGAAGAGCTGATGGCCCACGTGCCGGGCCCCGACTTCCCCACCGGCGCCTACATCCTGGGCAGCGACGGCATCCGCGACGCCTACCGCACGGGGCGGGGACGCATCGTCATGCGTGCGGTGGTGGTCAAGGAGGCGCTCCGCGGCGGCAAGGAGCAGCTCGTTATCACCGCCATCCCCTACGGCGTCTCCAAGTCCAAGGTCATCGAGCAGATTGCCAAACTCTCACGCGACCGGAAGATCGATGACATCTCCGACCTGCGCGACGAGTCGGATCGCGACGGCATGCGGCTGGTGCTGGAACTGAAGCGCGGCGCCAACGTCAAGAAGACCCTGGCCGTGCTCTACCGGGGCACCTACATGCAGGCAACCTTCGGCGCCATCATGCTGGCGCTGGACAACGGCGTGCCGCGCGAACTCAACCTGAAGGAGATGCTGGAGCGCTTCCGCGACCACCGCCTGGACGTCATCCAGCGGCGCGCGCGCCACGACCTGGAGGAGGCGCGCGCCGAGGCCCACGTGGCCGAGGGACTGCTCGTGGCGCTGGACAACATCGATGCCGTCATCCGCATCATCCGCAAAGCCAGCGACCAGGAGGACGCCAGCCGCACGCTGCAGAAGAAGTTCGAGCTCTCGGAGATCCAGGCGCGCGCCATCCTCAACATGCGGCTTGGCCGGCTCACCGCGCTGGAGACGGAGGAGCTGAAGGCGCGCCTCCGCGAGCTGAAGAAGCTCATTCGTGAACTGGAGGCCCTCCTGCGCTCGGAGGAGCGCCAGCTCGAGGTGTTGATCACCGAGCTGGATGACGTGGTGGAGCGCTTCGGTGACGAGCGGCGCACCATCATCACGGACCAGGCCGAGGAATTCGAGGTCCAGGACCTGGTGGCCGAGGAGCAGGTGGTGGTCTCACTCAGCCACCAGTCCTACATCAAGCGCGTCCCCCTGGCACTCTACCGCCGGCGCGTGAACCGGGGCCGCGCCATGGCCGGCATGGACCGCCACGAGGATGACTTCCTGGAGCACGTGTTCGTGGCCAACACCACGGACACCCTGGTCTTCTTCACCGACCAGGGCCAGGCCCACGCCATCTCCGTGCTGGAACTGCCCGAGGGCGGGCCCAGCAGCCGCGGCCGCGCCCTGGCGCAGGTTCTCACCATGGAGAAGGGCGCCCGGGTGGCGGCGCTGGCGCCGGTGGCGGAGTTCGACGAGGCGCGCTCCCTCCTCTTCCTCACCGCCGGCGGCACGGTGAAGCGCACCGGGCTGGACCAGTACGCCAACATCCGCGCGGGCGGCATTGCCGCCATCAAGGTGCAGGACGGGGACCGCCTGCTGGACGTGCAGCCCTCCGACGGCAGCAACGACGTAGTGCTGGTCACCTCGAAGGGGCGGGCCATCCGCTTCCCCGAGCGTGACGTGCCGCTCACCGGACGGGTCTCGCAGGGGGTGCGGGGCATCAACCTGCGCGGCGGCGACGAGGTGGTGGGGATGGTGGTGGTACGCCGCGAGGCCACCCTGTGCTGCGTGACCGCGCGCGGCTTCGCCAAGCGGACGCCCATCGGTGACTACCCGGTGCAGAAGCGCGGCGGCCTGGGCACGGTAACGCTGGACGTGAGCGCCAAGACCGGGCCCCTGGTAGGGGCAAAGGAGCTTCTCCCCGGGGACGAGCTCATGGTGCTCTCCGCCAGGGGTGCCGCGCTACGCGCCACGGCCGACGAGATCCCGGTGCAGGGCCGGGCCACGCAGGGCAAGCGGGTGGTGGCGCTGGAGGGTGAGGACCGGGTGGTGGAGGTGGCGCGCGTGGCCAGCGAGGGCAACGGCGGCGATGGCGGTGCCGACGCGTCCAGGCAACCTGAGGAGGGTGACGAGCAGTATGACAATCCGACGGCGTCTGCCGCCAAGCAGGAAGCTGGGCAACTCGATCTCATGGAGTGATCCCCGTGCCACCCGGGAGACCACTGAAGCCGCGGGGCCGCGGAGCGGGGCCCCGCGAACCCGCCTAGCCGCGCACGCCGTTCAGGAAGCCCGCCAGGGCGCGGTTGAAGGCGTCGGGCGCCTCCAGGTTGGAGACGTGCCCGGCCTCGGGGATGATCTCGATACGCGCACCGCGGATGGCGCGCGCCATGAGTTGCGCCTCGCCGCGTGGGGTGATGGCGTCCTCCTCCCCCACCAGGACGAGCACGGGCTCATCGATGCGCGCGAGGCCGGGGCCGGCGTCCTGGCGCCCGGCCATACCCAGCAGGGCGCGGGCCATGCCCTCGGGCGGCTGCCGCTCCATCATGGCCCGGATCTCCTCCACCACCTGTGGCCGCTCCAGGCGCGTGGACATGGACACGAGCTTGGGCAGCATGGCGCTCACCACGGGCGCCACCCCCTCGGCGCGCGCGGCGCCGGCCAGCCGCTCCCGGTTCAGCCGCCCCTCCGCGCTGTCCGCGCCCGGGCGGGTGTCCGCCAGCACGAGGGCACGCACCAGCTCCGGGTGGCGCCGGCGCAACGCGAAGGCCACGTAACCGCCCATGGACAGCCCGCAGATGACGGCTTCCTCCACGCCCCTGCCCTTGAGGAGCGCGGCCAGATCGTCGGCCAGTAGCTCCATGAAGTGCACGGGCTCGCCCCCCATGGGACTCTGACCGAAGCCCCGCAGGTCCGGCGCCAGGCCCTGCCAGCCAGGCGGCAGCGCCGCCAGTTGCGGCTCCCACAGCGCGCTGTCGAAGGGGAAGCCGTGGATGAAGAGAATGGTCTCCCCTTCTCCCGCCTCGCGCGCATTCAGTTCGATGTCCGCCACGGTTTCCTCCCTACGGCCTCGGATTGCATACCGCGCCGCACGTGCGGCGCGGAGGAGCGTCTTTCAAGAGTGGTGCCGGGATGCGGGAACACGAGGAGCCCGGGGAGGGGGCCTGGCATCGTCGCTTATGATACGATCACGGCTGGCCGGGCGCATGGGCCAGGCCGGCGGAAAGTCTCAGATCCCCAGCGACGCCCGTATAATGGGATCGATGCGCTCGGGCGTCCACTGCGGGTCGAAGGTGAGCTCCACCTCGGCGGTGCTCACGCCCTCAACGCCCTCGATGGCGCTCTTCGTGTCCTCGATGATCTGGTTCGCGGCCGGACAGAACGGGCTCGTGAGGGAGATGGTGGCCTTCACGTGCTCGTTGTCTATGTCGATGTCGTAGATGAGCCCCAGGACCACCAGGTCCAGGTTCAGCTCGGGGTCCTTGACCCGCCTGAGGGCGCGCCGGACGTCCTTTTCCGTGGGCATATAGGGACCTTTCTGCTATTTCTTGCGTGCCAGTATGAAGCAGATGTCCTTGCTCTGCCGGGCCTCCGCTGCCCGCAGGAGCGCACCCTGTAACGCCCCCGCCGTGTCGGCCGCGGGCGTCCCGGCGCTGCGGGCCAGGAGGTCGGCGGCGCCACGCGCCAGCCGCCGGTCGGCTTCCGAGAGCAGGAGCAGCGTGTCGCCGGCCTGGCACACCACGGCCTCCGCGCCGTAGTCGAAGCTGGGCAGTATCCCCAGCGGCGGCCCGCCGGGGGCCACTTCCTCCACCTCCCCGCCACCGCGCACCACCAGGATCGGATCCTCGGCGGCGGCGGCGCAGCGCACGCCAGCGGGCGTGATGTGCGCCAGGCGCACCTGTACGCACAGATCCAGCCCCTCGAAGAGGCTCCGGGCAACGGCCTCGTTGAGGCGCGTCAGGATGGCCTCCAGCGTCTCCTCGCGTTCGGCGATCTCGCGCAGCAACGCGCGGGCCACGGCCAGGAGATGGGCCGGGGGGAGCGTCTCCCCCTTCACGTCGAACACCGCCAGCAGCGTTGCGTTCCCGGGCAACTCGACGGCGTCCCAGAGGGACTGGCTGACGTCCCCCTCGTCCACCGCGCAGCCGGCCCCCACGTCGAAGCCATCCACCCCCGGCGCGGCGCGCGGCAGGAGGCCTTTCTGCAGGTAGCGGTTGAAGCCCTTGAGCGCGTCCCCGCCGCCCCCGGCCTCGCGGGCGGCGAAGCGGACGTCCAGTGCCCTGAGCGCGCGGGCCAGCCCCTTCATGAGGCGCACGGCCAGCCCCTCGCCGCCCAGCAATTCGTCGAACTGCGCGCGCGAGACGCTCAGCAACCGCGTGGGCTCCAGCGCCCGTACGGTGGCCGAGCGGGGCGCGTCCGTGAGCAGCGCCATCTCGCCGAAGGCCTCACCCGCGCGCTTGACGGCCAGCCGCTCGTGGTCCCCGCGCGGCCGCTCCTTCAGGACCTCCACCGAGCCGGAATGCACGATGTAGAAGCGGTCGCCGGCGTCCCCCTCGCGGAAGAGCTGCTCGCCCTCCGCCACCTCCCGACCGCGCACCAGGCCGGCGATGCGCTCCAGATCGGTGGTCGGAAGCCCCTCGAAGAGCGGCACGTTGTCGAGCATCTTGACCACCTGCTCGATCGGAAACTCGGCTTTGACCTTGGCCATACCTTTGAGTCCGGAGGGGTTGGGTGGGTTTACGACCCTGCTCAATGTAGACGCCACCGGGGCCGGGTGAAAGGGTGCCGTCTCCAGGGCGGTCCCCGCGTGGGCCTTGCTTCCCCGGCCCCCGGCACCCCATCTTGGAGAGGCTCTCTCCCGGAGCTCCCTGCTATGCGGCCGCCAGGCCGATCACGTTTACTCCCGAAGCCGATCCATGGTGCGAGATCGAGAGCGGGATGCATCGGCCTCGCCCGGAGATGCCGCTGTGCCCCTCCGCGCGGACCGTGCCGCGAGCCGTGTGCTGCGCGCCCGCTGCTGGGGCACGCGCGGTTCTCTGCCGAGTCCGGGGTCCCATACGGCCCGCTTCGGCGGGAACACGTCGTGTCTCCACGTGGAGACGCCGCAGGGCCGTTCGCTGATCTTCGATGCGGGCAGCGGCATCCGGCGTCTGGGGGACAGGTTGGCCGTGCCCGGCCGGTCGGTGGACGTGGACATCTTTCTGACCCACTTCCACTGGGACCATATCCAGGGGTTGCCCTTCTTCGGACCGCTCTACGATCCGGAAGCGCGGCTGCGGCTGCACGGCGCCCGGCAGGGAGACGTGGACATGCCCACGCTGGTGGCGGGGCAGATGGGGCCGGTGTATTTCCCCATCCCCTACGAGGCGGTGGCGGCGCAGCTCAGCTTCCACCACCTGGACGAGGGTGCGCCGCGCGTGGACGGTGTGGTGGTGGACGCCATGCGCGTGCGGCACGCCGCGCATACGTACGGCTACCGCATCTCGGCGGGAGAGGCCCGGGTGGCCTTCATCCCGGACAACGAGCTGCGGGGTGGCCGCTATCCGGTGGCGGACGACTGGTACGACGAGCTGGTGCGCTTCCTGGACGGTGTGGACGTGCTGTTCCACGATGCCATGTACACCAGCCAGGAGTACGAGGCGCACATCGGTTGGGGACACAGCAGTTTCGAGGACGCGGTAGCGCTCGCGGAGCGCGCGGGCGTGCGGCGGCTGTACCTGTTCCACCACGCGCCGGAGCGCTCTGATGACGAGCTCGATCGGGTGGTGGACAGATTGCGCGATGACGTGGCCCGGCGCGGCGGCACGCTGGAAGTGCACGCGGCGGCGGAAGGGCAGGAGCTGACGGTGAGCGCGGGGCTACTGGCCCCCGGACACGAGGAGGCGGGACCGTGAGAATCAGACACCTGGTGGTGCTGGCGGGCGCGGCGCTCATTCTGGGCGCCATCCCCCACAGGGCACCCACGAAGTGGGCGCTGCTGATCGGCATCAGCGACTACGCCAACTTCGGCGACGAGATCGGCGGGGACCTCCCCGGCGCCGTCTACGACGCCCGCCGCATGCGGGACGTCCTGGTGGGCCGCATGGGCTTCTCCGACGACAACGTGAAGCTGGTCCTGGATCTGGACGCCACGCGCGAGCGCATCGAGCGGGAGTTCACCGACTGGCTGCCCTCCGTGGTGGCCGAGGGGGACCTGGTCTTCTTCTTCTTCGCCGGCCACGGCTCCCAGGCCTGGGACCTGGACGGCGACGAGGAGGACGGGCTGGACGAGACCATCTGCCCCACCGACGTCATGAAGGGCAACACGGACACGGACATCCTGGACGACGAGCTGAACGGCTGGCTGCACGCGCTGCCCACCGCCAAGGAGAACGTGGTGGTGTTCCTGGACAACTGCAGCTCGGGGACGGGCACGCGCGCCGTGACGCCGTTTGCCCGCCCACGCAACCTGGCGCGCGACGTCCGCAGTGACGTGGCGCGGCCCGCCGGGACGGCCGCCGTGCCGGCCGTGGCGCCGGAGCGCGCGCCGTGGCTGGAGCTGGCGGCCGCGCGCGCCGACGAGGTGGCCGTGGACGCCGAGTGGCCCGCCGCCGACGGCGGCCCCTCTACCTTCGGCGGCGCCTTCACCACCGCCTTCGTGCGCAACCTCTGGCAGGCGCCGCGCCGCGCCAGCTACCAGGCGGTCTTCCAGTCCACGGTGGAGGACATGAAGCGCGCCCGTTTCGCGCAGCAACCGCAGATCTCTCATCAAGCCGCGTCCCCGATCTTCTCCCTGCCCGGCGCCGGTGACGTGGCGGAGGCCGGCTTCGTTCCCGTGACGGCGGCCGAGGACGGCACCGCCGAGCTGGCGGGCGGCAGCGCCGCCGGCATCACGGTGGGCTCGCGCTTCCGCGCGGGCGGTGCGGAGCTGGTGATCACGAGCGTGGCGGGCGAGCGCGCCCGGGCGCGCGTGGAGGGCGGCTCCGTCTCAGCCGGGGACCGGGCCTCGCTGGTGGCCTACGCCTATCCGCCAACCGAGCTGCGTGTGTCGGTGGCGGGCCTGGCGCCAGCCACGCGGGCCGAGGTGGAGAGCGCGCTCCGGCTGGACCAGGGTGTGGTGCTCGTCCCCGGCGCGCGGGACTTTGCGCACCTGCTCGTGCGCCCCGCCGAGGACGGCTATGCCATCCTGGGGCTGGACGGCGCCATGCGGAACCTGCAGCCGCTCATGGACGCGGCCGCGGTGGCCGCGGCGCTCCGCAGCGAGCTGGCCGCCCACCGCCTGGCGGCGCTGGACAACCCGGCGCGGCCGTTCGCCGTGGACTTTGGCTTCACGGGCGGCCGCACCGAGTTCCGGGTGGGAGACGAGATCGGCTTCAGCGCCCGCTCGGAGCGCGCCGGCTATCTGACCATCGTGGACCTGGGCACCAACGGACAGGTGGCCATCCTCTACCCGAGCACGCGCGTGGAGGCGGGCCAGACCGTGAGCCTGCCGCCGGGCGAAGCCGGCTACATGTACGAGGCGCAGGCGCCGGCCGGCCGCGGCATCGTGCGCGCCATCGTGACGGGGCGGCCGCTGGAGCTGCCGTTCACCGATGGGGACGCGGACACCGCGCCGGCCCATGCCGCCGAGGTGGCGGTGGCGCTGCGGGCGGCGCTCCGCGCGCCCGCGGGCGCCGTACCGGTGGAGGACTGGGCCACGGCTTCGGTGGTCTACACGATTACGCCGCGGTAGTCGGCCCATGCGCCTCCGCCGGACGGCCGTGGCCGCCGTGATCGCGGCGGCCGCGGCGGGCGTGGCTTACGGCCTCACCGAGGTCCAGGCGCTGGGGGCCATCTTCGAGCAGCCTGAACTGTCCACCGTGGACTACCGCGTGCGCTCCACGGTGACGGCCAACCGGGACAGTAGCGGTGTGGTGCTCGTGCTGTTTGACAGTGCGTCGGTGGAGGAGTGGCCCTACCTGTCCCCGTATCCGCGCGCACCGCTGGCGCGCCTGGTGGAGGCGGCGGCGGCCAATGGCGCCCGCGTCATCGGCCTGGATGTCCTGCTGGACCGGCGTCAGGAGCCGGTGCGCGGCGAGGACGGGGACGCGCTGCTGCGGGACGCCATTGCCACGGCCGGGAACGTGGTGCTGGTGGCGGGCATGGAGGGCGAGGAGGAGAATCGACGGCTGCGGCCGCCGGACCCGTACTTCGCGGAGGCGGCGGCGGCCGTGGCGTCGGCGGACATCCCCACACCCTACGAGACGGCCCGCGACGCGCAGCTCATCACCGTGCAGGCGGACGGCACGCTGGTGCCGGGCTTTGCGCTGGCGCTCTGGGCGCTGGCGGAGGGGCGGGACCTGGATTCGCTCCTGGTGGCCACGACAGCGAGCGGGCGGCTGGACGTGCCGGGGATGCCGGAGCGCTACCGCACGCTGCCGGACGTGGGCCCGCTGAACGCGCCGGTGCTCTTTGCCGGGCCGCCGAGCATCGAGGCGCGCGACGACGGCGCGTTCTGGGTGTATCCAGCCTGGGGCGTGGAAGCGATTTCTTTCATGGGCCGCCATCCCGCTCTCTCCAAGTGGATGGACGGCAAGGCGGTGCTGCTCGGCAGCGGCTTCCACGACTCGGAGCGCTTCCGCTCGCCGTTCTACGACGCGCCGCGGCGCGGGCCGCTCCTGGAGGGCACGGGTGTGGAAGGGGTGCCGCCCGCGTACGGTCCTGATGAGGGGGAGATCTACGGCTGGACGTACGGCGTGGAGATCCACGCCAACGCGCTGCACAACCTGCTCGCGGGGGACTACCTGATCCCGCTCGGGCTGCGGTGGAAGCTCCTGCTGCTGTTCGGCGTGGCCGGGCTGGTGGCGGGCGTCACCTTCGTGGGCGGCGTAAAATGGGGCGCCGGTGCGGCCCTGCTGGCGGTGGCCGGGCTCTGGTGGGGCGGTCTGCTGGTCTTCTACCAGGGCCGGCTGGTGCTGCCCATGATCGCGCCCGCGCTCTCGGCGGGGCTGTCCTTGATGGGCGCCGCCGGGTACGTGTCCGTGGTCGAGGGGCGGGACAAGCGCATGATCCGCGGGGCGTTCTCCAAGTTCGTGCCGCCCGGCGTGGTGGACGAACTGGTGGCCGACCCCTCGCGCCTGAAGCTCGGCGGCGAGCGGCGCAGCATCACGGTCATCTTCAGTGACCTGGCGGGCTTCACCTCCATGTCGGAGCGGCTCTCGCCGGAGCGGCTGGTGTCCGTGCTGAACGAGTACCTGGACGAGATGGCCGAGATCATCTTCCAGGAAAAGGGCACGCTGGACAAGTACATCGGTGATGCCATCATGGCGCTCTTCGGGGCGCCGGCGTCGTATCCGGACCACGCGCTGCGGGGCTGCCGCACGGTGCTCCGCATGCAGCGCCGGCTCGGCCAGCTGAACGAGGAGTGGCAGGCGCGCGATCCGGACTGGCCGGCGCTGGCCATGCGCATCGGCGTGAACTCCGGCGAACCGGTGGTGGGCAATATCGGCGGGCAGAAGCGCTTCGACTACACGGCGCTGGGGGACGCGGTGAACCTGGCCGCCCGCCTGGAGCCCGCCTGCAAGACGTACCGCGTGGCCATCATGATCGCCGAGCAGACGCGCGTGGCGGCCGGGGACGCCATCCAGGTGCGCGAGCTGGACCGCCTGGCCGTCTACGGCAAGGCGGAGCCGGTGACGGTGTACGAGCTGCTGGCGCTGGCCGACGAGCCGGCGCCGCTGGACGGCGAGCTCCTCGAGCAGTACGGACGGGGGCTGGCCGCGTACCGGGACAGAGATTTCGAGATGGCCGTACAGTATTTCAACGCCGCACTGGAAGTGGCGCCGGGGGATGGTCCCGCGGCGCTCTACCTGGAGCGGTCGCGCGGCTACCTGGTGGAGCCGCCTCCCGAGGACTGGGATTTCGTCGAGCGGCGGCAGGTTAAGTGAGCCGCGACAGCCTGAAAGGATGGAGCCATGCGTAGCACGAAGCGCTTCGTGTCGGCCACGATGATGACGGGACTGGCGCTGCTGGCGGCGTTTACCTGGACGCGCGAGCCCGCGGCGGTGCTCGTGAAGGTGAGCGGCGCGGTGGAGGTCCAGAAGGTCACCGACGAGAAGGTCCCCGGCACGGTGGGCCTCAGCCTGGAGCCCGGTGATCGTGTGCTCGTGCCGAGCGGCGGCAAGGCCGTCCTCATGTACCGCACGGGCAAGATGGAGACGGCCGCGGCGGCGGTGACCGTGGCCGAGCCGGCCAGCGGCGAGCCGGCGGGCCTCTACGCCCAGACGGCCCGCACCATCACGCAGGTGGCCACCACGGACGCCGCCCGGCAGCCCAACCGGCAGGGCATGATCCGCCCCGTGCAGGGCACCGCTACAGGGATCGCCCCCAGGAACGGCATTGCCGTGGACGAGACGCGGCCCACCTTCACCTGGTACGGCGTGCCCGGCACCACCGCCTACACCATCATGCTGCGGCGTACGGACGCACCCGGCCAGCCGGTCCGCTTCCAGGCCGGCGCCGACACCGTCTGGACCTACCCGGCCGACGCCCAGGCGCTGGAGCGCGGCGGGACGTACAGCTGGGTGGTGGGCACGGACGCCGGCCGCATCGGCCAGCAGATGGAGTTCCGCGTGCTCGACGCGGAGCGCTACGCCGCTATCCAGGCCGCCATGGACGCCATGAGCGCGTCCGGGCTGGACCCGGCGGAGGACGGGCTCTTCGTGGCCGCGGTGGTCTACCGGGACGCAGGGTTGGTCTACGACGCGGCGGCGGCGCTCGAGCGCCTGGCCGCCGAGGGTACCGGCGGCCGCCTGCTGCACCTCATGCGCGGCGAGGCGCTGGACGCCATCGGTGACCTGGAGGGCGCCGCGCAGGCGTTCCAGGCCGCCGATCGGGCCGGCCGCCGGTGAGCAACGGCTCCGCCATGGCAGCGGTGCGCGTGGCTGGCGCCAAGGGCGCGCGCGCCGTCCTCTACCACGCCGGCGGCCCCGCCGCGCGGGCGCTGGAGACCATCCTGACGGCCGAGGGGGTGGAGTTGCGCCCGCTGGCCGACGTAGGCGATCTGCCGGAGCGCGTGAGCGAACCGTCGGTGGTGCTGCTGGAAGGTGTGCTGGCCCGCGACTTCGCCCCGCCGCTGGGCGTTGTGGCGGTGGCCGCCACCGAGGCCGAGGCCGCCGAGGCTCCTGGCACCGCCCTCTTCACGCTGCCCACCGACGGGCAGGCCGCGCTCCGCGTGCTGCGCAACGCCTTCACGGTGGCGGGCTCGCGGCTGGCGGCGGAGCGCGCTCAGGCCGAGCTCGAGCGCACCCGCGGCGAGCTCTCCCAGCTCCAGGAGATCGGCATGGCGCTCATGACCGAGCGCGATCCCGACCGCCTGTTGCGCAAGATCCTCTCCCAGGCCATGCGGCTCACCCACAGTGACGCAGGCAGCCTCTACCTGACCGAGCCCGACGAGGAGGGCGGCACGCGGCTCCGCTTCAAGCTGGCCGAGAACGCGTCCCTGCCCGACCTGCCCTTCAACGAGTTCACGCTGCCGGTGGACCCCACCAGCCTGGCCGGCTACGCCGCCACCACAGGCGAGCCGCTCGTACTGGAGGACGCCTACCAGCCGCCCGAGGACGCGCCCTACGCCTTCAACCGCAGCTTCGACGAGCGCTTCGGCTACCGCACCAAGTCCATGCTCGTGGTGCCCATGGTGGACCACAAGGATGACGTGGTGGGCGTGCTCCAGCTCATCAACCGCAAGACGGATCCGGCCGCCCGCATCACGAGCGAGCAGGCGGCTTCAAACCACGTCTCCAGATACGACGCGCACGAGCTGCAGCTGGTCCGCTCGCTGGCCGGGCAGGCGGCGGTCTCCATCGAGAACTCGCGCCTCTACGAGCAGATCCAGACGCTCTTCGAGAGCTTCGTGAAGGCGGCGGTGACGGCCATCGACCAGCGTGACCCCACCACCGCCGGGCACAGCGTGCGAGTGGCCAACCTCACCGCCGACCTGGCGGAGGCGGTGCAGCGCGGCGGCAGCGGGCGCCACCGGGACGTGCGCTTCAGCCGCGAGCAGATGCGCGAGCTGCGGTACGCCGCCATGCTCCACGACTTCGGTAAGGTGGGTGTGCGCGAGCACGTGCTCACCAAGTCCAAGAAGCTGCCGCCCCAGCTCTTCGAGCGCGTGGCCGTGCGCTTCGATCTGATCCGCCGCACCACGGAGGCAGACTTCTGGCGGCGCCAGGCCGAACTACTGCGCTCCGGCGCCGCGCCCGACGCCGTGCATGCGCTGGAGGAGGCGTTCGAGGCCGAGCTACAGGAGATCGATCGCTTCCGCGAGGCGGTCGAGAAGGCCAACGAACCCACCGTCCTGCCGGAGGACGCCGCGTCCATTCTGGGCGACATCGCCAAACGCAGGTTCGAGCGCCCCGACGGCGTCCAGGCGCCGTTCCTGAGCCCGGAGGAGCTCCACTTCCTGCGCATCCCCAGGGGCACGCTGGACGAGGACGAACGCAAGGAGATCGAGTCGCACGTGGAGCAGACCTACCGCTTCCTGCGCGAGATCCCGTGGACGGACGACCTCCGCAACCTGGCCGACATTGCTTACGGCCACCACGAGAAGCTGGACGGCCGCGGCTATCCGCGCGGCGTCACGGGGGACGACATCCCCGTGCAGACGCGCATGATGACCATCGCCGACATCTTCGACGCCCTCACCGCCTCCGACCGCCCCTACAAGCGCGCCCTCCCCGCCGAGCGCGCCCTGGATATCCTCACCATGGAGGCCAAGGACGGCATGCTCGATGACGAGCTGGTCCAGATCATGGTGGAGGGGGAGATCTACCGCCGGGTGCTCGAGGCCGACTGGCGGGCGCTGTAGGGCCCTAGCTGGTCTCCATCTTCCAGAACGCGATCCCCCCCGCCTGCTGCCCTACCTCCACGCTGGCCACCAGCTCGAAGGTGCCCAGGTCGTAGATGTCCACCTTGCCGGGCTCGGCGCCCACCCCCTCCACGCTCACGAAGGCGTAGCGGGAGTCGGGCGAGACCACCACACCGTGCGTCACGGTGGTGGTAGAGGGCATGATGGCCAGGCTCTCCCCCGTGGCCAGGTCGAAGACCTGCACGGCGGCCTGCTTCTTCAGCGTGGCCACCAGGCGGCGCCCGTCCGGGGTGGCGGCCAGGTTGTAGGGCGCGGTGCCGGTCTCGAGCGTGCGCTCCAGCGTCCAGTCGGCCGCGTCGATCTGCAGGATGGTGTTGGCCTTGTTGCACGCCACGTACACCCACCGACCGTCGGTTGAGGGCTCAGCCCAGGTGGGCGAGCAGGTGGGCGCCGTCATCTCCCCTTGCTCCATGTCATGCCGCATGGCGTGCGCGGTGTCCTGCATGTGCTGCGCGTGCATGGCGGCGTCGTGCGGCTCCTCGATGGCCCCCTCCTGGCCCACGCGCACGCTGAAGCGGCGCGCCACCCGGAAGAGATTGGTGTCCAGCTCCACGAGCTGGTCATCCATCATGCACGCTGAGTAGAGGGAGGTGCCCGCCGGGTTCATGCGGGCGCCGTGCGGCATGGTGCAGGTGGTGATGCGCTCCACCTCGGTGTTCTCCGGCGTGTAGACCACCGAAATGCTGGAGGGGACGTGCTCCCCGTGCAGGTTGAAGTTCACCACGAAGGCGTAGAGCCCGTCCGGCGTGACGTCCAGGGTGGCCGGGAAGTCCCCCAGCGCCACCGGCGCTCCCACCAGCGTGTCGGGCCCCAGCGCGTACTTCCAGTACTGGCCGAAGGGGAGGCCGTGCCCGGTGGTGACGTGCAGATACTTCCCGGCGGCGTCCACGCGCAGGCCATGGGGCCCCTCGGTCTCCGTGGGCAGCAGCCCGGCGGGAATGGTCTTCTCCACCTCCGCCCCGTCCGGGCCGAAGCGGACCCGGTGCAGGAGGTCCGCGGACTCGGCGCCCACGTAAACCCAGTACGTGGCCGCCGGCCGCTCGGCGGCCGGAGCCTGGGCCGCCGCGCCGCCCGCCCACAGCGCGGCGGAGAGAACCAGCACTACGGCGGCGTGCCGGGCCGCCGCGGCGGGACCATGCTTGCGGGGGTTGAGCTCTCTCGGCATCTTTCGGATCCAATCAGAATGAAATGATTCCTGGTATCAACCGGTGGCGCCGCCCTCTGCGGCCATCATTCTCGGACGTCACACCCGCGACAGGAGACCCTCCCGATGAAACTAATGCCTCGCGCAGCCCTCGTCACCGCCCTGGCCCTCCTGGGTGCGGCCGGCACGCTTTCCGCCCAGCAGACCTCGGAGGCCGCCCTCCGGGTCACCGCCATCCGCGTGGAGCCGGCCACCGTGAACGTGGAGGCCTTTCAGGAGGCCGCCGTGCGCCTGGTGGCCGTGGACGCCCAGGGCAACGCGGTGGACGTGCCCGTTCGCCTCACGGGCGCGCGCTCGGCCGTGCGCGTCTCCGGAGGGGAGGGCGGCAGCTACACCGTGACCGGCCTCTCGGCCGGCACGTGGGAGCTGGCGGCCAGTGTGCCCCTGCCGCCGGACGCCGACCGTGAACCCGTCACCCTCACGGTGCCGGTGAACGTGCGCTGGCCGGCCATTGCCCGCATCGACGTGACGGCGGAGGCGGACCGGCTCTACGCGGGGACCACCGTGCGCCATAGCGCAAAGGCCTTCCACGCCGACGGCTCGGAGCGCCCCGGCGCCGGGATCCAGTGGCGGAGCAGCAATCCAGCCGTGGCCACCGTGGACCGCTTCGGCAACGTCACCGCCGTGGCCACGGGCCAGGTGACCATCACCGCCTCGCAGGAGCAGGGCCGCCAGGACACGCCCTACACCGTGGGCGCCTTCCCCGCCACAGCGCTCGCGGTGGACGTCTCCGCCGAGCGCCTGCGCACCGGGGACGTCATCGACGTGAGCGCCACCGCCAGCGACGCCGCCGGCCGCGCCGTCACCGGCATCCCCACCACCTGGTCCTATACCTTCGTGCCCGACGACAGCATCAAGGCACCGGGGGCCAGCGGCTACATCCAGGACGGCAAGTTCGTGGCGGAGGAGCCCGGCCTCTACACCATCATCGCCAACGCCGGCCCCCTCTCCGCGCGCCGCACCGTGGACGTCCGGCCGCGCGAGGCCGTGCGGGACATCGACTTCACCGGCCACGGTTCCATCACCCACGTCCACACCTCGGACCTGTGGGTCTTCCCGGGCGCCGACGGCGGCGACTACGCCGTCACCGGCACCTGGGGCGGGGACGGCTGGGCCTACTTCTGGGACGTGACCGACCCGGCGAACATCGTGATGGTGGACTCCATCAAGGTGGACGCCCGCACGGTGAACGACGTGAAGGCGGCGCCGAGCGGCCGCTACGTGGCCCTGTCCAGCGAGGGCAACTCGGCGCGCCAGAATCGCCCCGTGCTGATCGACATGGCGGATCCGAAGAACCCGCGGATCGCATCGTACCTGGAGGCGCCCGATCTCACGGGCGGGGTCCACAACATGTTCGCCACCGAAGATTACCTCTTCGTGCTGGCCGGTGGCACCAAGTACATGATCTTTGACGTGCGTGACCTGAACAACCCGCGCTTCGTCTCCGAGTACGACCATCCGGACTCCCGCCTGCACGACGTGTGGGTGAGTGACGGCCTGGCCTACTCCTCCGAGTGGGGCACGGGCGTGGTCATCGTGGACGTGGGCAACGGCAAGTGGGGCGGCAGCATCGAGAACCCCGTCTTCGTGAAGGCCGTCCCCTACCCGGTGGGCAGCACCCACGCCGCCTTCCCGTACTATTCGGCGAGCGCGGGCAAGTTTTACCTCTTCCTGGGTGACGAGATCATGTCCCGCCCGGGCGCCGCCTGGCGCGGCGACTACCTGAACCGGGTTCCCGAGAAGGGCGGCACCCCGGCGGCGTACTCCGGCTACATCCACATCATCGACTGGACGGACCCGGAGAACCCCAAGGACGTGGCCCGCTACGAGGTGGACGAGTTCGGCACGCACAACTCGTGGGTGGAGGATGACATCCTCTTCCAGGGCTACTACGAGGGCGGCGTCCGCATGGTGGACGTCTCCGGCGAGCTGCTGGGGGACCTCTACAACCAGGGCCGCGAGATCGCCGTCTTCAAGTCCTACGACCCGGAGGGCTTCGCGGCCAACTCGGCCATGGTGTGGGGCGCCCAGCCCTACAAGGGCCACATCTTCTTCTCCGACTTCAACAGCGGCCTCTGGTCGGTGAAGCTGGCGCCCCGGCCGCGCGACGTGATGTAAGGGGCACTGACATGTGAGCGGCCCGCCGGGGACCCGATGCACAGGGTGCCCGGCGGGATCGCCACCCCTCCGCGCGCGCAGGTCCGTCACCTCATTTCAAATCATTCCAAGCGACGTCCCCCTGAACCCTCACCGCGCACTGCTGCCGCCGTCGCGCACGGGCGTCGCCAGCGCTCCACGAAGCCGGTCGGAGCGTGACGACCCTGTAGACTTGTTATGTACGGCCATTGGCCGTACCTTTAGAAAAGGAGGACGCCAGTCAGAAAGGTACCAATGAGCACGAAAAAAGCTGTTCGGCAACGTTCGGAACGCGTCGAGGCCCGCGTCACGTTCGAGCAGAAGAAGCTCATCGAGCGTGCGGCGGCCCTCGAAGGCCGGTCGCTGACGGATTTTCTGCTCAGCAGCGCCCAGGCGGCCGCCGCAGACACGATCGCGCGCCACGAGCTCCTGAAGCTCACGCCTGACGATCAGGATGTGTTCGTTGCTGCGCTGCTGAATCCGCCCTCGCCGAACAAGGCGCTACGCGCGGCCGTCGCTCGTTATCGCACCGTACGTAAGCGATGAGCCGTGGGGGAGCGCTGCTGTCGCAGCCGATCATCCCGCTCGATGATTCGCACGACCGGCGCTCCTTCAGCTGCGGCGTCGAGCCGCTCGACCGCTACCTGCACCTCCAGGCCGGGCAGGACCTGCGCAGGCACATCGCCGTCTGCTTTGTATTGCCCGACGCGGCGCGGTCGAGGATTGCCGGTTACTACACGCTGTCCGCGTTTTCCGTAGCCGGCGAAGCACTTCCAGATGTGCTACAGCGGAAGCTCCCAAAATACGGGCAGATACCGTGTACACTTCTCGGGCGGCTGGCGGTTGACAGCGAGTACCGGGGTTTGGGCGTTGGCAAGCACTTGCTTGTCGATGCGCTGCAACGAGCCCTGCTCCATGCCGCCGAGGTTGCCTCCTGGGCGGTGATGGTCGACGCGAAGGATGACGCCGCCCGCCGGTTTTACTCGCGCTACGGCTTCATTGCGCTGCCGAACGCGCCGAGACGGCTCTTCATGCCGATGGGTACAATTGGAGACCTGTTTCGCTGATCCGTGACCTGGCCGCGACGCACAGGGTGCCCGGCGGGATCGCCGCCCCTCCACGCGCGCTGTCCAGTCACCTCATTTCAAATCAATCCAAGCGACGTCCCCCGGAACGCTCACCGCGCACCGCTGCCCCCGTCGCGACAGCGCGTGCGGGGCGCCCGGTCAGAGCGCCATGCGCGGGTATCTCCTGACTGGTAAGGCCTTGACATATCTATCGGAAAAACCCTATAATTAGACCGTGACAAGCGACGAATTGCTAAACGCCCTTCACCGCTTGGGCGAGCTGATTCCCGGCAAGGCCAGGATCGTGATTGCCGGCGGAGCCGCGCTCATCCTCGGCGGCTACGTCGACCGCGGCACCGCCGATGGCGACGTGGTCTATTCGGATCCGCCTCTGGCCGAGCTCCGCTCGGCGATCCAGCAAGTCGCACTGGAGAGGGGATTGCCTCCTCACTGGCTGAACGACGGCATCAAGGCCTTCGGTGATGTTCTGCCTGAGGACTTCGACCAGCGCACGGACCGGATGGGCACCTTCGGGAACCTTCGTGTGCTTCTGCTCGGTCGACTGGACCTCATCTTGAGCAAGTTCTACGGTGGTCGTGAGGTGGACTTGGAGGACCTCGCGCAGATTGGTCCCACGGACGAAGAGGTTGAGTTCGTACTCGGTCAGTTGGATCGAATCGCACGCTTCCGACCAGACAAGGCACTCAGGATGCAGCTCTATCTCGAACAGGGAGCGCGTGATTCATGAGCAACGATCAGGAACGAGCGCGGCTGGCGGCAGAGTGGACTCGCGCCGGCGGCGGGTTCATGGTCGAGCCGGCAACGTACCCGATCGATCTCGAGCAACTCGTCGGGCGAACCGCAGCTGCTGCGCCCAAGGACTACCGAGCATTCGCGGTCGCAACCACGTGGCTCGCCCAGCACTCCGAGTTGGTGAACGTGCGGCGGCTCGGCAAGGTCGCAGATAAACTGGAGGAATTGCCGGCGGCCATTCTCGGCGCAATGATCGAGATCGCAGGCGATACGAGCCCGTCTGCCGGCCGGCTGCAGGCTGCGCAACGACACTGCCGGCCACTACGGAAGCGCCGGGCGCTGTTCGACCGCACGGAATCGAACCCGATTCTGCGTCAGTTCGCGAAGGAGGGCGCTCTGCCGCCCTTCGCGGCGTGGGGGCTGTGGCAGGACGAATTGTCGCTCAAGTTCGATGCGCTGCGTCCAATCAGTTGGATTCTGGAGCATTGCCCCGAACTCCGGCTCCGAGCGCTGTACGGCCCCGGACTGGAGGCGGAGATTGTTCAGGTGCTCGAACGTGGAGCGACCACGATCGCCTCCATGGCTCGCGAACTGGACGCGAGCTACTCGGCGACGCACGCCGCGGTGACCCGCTTGGAGGGGCGCGGTAGCGTGGTCTCCCTGGACGGCCATGGTGTGGATCTCAACCCTCCCATCCGGTCGTGGATCGACGGGTACCCGGCTCATGCCCGGAGCAACCGCGGCAGGCTGGCATCGTAGCAAGCCGCGCAGGACGCTCCGGACACGCATGCCAAGAATTTCACGCCGGGCGGCCAGGTCAGGATTCGCCCACGAGAGGATTGCGGATCCTCAGCTCCGGGAATCTCGAGAAGTCCCGGTCGGCACTCCACAGTTCATCCACGCGGTGGTGCAGGCAGAGTGCGGCAATGCGGGCGTCGTGCACCGCTGCGAACGCGGGGCCATGGCGCTCCGAGTCTTCGCGGTGGGCATAGACCAGGATGTTCGTATCGATGCCCGTCACGCGGAGCTGTCCGGGTAGATCAGGTCCCGGGTGGCCTCCCAGCCCTCCGTGTGCGGCGCCCTCAGGCGCCCCCGGAAGGTCGCGCGGCGGAGCCTGAAGGCCCGGTGGTCCTCCTCCTCCCGCAGCACCTGAGTCCTTCCTCAATCAGCGATCGAAGGGTGGTACCGCGCGCTCGCGCCGCGCGCTTCGCAGCCCTGAGGAGCGCATCCGAGATCTCCACCGTGGTCTTCATATGGGTAACCATATGAAGACCACCCATACTACCGCCAACCGGTGCCCACGCGGTCGTCACCCGCAATGCGCACCGATGTATCGAGGCGTTGGGGACAGGATGACCTGCGCCATTCGTGGCGCCCTCACCGGCTCAGTTCGAACAGCATGACCCGTTCGACGTCCAGCACTTCGGTGTGGACGCCCAGGACATAATCCGCTCCGACCTCCCGCGCATCCACCACGGGCAGCGTTATCGCGATTCAGCTGGTGAATTGAACGGCGTACGTCTCGACCTGAATGAGTCCGGCGTCCGTGACTGCAATACGCACCAGGGTACCGTCATTGGTCAGGTACGCTTGGCCATCCACCTGAGTTCGCGCTCTGACTTCGCCGCTCTCGATATCGATCACATCGATGATCGTCCGATACAGCTTCCCTCTGGCGCCATCCGTCAACCGCACCTCACCAGGCAAGTCCTCGTATTCGAGTTCAACCTGCTCCCATTCATCAGCAGGCACGTTCAAGGACACGAAGAGTAGCCCGTTCCCGGGCGCATGTACTCCAGACACGCGAAACGGGGGCGGCCATGCCGGCCTCGCCACCTTTTCGGGCGAGGAAGACACCACGACCGCCTTCGCCCGTGCATTATGGGTCAGGTAGTCCTCCCTCGTCATATATGTGATCGAATACCATGACATGGGTGCGGCGACTCCGATGACGCGCAGCTTGCGACCATATGTGTCGATCCGGTCGAATCTGTACTGGTTGTTCTCTGCTACCCAGACCGTGCGTCCGTCTCCGTCTCCGGCGTTGAACACGCGATCCGTGCCTCCGTATGGAGCCATCACGTTGAGGTCGCCAAAGGCCCTGAGATGCCTGCCATCGAGATCCACAACGTGGAGTGGAATACCTACGAGTTCGTCTGATCGTACGTTGGCGTTGACCACCAACGCGCCCTGCACGGGCATTATGCCATCGACGCGTGCGCCCAGGTGCGGGACCCCTCGCACATAATGCCCTGTCGAATCGAACACGGACATTCTGAAGTAGTCGTGTACCACGTACAAGCTGTCGTTGGCACCCAGAGCGATTGTGCTCACGCGGCGGAACTCACCCGGCCCACCGCCGTAGCCCCCGATGGTCCTGACAAAGCGGCCGCCCCGGTCGAAAACGGAAATTCCCTGCCGTTCAACATTCGGCACCGCCGCAATATACTGCCCACGGCTGGTTCGAATCACTTCGGGAGATCGAAGAAACAGATCGGGATCTGCGAGCCGCCCGATTACCGCACGCCGCTCGAGTGTAATCGAGCACGCTGCGCAGCGGGGTACGGTGTCGGGGAAGTATGTCATGGCGTCGTCACGGGCGGCTGAAGCGACGGCTACATCACCCGGATAGCTCCGGGGATCCGTCCTGTCTTCGCAAGCCGCGAAGAGTATGAGGACGGCCCCCAGCATGACTTTGGCAATTATGCCCGGGATGATGTTCCCT
>Ga0214473_10001319_pt1 | contig 33101 bp, 28 predicted proteins | sample RVTome_7_FD_203509 | JGI IMG/M metagenome (GOLD analysis project Ga0214473, IMG submission 203509) | Soil microbial communities from uranium-contaminated site in the Upper Colorado River Basin, Wyoming, United States - RVT98D197 | ecosystem: Environmental > Terrestrial > Soil > Contaminated >... | reverse complement strand
CCGGTTCAGCTCGGCGAGCGCCGCGGTCTCGTTGCCCTGCTCGTGGATCCGCATCTGCGAAAGCCGCGCCAGCTCCGCCTGGGCACGCAACACGTCGGTCTGTTCAGCCAGGCCCACCGCGTAGCGCGAACGGGTCACCGCCTCGATGCCGCGGGTCGTCTCTTCCTGCTCGTCGATCAGGTGCAGGTTCTCTCGAGCCAGCAACAGGTCCGTGTACGCGCGCCGCACCGCCTCCACCAGCGACAGGCGGGCACGGGCCAGCGGCTGCTCGCGGCGAGCCGCCTCCTTGGCTTCGACCTCTCCGGCCAGCCGGCGCTTGCCCGGGAAGGGGAGCAGCTGGCTGACGCTGACACCCACGAACGAGTCTTCGTCGCCGCTGAATCCGCCGGCGCCGCCGTTCTGGTAGCCCACCCCGATCACCGGATCGGGCAGCGCGCCCGCCTGCGGAACCCGCGCGCGAGCCGCCGCGAGTGCCTCGCGGGCTCCGCGAAGCTCCGGGTTCCTTTCGAGAGCCTCGGAGAGCAGCGCCTCGAGCACGGGATCGTCGGCCAAAGGGAAGACGTCGCCTGGGGACGGCTCGGCGGCGCCTACGGCGCCGGCTCGGGCCAGCGCCGCCGCAAGAGCGACACGCACGGTTGTTCGAACGATCTGCATCGCATCCCTCTCTGCCACCCGCGGGCCTGGCCGCGGGCGAAACAGCCCCTCGAAAACGACGGACGAGGATTGGCGCCGCTGCGGGCGCCCATTCTAGGAACGAATCAGATGCGGAGGACGAGGCACGGCGGCGAGGCGGGCGGTGCAGCCGCGGCGGCGCTGCCGGCGACGCTTGCGTGGGTCGTGGACACCACCGCGAACGCGACGCCGCTGGGAGCCGGGGCGTTCGCCGAAGCCGTGACGCCGGGGGAGGGCGCACTGCTGGCGGCGGTCACGCAGCAGTCGGATTCGGCCGCACGAATCCCCGCGCTGGGCGCGCAGCAGTCGTGTCGGTGCTCCTCCGCCGCAGACACGGCGGGACAGGCGCAAGGTCTGAGCGGCCCCGCCGCCAGGGCGAGCCCCAGCAGGACCGTCGAGAGCCGTCTCAACCCTGTGAACATGCCTGTGTTCTTGACAACGATGGGAGCACGGAAACGATTCCGCGTCAACATGGCGCCGCCGCTCCGCCCAATCGAGCAGATGCTGCGCCCAGCCATGACAGACCCCATCGCGTTGTGACCTCCGGGGAGAGGTTACCCGCGGGCGAGATTCGAGACGAAGACCGTCGCTCCCACGCAGACGAGCAGCAGCACGATCCAGAAGGCGATCAGCAGGACCTCGCGGCGCTCGTCGACGCGCCGGGGCCTCAAGCGCCGCAGCTGCCAGCGCAGCGAGGGCCGCACGCGCCGGCCAGCGCGGATCGCCTGACGGGCCTCGTCGGGCCCCACGCCGGCTTCTTCCGCCAGCCGCCGCACCAGGTCGTCCAACTCGGGCCAGCCCGCCAGGTCCTGGTTCGGAAGCCCCATCGGCGAAGATACCTGCCTACGTATGCTCTGCCAGAAACCGAGCGGACGTCAAAGCGCGGTGTGCGCGGGATCACGAAGCGCCGATCAGGGCTCGATCAGCAGCGGGTGGGCGGGCGGGCGCGCGGCGCTCGCGGGCCCTTGCAGGCGACCCAACAGGCGGGCCGCGCTGTCGAGAAACGCCGTGGGCCCGCTCGCCTCGCGCCGGGCGTCGTCCAGGCAGGCATCGAGCGCGGTCAGCGCCCCGAGCAGGTCGCGGCCGTCGGGGGCCGCCGCCGGCCCCTGCTCGTCCTTGGCCTCGAAGAGCGCCTTGAGCTCGCGCAGCAGGCCTTGGGCCCCGAGATCCTCAGCCGGGTGCTCGTAGAGGACCCCGCGCGATCGGGTCTCGACGGTCTTGCGGAGGGCCGAAACGGCCTGGCCCAGGCGCCGGTCGTCCAGGTCCGTGCGCCCGGCGCGCAACGCGTTGACACCGGCCAGGGCCAGGAAGAACAGGCGCCCCTGATTCTCGTCCAGGCCCTGGATGTGTGGCGCGATGCGGCGCAGGTCGCGCCGGTGCTCGGTCTCGCGACCCTCCCAGCCGGCGGCGTGCTCGCCCTTGAGATAAGCGCAGTCGGCGGGACAGTCGATCTCGCGCCGGCGCTTCGTGCCGCAGCAGTGGGCACAGATGTCTGCGCCCTTGGCCGGGCAGGCGCGCTTGGCCCGGCGTTTCCGGCAGAGCGGGCAGCCCGCCCCGCTCGAGCTAGCCAATCTTCACCATCTGCTTGAGCTCGGCCAGGATGTCGTCGGCGCTGGTGAAGCGCAGATCGCGGCGCGGATGCAGGCAGCGGATCAGGAGCTTGTCGAAGGCCTCCGGCACCCCGGTCGCGAGCGTGCTGGGCAGCGGCTGAGCTGCCCCCTGCGCCTGGGACTTCGGGTGTACGCCGGTGAGCAGGTGATACATCACCGCAGCCATGGCGTAGAGGTCGCCGGCGGCGTCGAGGCCGCCCTCGGGCGGGCCGTAGCCGGTTGGCTCGGTGCGGGCCAGTGCCAGTCGGCCCAGGCCCAGGTCGGCCACTTTGAGCACGCCCGAGGCCACCATGATGTTGGACGGCTTCAGCGAGCCGTGGGCCAAGCCCCTGGCGTGCAGGATGGAGAGCACCTGAGCCATGACTCGACCCAGGGTGTGCACCTGCTGGAAGGCCATCTTGCGTCCGGCCTTGAGCGCCTCCCCCAGGTTCTTGCCCGCCACGTACTCGGTGACGAGCGCACGCTGCCCCTCGTGCTCGATCAGCCCGAGCAGCTTCACGAGGTTGGGGTGGGAGATCTGGGCCGCGGCCTTGAGGTCGGAAACCAGCGCGGTCAGGCCCTCGGGGCCCAGCAGGTCGGCGGGCAGGATGCGAAGCGCCACGCTGCGGCCGTCGGCCTGATCCTCCGCGCGGAAGACCCGGCCTAGTGGTCCCTCCCCAAGCGGCTCACGGGTGACGAAGCGGGGCTTGGTCCCCGGCCCACCGGGGGTCGTCGCCGGTGCGCCGGCAGCGACGCCGGGGGCCGTCGGGCGGGCGGCGGGCGGCGGCATCGACTCCCCCGCATCGAGCGCGGCCACGCGGCGCTCGACGTCCTTGTAGCGGAGGTCCTCTGCCAGGATCCTCTTGTAGTTCGCGAGGGCCTCGTCGCGCTGGCTGGCGGCCTCGTGTGCCAGCGCCAGCCAGTAGTAGAGGTCGAGGTTCGCCGACGATATCGGCTGGCCCCCGATGGCCCGCTGCAACCGCTCGAGGGCGAGCAGCGGCATGTGCGACTCGATGAACAGCTGCGCCAGCAGCTCGATCGCGGCGCGGTAGTTCTCGTCGTTCGGGCCGACCCGCTGGAGCAGCGCGATCGCCTTCTCGCGTTCGCCGGCGCGGGCTGCCGCTTCGCCGCTCTTGAAGGTCTGGCCCGACCTCGCATAGAGGTCCATGGCCTTCTGGGCGTTGCCGGTCTCCTCGTAGAGCTTTGCCGCCGTCTCCAGCTCACCCGCGCGCTCGTAGCTCGACGCCGCGCGGCCTTTGAGGCCGGCGCGGATGTAGACCCCGCCCGCGGCCGCCCAGCTCTCGCCCGCTTCGTAGGCGCCAGCGGCCTGCGCCAGCATGCCCTGGGACTCGTAGAGCTCCGCGGCCCGCAGGTAGTCGGCCCCGGCCTGGAAGAAGGCCGCGGCCTCGGCGGGGCGGTCGGCCTTGAGGGCCACTTCACCCCGCAGGTTGGCCGCTTGCACGTGGTCGGAGGCGTGGTCGTAGGCCGCGGCGGCGCTTTCGGCATCGTCGGCGCGTAGGTAGAGTTCCGCGGCCTTGCGGTAGTCCTTGAGCGCCATGCACGCGGCGGCCGCTTCTTTGAAGTAGCCGCCCTTTAGGTAGATCTGCAGCGCTCGGGAGGCATCCCCGGCCTTCTCGTAGAGGCGGCCCGCCAGCAGGGCGCTCTTCTGGTCGACCGACTTGGCTGTCGCGGAGTACGTCGTGCCGAAAGACACGTTCTCCATGAAGTGCTTCTCGTAGCATTCGGCTGCTCTCGCGAACTCGCCCTGCTTCTCGAAGACCTCGGCCGCCCGCAGCGGGTAGCCGGCCTTCATGTACAGCTCCCCCGCCTTGCCCCACTGCTGCGCCATCGCGAACAGGCGCGCCGCTTCGAGTGTGTTGCCCTTCTCGAGGAACAGCGAGGCCGCCTTCTGAGGCTTGCCAGCGTCCACGAAGACCTGGGCCGCCTTCTTGTGGTCGCCGGCCTGCAGGTACAGCTCGGCCGCCCGCTCCCCTTTGCCCATTCGCTCGAAGACCGTCGCCGCCGCGAAGAACTCGCTGCCTTCCAGATAGGCCTCCGCCGCCTGGGGAAGCTTGCCAGCGTCCTCGTAGAGCTTGCCGGCGCCGAGGAAGTGCCCTTCCTTCTTGTAGCGCTTGACGGCCTGCTCGATCCTGGCCTCCCGGTAACGGGGGCCCAGGAGCTTGGCGGCAACGTCGTCGAACGTCAGGCTCCCACCAGGCACCCTGATCCTGACGCGCGCGGCCAGCTGGCGATAGGCAAGCAGAAGCGCCACCACGACCACGCCCCAGGCGAGGTAGGGGTTCGAATAGAAGTACGAAAGGAATCCCATTGCGGACCGATAAGCCTCCCGCGCGGTGGGCGGATTATACGCCGGAACGCCACGAGCTCAGGTGTAACTGCCAGCACGCGTTGACCTAACGCCGTTCCGCCGCTATCCTGGGCCGTCAGCTCCTCGGGAAGCGGACTGTGCCGACCCTCGCGCCCGGCGTTTTCCGCAGCGGAGCATTTCCTTGGAACCACCTCGGGGGCATTCACTCCCGCTGAGGTGCTCAATGATGGGAACGGGCGGAGCGAGGACGCCAGTGACGGAAGCCCCATGACCTCTGGCCAGCGCCAGGACGACGCGCAGTCGGACAACCTCCTGACGGCGGAGGATCTGTTCGGGGACCTGGTCGACGCGCCGCTCGATCCAGCCGCGAGACCTGCGCCGGCCACGCGCAAGGCCGCGATCCGCGTGCAGGTGAGCGAGCCGGGTGGGCCCAGGAAGGAGGAGCCGCCGGCCGCCGGCGAGCCGGAAGTGCTTCCGGAGGACATGGCCGCTCTGCTCGAGGCATTCGCCGACCCCACCGAGGCCGCGGGAAAGGCCGAGGAGGCTGCGACCGTGCCCGCGCGTGGCGAGCCACCTCCGCCCGACGTGCCGGCCCAGCCGGCGGCGGCCCCCAAGCAGGGCGCGAAGTCGCCCCTGGGGCCGACGGCGGAAGAGGAGGCAATGCGGCTGCTGGCCGCGATTCAGTTGCCGAGCGCGCCCACGCCCTCCGCTCCTCGCCCGGACAAGGGTGTCGACGCCCTGCTCGCCCAGCTCGCGCCTCCCCGCAGCCGCACCGCGACGCGCTTCCAGGCCGCGGCGCCGAAGCCCGCGAAGCCGGAGGCCGGCGGGCTCGACCTGGCGGCCGTGGTCGAGGACGCCCTGGGCCCCGCGCGCCAGCAGTCGGAGCCGCGGGCGCCCGAAGCGGGCGCAGCGGACATGTCGGTCAAGACGCGCGGGACTCTGTCGGCAGAGGCGCCAGCCGACGGAGCCGAGCCGACTGCGGCAGCTTCCGCTGCGGCTTCAGCGTCGCAATACGGACCCTACCGGCTGCTGGAGAAGGTGGCTGTGGGCGGCATGGCCGAGGTGTTCAGGGCCAAGCGCGCGGGCGTCGAGGGATTCGAGAAGATCGTGGCGGTCAAGCGGATCCTGCCCCACCTCTCGGACAACAAAGAGTTCGTAGACATGTTCATCGACGAGGCCAAGATGGTGGCGGGCCTCACGCACCCGAACATCGTCCAGATCTTCGACCTCGGCAAGCTGGAGAAGAGCTACTACATCGCGATGGAATACGTCCACGGCCGCGACCTGCGCTCGATCCAGAAGCGGGCCAAGGAGCGCGGCCTGCGTATCCCGCTGGACCTCTCCGTGCTGATCGTGAGCAAGGTCTGCTCGGCGCTGGAATACGCCCACCGCAAGAAGGACGACATGGGCCGGGCGATGAAGATCGTCCACCGCGACATCAGCCCCCAGAACATCCTGATCTCCTTCGAGGGGGACGTGAAGCTCACGGACTTCGGCATCGCCAAGGCGGCCACCAAGGCCTCCACGACCGACCGCGGCGCGCTCCGGGGCAAGCTGCTCTACATGAGCCCGGAGCAGGCCTGGGGCAAGCCGATCGACCGGCGTTCCGACGTCTTCTCGCTGGGCATCGTGTTCTACGAGCTGATCACCGAGGACAAGCCGTTCCTGGGCGGCTCGGAGATGAGCATCCTGGAGATGGTGCGCGAGTGCCGGGTCTCGCCTCCCAGCGCGTCGAACCCCCGCGTCCCCGAGACGATCGAGCGCGTGGTGATGAAGGCCCTGGAGCGCGACCCCGACGCGCGTTACCAGGACGCGGCGGAGATGTACAAGGACCTCGAGCGTGTGCTGCTCGAGCGGCGACCGCCCGCCGCCACGGAGCTGACGCGGCTGATGGAGCTGCTCTTCGACGAGGCCGAGCGCGGCGCCGCGGCGACGGCCGGAGAGCGCTCCGAGGAGCACCAGACCGATTCCCCGCGTCCAGCGCTCGAGATGGAGTTCCATGCTTCGGCCGGCGCGCGGACGGACACGGATCCCGACGCCGAGGGGGCGCCGGTACCGCGCGAACCGCTCTCCGTCGAGCAGCTGCTCAAGAGGTTCGGAAACCGATGATCGGGCACGCGCCCGGCGGCGCGGAGCCGTAGGAGGACACCGAGATGGCGCTCTCGCAGGACCAGGCCCAGTTCTACCGCCAGACCCTGGAAATGACGCGCACGCAGATCAACGACCTCAATACCCAGATCGAGGAAGAGCTGGCCAAGGTCAAGGAGCGGTTGGCGGAGCTGCAGAACGCCAAGAACGCGGCCAAGCAGATCTACGACGGCGCCTGCCGGATCCTGGGCGTGGAGAACGATCTCGCCAAGGAAGAAGAGGAGGCGGGCGGCTAGGCCATGGCCTGGTTTCGTCGGGACGAGACGCCGCTGCCGCGTGGCGAGCAGGAGAGCCGGATCCCCGAGGGCCTGTGGGTCAAGTGCCAGGCCTGCAAGGAGATCATCTACCGCAAGGACCTGCTCAAGAACCACTCGGTGTGTCCCAAATGCGCCTTCCACTTCCGCATCCCGGCGCGTGAGCGCCTGGAACTGCTCTTCGACGGGAGCTGGGAGGAGTTCGACACGCGCCTGCTGAGCTCCGACCCCTTGGGCTTCAGCGACACGAAGGCCTACGCCGATCGCCTGAGGGAGGGCAAGGCCAAGACGGATTCCTTCGACGCCGTGGTTTCCGCGCTCGGGACTCTAGAGGGGCAGCCCACGCTGATCGCCAGCATGGAGTACGGTTTCATCGGCGGCTCGATGGGCGTCGTGGTGGGCGAGAAGGTGACGCGCGCGATCGAGCGCGCGCTGGCGGAGCGCCTGCCGCTGATCGTCGTCTCCTGTTCCGGCGGCGCACGCATGATGGAGGGCACGCTCTCGCTGATGCAGATGGCCAAGATCGCCGCGGCGCTCGCCCGGCTCGACGACGCGCGGTTGCCCTTCATCAGCCTGCTGACCGACCCCACGACCGGAGGCGTCACGGCGTCCTTCGCCATGCTCGGCGACATCAACGTCGCCGAGCCCGGAGCGCTGATCGGCTTCGCCGGTCCCCGCGTGATCGAGCAGACGATCCGCCAGAAGCTGCCCGAGGGGTTCCAGCGCTCGGAGTTCCTGCTGGCCCACGGCATGCTCGACATGGTGGTCGACCGGCGCGAGCTGAAGAAGACGCTCGCGCGCTCGATCCGGTTCCTGCTGGCCTGACCCGGGCCGGCTGCCACACACGGCGCTCCCAGTCCTAGCCCCGGCAACACGGCAACACGCCGCATCTCGACAAGCCGATCAAGAGCGACACCACGAGCACAAAGCTTGAGGAGCATCGCCTGGACGAGCTTGAGCATCTAGCGGGTCCCGGATGACTCAGTACGCGCCCACGAGCTGCTTCCAGCCCCCCTTCGGCTGGCCGCGGCCGATGCGGGCCTCGCGCGCGGCGTGAGCCTTGGCTGCCACCGAGGCAGCAGAAGTGCAGGCGCCGGTGCGCAGGTACTCGAGTGCTTCCGCCAGGGAGGCCTCGCGGGGGTTGCCGAGCGCCGTGCTCGAGGTCGTCGCCGGCCGCGCAGTCCGCCGGTATCCCTCCATAGAAGCTGCCCTCGCCCCGTGCGTTCCGCGTCTCGAAGGCCACTGGGAAGAGCGTGCTCTCGCAGAAGTCGAAGCCGTACTGCCCGACCGGCTTGCCAAAGGTGGTCTCCCCCACCAGCGTGACCGCCACGAAGGGCTTCAGGCCGTTGATGACGCCCTCGCTGGCGGACGCGGACCCGCGGGTAGTGATGGCGACGAGGCGGGAGAAGCCGATGGCGTCCGCAGGCAGCTCGAAGCGCAGGGCGCTGTTACGGCTCTGGTTCTTGTCGTTGTGGAAGAGCTCCACAAAGACCTCGCCGCGCGTGGCCTCGCCGCCGATCAGCCCGCCGAGGTGCTGGGCCACGCTCAGCAGCCCGCCCCCGTTGTAACGGAGGTCGAGGACGAGCTCGTCCGCACCCGCCTCCTTCAGCTCCCGGAAGGCCGCGCTCAGGGCCGCCAGCGAAGGGCTGACGAAGTTGCGAAGGAAGACGTAACCCACCCGCGGCCCGCGAGGCACGTCGAACACCCTCGTGACGGAGACGGTCGGGATGGTGACCGCGCGCTTGACAAGGCTCGCCACACGCGTGTCGCCGGAACGCAGGCTGCGCCAGCTCAGGGCCACCACCACGCCGATCTGGCTCGGGCCGAAGATGGTGTCGATCTCGCCCGTGCGGAGCAGGTCGGACACGGCCTTGCCGTTGATGCTGAGCAGGAAGTCCCCGCGTTCGAGACCGGCGTCCTTGGCGGGACTGCCGGGAAAGATCTGGGCCACGCGCAGCTCGGTCGCGGAGGTCTGCTTGGTGCCGATCCCGATGCCGATGAACTGGCTCTCCGAGAAGAAGGCGTCGCTCTCCGCCTTGCTCGCGATGTAGCTGAAGCTCGTGTCGAGCGGCCGGTAGCGCACCGCCTCGAGGTAGGCCTCCGGCGAGGAGAAGCGCGCGGGGTCGGGGTTCGGCAGCTGGTCGTACCAGAAATACCACTCTTGCAGGGCGTCGCGAACGAAGGAGACCTGGCCGAGGGTCGAGCACGTGCCGCTCGTCGTAACCGACGGACTCGCGGGGGCGACGCCGCAAGAGGGGAGGACGAGGCCGAGAGCCAGGGCGGGAACGAGCCGCCGCACGAGCCCGAGTTTCACTTGTGGGCGCCCGTGCTCGACTCTAGCACGCGTCCTCTTCGGTCCACACCTGAACAGCCTATGACCAAGTTGCGTGCATCGGCCGAATCGCTACCATCCTCGATGTCGGGACGCCGCTCCGGGCGCCCCGCCTGTGCTTGCCCGTGTCGGGATATGGTCGGCCAGACGGGCCAGCCACTCCAGCGGGTCCATGACCTCGAAGTTCCGGCCCAGGAAGGAATCATCGCACTCGCAAGGGGGCACCAGACCCTCATCGAGGAGTATGAACGCGCACGCGAACCGCACCCGAGTCGAACCCTGGGGCTGACGGCAACGCCTGGTCGATCCAATCTCCTTGATCCCAACGAGAGCCGAAAGCTTGCCAAGCTCTTCGGTCAGGTTCTGATCGTGCCGGCGGTCGCGGACAAGGGCGGCGCCCTGAGCTGGTTTCAGAACCAGGGTTACCTCTCTCGGATCGAGCACCGCGCCCTCGAGATTCCGTCACAGGTAGCTCAGACCCTCGGCAAGCTCAAGAGAGTCGACGAGACGGATCAAGCGGGACACCGGGACTTCACGGCAGAGTTCCTCGGTGTCGTCGGCGAAGACTCGACTCGCAATCGAGCGATCCTCAAGGAACTGACGTTGCTGCACACCAAGGGTCGGCACATGCTCGTCTTCTGCTGCAACGTTGCGCAAGCTGAATTCTTGACCCAGGCGCTCGTGGTGCAGGGCACTCCCGCGGGTGTCATCCATCATCAGATCGACGCTCGTGACCGCCACCACCACACAATCGCCCAGTTCCGACGTGGGGATCTGCGCATCCTGTTCAATGTCGAGGTCCTCACGACAGGGTTCGACGCGCCGCGGGTCGACACCATCGTGATGTGCCGACCCACGCTGAGCCGAGTGCTCTACGAGCAGATGGTGGGCCGCGGCATGCGCGGGCCCGAGATGGGAGGCACCCCGAGCTGCGAGATAACCGATTTCACGAGTAATTTTGGCCGCTTTCAAGAGCCACAGGCCTGGGAGTATTCTTGGGAGGAGTGGCACCGACCCGAGAGTGCCGACGTGGGTGAGATGTTCCGAGGTTTGGGCTGGGATGTGATTGCTGCTCAGCCGGAAACCTGATCCCGCTGTGACTTGAAGCAGGCCCTATCGAGTCTCGCGGCCATCCACCACGAGTCCTCAGGTAGCGCCGGGGGCGGTTCGATTGCAGTGGCTCGGCGCGACGACGAAGGCATCCTGCGACGACAAGGCAATTCTCCGGGGACCGCAGCCAACCCTCGACGATTCTGACGATGACAACGGTGATGTACGCCACGATCTTGAGCGGACCTCCGCCTTTGCACACGAGCTGGTCCGCCTGGTTCACCTTACAGATGAGCCGCGCCCAGCTCGGCGGACAAACAGGTACGTATCACGCACACGCGATCAACGCGAGATTCGGGACCAGCGCCTCCACGCGGCGGCCAGGCCCGCTACCAGAACCCCAATAGCTTCCACCAACCGAACCCGACCGGGAGCCAGATCGCGAGGTTGACGAGTGAGACGAGGAACCCGACGCGCCACCAGTCACGTAGCGAGACGTATCCGAGGCTGAACAGGATCGGCCCCGTTGTGGTGCCGTAGTGTGTCAACCCTGCGGGCAGGTTCGCGAGGCACAACAGACTGTAGACAGCCAGTTGTGGCGGTACGCCAATCCCCACGAGCAGCACGACAAACGGCGGGAACATCGCGAGGACATGCGTCGTGATGCTCGCGAAGAGATAGTGTGCGTAGAAATAGACCAGCAGGATTGCCAGCAGCACGGCGAGCCAGGGAACGCCGACAAGGAGGCTCCCGACCTTCTCCGCAAACACCTTCGTTATGCCTGTCGAGTTCAGCAGTTCACCCATCCGCAGCAGCCCGCCGTACCAGACGAACACGTTCCACGCCGATCTCTCGGTTACACACTGCTCCCACTTCAGCGTACCTGCCACGAGCAGTACGCCCAGTCCGAGAAACGCGACGAAGGTGACGTCCAACCCGTGCCACGCGGAGGTCATCCACAACAGGCCGACGCCGACGAAGACACCGAGCGTGATGCGTTCGGTCCGTGAGAGGCTGCCCATCTTCGTCAGCTCGCGCGCCGCAAACGCCGCAGCTTCTGGTGTTCGCGTGATTTCGGGTCTCAGCGCACGATAGACCACCCAGGGCACGACCGCGCACGAGACCAACCCGGGCACGATCGCCGCGGCAAACCAGTTACTCCAGGTAACCTGGACGTTAACGAGCTTGAGGGCGACGTTGGCACCCAGAACGTTGCTGGCCTGGCCGGTGAAGAACATCGCGCACGCAACCGCCGAGCTCTGGTACATCGCCGCAATCAGGAACGTACCAAGCCGGTTCGCGGTCGGCCCTGGCCGCGAGCCCATCAACTCGGCGATGCTGAGCGGTACCGGCAGGACCATTCCCGCGCTGCGCGCGGTAATCGACGGCACGCCGGAGGCCAGCGTCACGTCTGTCATCTGCACGGCATAGGACAGGCCGAGTGAGCTCTGGCCGAAGGCACGGATGAAGATCAGCGCAATGCGACGGGCCAGTCCGGAGTCGAGGAGGGACCGTGCGATGAACATGGCCACGATGACCAGCCATACTGAAGGTTCCGCGAACCCCCCGAGCGCCTCACGCATCGGTGTATCGTTGGCGGCCATCGCCGTGAGCCCGAACAGCACCAGTGCGGACGCGGGCAAGGGCTCGAGGATCATGCCAACGATCACGCACACGAAGATCGCCATCTGCCGCCAGCCCTGGGGCGTCACGGCGGCGGGATGCGGGATGAGATAGGCGATCGCGGCGAAGAGGCAGCCCAAGGCCGCGAGTCCCCGAACGCGAGACATGAATGCGCGATTCTACCGGCAGGCTCAGAAAACGACCAAAGCTCCCGCGGCGTGTCCAGATTGACCAAGCCTTGGCGGAGGAGCAGAGTTCGTCCGATGTCGCAGGACGAAGGACACGCAAGCGGCGGATTCGATTTCTACGGCCCCCAATACGCCCGCTTCGACAGCGAGATCGCAGCCGAGATAAGGCGCGAGGTGTACGGCGAAGATCGGCCAGCAGGGCTGGCGCACCGCCGCTGAGCAGGCCGAGATCGCCGACCTTCTCCGCGCCGGCCCGGACAGCCGCATTCTCGACGTCGCCTGCGGGGCTGGCGGCCCCTCGTTGGCGCTCGTCGAGCGCACCGGATGTCAGCTTACCGGCCTCGACACCGAGGCCGCGGGAATCGCCCACGCGGAGGCTCAGGTCTCCGCACGCGGGCTTGCCGACCGCGCCAACTTCGCTGTCCTCGACTGCGGCGGGCGGCTGCCCTTTGACGACGGTACCTTCGATGCCGTCCTCTGCGTCGACGCGATCTGTCACCTCCCAGAACGCTTTGCTACGTTGTCCGAGTGGGCCCGGTTGCTCCAAGCCGGCGGCCGTCTGCTTTTCACCGATCCGGCTGTCCTGACCGGCGCGGTCGCCAAGAACGCGCTGGATGTCCGCGCGGCGGCTGGGTACTTTCTCGTAGTCCCGCCCGCCCTCAACGAGAAGGCGATCGAGGCCGCCGACCTGACCTTACTGCGCTGCGAGGACCGCACCGCTGTCACGGCCGAGATTGCCACCCGCTGGCACGCCGCGCGACTCCGTCGCGCCTCCGTCCTACAGCGTGAGGAGGGCGCCGACTGGTTCGGCCAGCGGCAACGCTTCCTCGCGATGACGGCTGAGCTGGCCGGTAGCCGTCGGCTGTCACGTTTCCTCTACCTCGCCGAGAAGCCCCCTATTCCGGCGTGAAGGCGTCTTCGACCGAGCAGCCGGCGCTTCTCAGCGTTGGAACCGCCCGGACTTATGGCGCGCCCGCCGGACCGCCGGCAGTCTTCGAGCTCGAGACGGTGCACCTGCCAAGAAGTAGCGCCGTTTGCTACCCGCTACCGCGCGCGGAAGCCCCCCATCCCCGCCGCCACTCGAGCTGAAGAGTCAACGATCCACCTCGGCCTTGAGCCGCGCCGGCAGGTTCATGGTCCGGGTCTGCTCGTTGTCGAGGACATGAGGCTCGGCGTCGATCACGAGCCTCCGCAACCGGCGGACCTCTCCGATGAGCCACGCGGGACCGGCTCCTGCAATGACCTCGCGCGGAACGGCGGAGCTGGGCGGCTACTTCCTGGTCGCGGCGCCCGATCTGGCGCGCCCCCTCGCCTTCGCGCGGACGTGTCCCCACCTGCGCTACGGCGGGCGCACGTCCTTCAGTCCGTCGAGAGCCTGCCCTAACGCGGTCGGGCCAAGAAACCCCTTGACAGCGGCGCCGCCCTGGCCGATAGTTAACTTGATGGTTAACCATGCGGCTGTGACACTCGACGCGACCTTCGCGGCACTGGCCGACCCGACCCGGCGGGCGATGCTGGCACGGCTGGCGCTCGGAGAGACTTCCGTGTCCGAGCTCGCCCAGCCCTTTCCGATGTCGCTGCCGGCGATCCTGAAGCACGTCGCCTGCCTCGCCCGGGCCGGGCTGCTCGAGGCCCGCAAAGACGGCCGCGTGCGGCGCTGCCGCCTGGAGGCAGCGCCGTTGTCGGAGGCGGCCGAGTGGATCACGCGCTACCGGAGGTTCTGGGAGGAGCGCTTCGCGGCGCTCGACCGCTACCTTCGCGAGAGCGGACCCAAGGAGGACGTCCCATGGCCACACCCGACTTCTGCAGCCCCCTCGCGCTCCGGGTCGCGCGCACGTTCGCGGCGCCCCGCGAGAGGGTCTTCCGCGCCTGGACGGACCCGAAGGCGGTGAAGCACTGGTTCCTCGGGGAGAGCGAGGGAGAGTGGACACTGGAGCCCGATCTGGACGCCAGGACCGGGGGCGGCTACCGCTTCACCGGCACCAGCGGGGGCAAGGCGTGGTGCATCCACGGGACCTACCTGGAGGTCAAGGCGCCGGAGAGACTCGTCTTCACCTGGGAATGGAAGGACTACCCCGCGCCCGGCGATTCGGGCGACACGCTCGTCACCGTGGAGCTCTTCGAACGCGGCCGTCAGACCGAGCTGGTGCTGACCCACGAGAAGTTCGCAACCGAGGCCGCGCGGCAGGACCACGCCACGGGGTGGGTCGGCTGCCTCGGCGCGATGGCGAAGCTGCTCTAGCGATCGAGCCAGGGGCTGGACGATGACGCTGTTTCGAGGTGCTCGCACCCGATCGGGTGTTCGGCCGGAATGAGTGTTAGCTGCTGAAAGGGAGATTCAAGATGGCAACCCTCTATCACCAGGTATGGATAAACGCGGCAGTGTCGAAAGTGTACGAAGCGCTTGCCACCGCCGACGGTCTTGGCAGCTGGTGGGCTCCACATACATCCACCGAAACAGCTACTGGTCTTGTACTGGCACACAGTCCAGGCGCAGAGCACGGCGACGTGAGAATGAAGGTGCTGGACACGACCCAAGACACGCGAGTTGAATGGGAGATCATCAGTACCCATCCTGAACGCAGCCCCGCTTCTGCCTGGACCGGCACACACATCATTTTCGAAATGACTGAAAGAGAGAACCCGGGTCGCTGGCTGGGAATCAGCGATGGGGGGCCACACATGGCGGTTCTGGAGTTCCGCCACTCCGGCTGGAATGAGGACAATGAGTACTTCGGATTCTGCAACTTCGCTTGGGGCGAGACGCTGCTAATGCTTAAGCAATGGTGTGAATCGCAATGACTGAACGAGGCAACACGCCGCATCTCGACAAGCCCGGCCGGGCGGCGTAGGCTCCTCGCGATGCGGACGCTGATCGACCTCAACGCCGACGTGGGCGAGAGCTTCGGGGCCTGGACGCTGGGAGCCGACGAGGCGCTGCTCGCCTGCGTGACGTCGGTCAACATCGCCTGCGGCTTCCACGCCGGCGACCCGAGCGTGATCGATCGCATCGTGGCGCTGGCGGCGCGCGCCGGCCTTGCGATCGGGGCTCACCCCGGCCACTGGGACCTGCGCGGCTTCGGGCGAAGGGCGATCGCCGCCCCGCCCGACGAGGTCGAGTCGGACGTGCTCTACCAGGTCGGCGCGCTCGCCGCGTTCGCTCGCGCGCACGGGACGCGCCTCGTTCACGTGAAGCCCCATGGCGCGCTCTACAACCAGGCGGTTGGCGATGAGGCGCTGGCGCGCGCGATCGCGCGCGGTGTCGCACGCGCCGGGGGCGAGCTGATCCTGGTGGGCCTCGCCGGCTCGAAGCTGATGCGCGATGCGGCCCTTGCACAAGGCCTGCGCTTCGCCGCCGAGGCGTTCGCCGACCGGCGCTACGAGGCCGACGGCACGCTGCAGTCGCGACGAGTGCCGGGCTCGGTGATCACGGACCCCGAGGCCGCGGCCGCCCAGGCGCTGCGCATCGTGCAAACGGGCACGGTCGTGGCCGCCGACGGCGGCGAGGTGCCGCTCTGCGCCGACACGCTGTGCCTGCACGGCGACAACCCCGCCGCTGTGGGGAACGCGCGCGCCGTGCGCGGCGCGCTCGAGTCGGCGGGCGTGACGCTGCGGCCCCTGGCGCCTTGACAGCCGTTCCGCGCGTCCTGGCGGTCGGCGACGCGGCCGTCAGCGTCGAGTTCGGCGACACCCTGGACCCGGTGCTGAATGCCTGTGTGCGCGGTCTCGACCGCGCGCTGGCCGCGGCGCCTGTTCCGGGCCAGATCGAGAGCGTCCCCAGCCATCGCGCGCTGCTCGTGCTTTACGAGCCGGGCGTCGTGCGCTTCGTGGAGATCCGCGACGAGCTGCTGCGGCGCGCTGCGGCGGTCGTGCCGAGCGCAGCCGAGCCCGGGGCGCCGCGCAGCGTCCCGACGCGCTACGGTGGCACGGACGGACCCGACCTGGCTCGCGTGGCCGCCCGTCTGGGATTGACGGAGGCCGAGGTCGTGAGGCTCCACGCTTCGGGCGAGTACACGGCGTTCATGCTCGGGTTCATGCCCGGCTTCGCCTACCTGGGCATGCTCCCCGAGGCACTGGCGACGCCGCGCCTCGAGACGCCCCGCGTCCGCGTACCGGCCGGGTCCGTGGCGATCGCCGGACGTCAGACCGGTATCTATCCAGTAGCCTCGCCGGGCGGCTGGAACGTGATCGGCCGCACCTCGCTCCGCCTGTTCGATCCCGCGGCCGACCCGCCCGCGCGGATCCTTCCCGGAGACCGCGTGCGTTTCGTTGCGAGCCAGACGCTGCCCGAGCCGCCCCCGACGACCCCGCCGCCGACGCACGGCGCACCCGCGGTGCTCGAGATCCTCGAGCCGGGTCTGCTCACGACGGTGCAGGACGCCGGCCGGCGCGGCTACCGGCGCTTGGGCGTCTCCTGGGCCGGGGCGCTGGACGCGCCCGCCCTGCGCGCGGCGAATGCCCTGCTCGGAAACGACCCGCAAGCGGCGGCTCTCGAGTGCACGCTCGCAGGACCGGCGCTGCGCTTCCTGGCCACCACGCACTTCGCCGTGACCGGGGCCGACCTCAGTCCCGTGCTGCAGCGAGAGGACCTCGGGGCGTGGCCGGTGCCCGCCGAAGCACGCATCCTGGCCCGCGCCGGCAACATCCTGCGCTTCAGCGGTCGACGCTGGGGCTGCCGCGCCTACCTGGCGGTGGCGGGGGGAATCGACGTGCCGCCGTTGCTCGGCTCGCGTTCGACGGACCTCGGGAGCGGCTTCGGCGGCTTCGCGGGCCGCGCGCTCCGCGCCGGCGACCGGCTCGCGGTCGGGCAGCCGCCAGGGCTGCCGCCCACGTCTCCGGAACGGCCCACCACACAAGGTCCCGCCGATCCCGCACTGGTACGCGTCGTCCTCGGACCACAACACCAGCACCTCGACCCGGCCTCGTTGATCCGCTTCCTCGCCGAGCCGTACGCAGTGAGCGCGGCTTCGGACCGCGTGGGCTGCCGTCTCGCCGGCCCCCCGCTCGCGCACCGTGGCGCGGCGGAGATCGTCTCCGACGGCATGTCGCCGGGCTCGATCCAGGTGCCGCCCGACGGCCAGCCGATCGTGATGCTCGCCGACGGGCCGACGACCGGAGGCTATCCCAAGGTCGCGACAGTCGTGAGCGCCGACCTGCCGCGTCTCGCCCAACTGGTGCCGGGCGTCGACACGCTGCGCTTCGTGGCCGTGGGCCCAGGCGAAGCCTGATCGCGCGCAGTCGGCTCATCGGCGCTGCGCGGGCAGCGAAACGCCGCGCGCTGGTGTAGGCTTGAACGTTCGCCGCCGGCGGAGGGCTCGATGACCCCTGAGCAAATCGACGCGTTCCGGGCCAGCCTGAAGCGCTGTCTGTCCACCCCGGACTTCCTGCGCACCTTCTACGAGCAGTTCATGGGCTTCTCGGAGGAGATAAGGGAGAAGTTCCGGCAGACCGACTTCACCCGGCAGACCCGCGTGCTGACGGATTCGCTTTACGCGATGGCGGTGATCGCCCAGGGCGAGAGCGAGAGCCCGGCCCGGGCCGAGATCGAGCGGCTCGCCCAGCAGCACGGCCGCGACCAGCTCGACATCCGCCCCGAGCTCTACGACGTCTGGCTCGACTGCTTGATCAAGGCCGCCCGCCAGCACGATCCCGAGTTCACGCCGGCGCTCGAAGTCGCTTGGCGCGAGACGCTGCGCGTCGGCATCGAACAAATGCGCTCGTTGTACTGAGCTCCCTCAGCCTCTCACTTTCGCCACCACCAGCGTCAGGTCGTCGGCCTGCGGCGTGTCGCGGCACCACTCCCGGACGCCCAGCACGATCCGGTCGGCGATCTCACGCGCCGAGAGATGGCGCACGCCGAGCACGACGTCCCGCAACCGGTCCTCGCCGAACTCCTCGCCCTCGGGGCTCCAAGCCTCGGTGACGCCGTCGGTGTACGCGACGAGCACGTCGCCGGCCGCGAAACGGACGCTCTCCTGCAGGTAGGTCGCGTGCTCCGTGGCGCCCAGCACGATACCCCCGGATTTCAGGATCTCGACCTGCGCCGCCTCGAGCGCGACCTCCTCGAGAGCCAGGCCGCCTTCACGCGCCGACGCCCGCCGCCTCGGCGCGGGCTCGGCCGCCACGCTGGCGCGGGCCAACAGCGGCGGGTTGTGGCCCGCGTTCACGTAGGTCAGGCGGCTCGCGTCGGCGTCGAAGCGTGCGTAGAAGAAGGAGGCGAAGCTGTTGCGGGCGGTCGAGCGGTAGAGCAGCCGGTTCATGGAGGCCACCAGCTCGGTCAGGGAAGCGTCGGCGCTGCGCGCCTGACTGCGCAGCGAGGCCTGCACGATCGACATCAAGAGCGCCGCCGAGATCCCCTTGCCCGCTACGTCGGCCACGGCGAGCCCCACACGGCCGTCGCCCAGGTCCAGGAAGTCGTAGTAGTCGCCGCCGACACCCTGGGCCGGATAGCAGAGGCCGGCCAGGTCGAGGGCTCCCGCGGCCGGGGGCTGCTCCGGGAAGAGCCGCCGCTGCACCTCCGAGGCCAGCGCCAGTTCGCGCCTGAGCCGCTCCTCCTCGACCATGCTCCGCACCAGGCGCGTGTTCTCGATGGCGAAGGCGAGCTGCCAGGCCACTGCTTCGAGCAGACGCCGATCATCGCGCGAGTACGGCAGATCACCCAGGCGCGGTCCCAGGGACAGCATGCCGAGCAGGTCGCCCTTGGTCACGATCGGCAGGATCAGCCCACCCGCCTCGGTCTCGCGCGGGGCGGAGGAACGGCGCAACTCGCCGACCAGATGGGAATCCGCGCGCAGCACGGCCGGCCCGCCTTCGCGTGGGACGGCGCACGGGTAGTGTCCCGTGGCCTCGTCGCGCAGGAACATGCCCAGGCTCTCGGGGTGGAGCGCCCTGCTCACGCGTTCCGCCGCGACGTCGAGCAGATCGTCGATCGTCCTGACGCGGCGCACCGCCTCACCCAGCCCGGCCATCACCGTTTGCGCGTCGTACTCCTCGCGGAAGAAGCGCCGGTCGATTGCCGGCATCACGCGACGGTGGACGATGGTCAGCAGGCCGATCACCAGGACCGAGACCAGGACCGTCGCGCCGATGTCGGCGCGCTCTCCCAGACGATCGAGAAACTCGGCTCGGCTCCCGCTGAGCACGACCGCCAGCGCGGCCAGCAGCACGAGCGCCTCGATCAGAAAGAAGCCCCGCGCCACCAGCAGGTAGCGCAGGCTCTGGCGGACGATCAGTCGGATCGGGATCACCTGATGCCGCACGATCGCGTAGGCGAAGGACAGCGGGACCAGAGGCAGGGTCAGCGTCATCAACAGCACGAGCAGGCGACCGACCCAGATGCTGTAGTTCGAGAAGTCGATGAAGAAGGCCGCGAGGTAGGTCGCGAGCAGCGGCACGAAACCGGCCAGCGTTCCGGCGACCACCACCCGCAGCCGCCGCCGCGGCGCGCGACCCGCCTGGCGATAGTTGGCGACCAGGGATAGCAGGCCAAGCAGCGGATAGACGATCAGGCATCTGAGCAGCCAGGTGACCGGCTCGGACGCTTCCACGAGCGCGGCGCCCGCCGGCAGATCGGTGAGCAGCAGCACGCTGCCATACGCCAGGAAAGGAAGCAGAGCTAGGGGCGGCAGGTACAGCCAGCGCTCGAGGCGCGGGACACGCCCGAGCAGGGGCGACGGCTCGGGGAACACGAGGAAGAAGTGGAGCAGCGTGGGCCAGAACAGCACCGCGAGCGTCTGCCCGGCCACGAGCAGGACCAGCTGCCAGGCGGACGGCGGAGCCGAAAAGAGCAGCGCATCGGCGTTGCAGCTGAAGAGCGCGAAGCTCGCGGCCAGCAGCAACGCCTGCTTGTCGTGAGGCTTCAGCAGGAAAACCGCGAACCCCGTCAAAAGGAACAGCGCGGCGACCGGGAAGAAGGCTAGCAGCGAGAAGCTCACGAAGCTGGCGCCGTACGGCTCGCTGCGCAGCGCCAGGCGAAGGTCGCGCCCGTCGCGGCGGACGCTGGCCGTGTAGGGGCCGGGCGGCCGCTGGAAGAGCAACACGCGCGCCTCGAGCGCCGTCGCGACGGCGCGTCCGTCGATGCTGAGCACGCGGTCGCCCCGGCGCAGGACGCCGTCTGCCGGGCCGCCGGGGCGGACCGTGCCCACCCGCACCGCGTCGGCCTGGCGCACGGGGAGCCAGCCGGCGCTGCCGGCGTGGCGCACCAGGTCCAGCGCGCGGACCGCGTTCTGCGCCACCACGGCGAAGCTCAGGCCGAACAGCAGCCCAACCGCGACAATATGTGGCCTTCTGGGCAGTCGAGCCTCCAGGCCCATGATCATAGAACGTTACAATGCGTTTTCCGCAGCGGAGCGAGGACGCCGAGATACAATGCGTTTTCCGCAGCGGAGCCTCTCCTCACGTCGCCGAGGCGGGATTCACTCACGCCGAGGCGCTCGATGACGGAAGGGGCGGAGCGAGGACGCCAATGAAGGATCCGAGGACGTACCAGATGCTGATCGACGGCGAGTGGGTCTCCGCACAGTCCGGCAAGACCTTCGACGTGATGAATCCGGCGACCGACGAGGTGCTGGCCAAGGTCCCGGACGCCGGCCCGGCCGACGTGGACCGCGCGGTCACGGCGGCGCGCCGCGCCTTCGAGGCGGGCTGGCGGGACGCCACGGCCCAGGAGCGCGGCCGCATCCTGCTGCGGCTGGCCGAGCGCGTGCGCAAGGAGCTGCCGCGCCTGGCCGAGCTCGAGACGCTGAACTCCGGCAAGCCCATCGTCGAAGCGGAGTACGACATCACGGACGTGGCCACCTGCTTCGAGTACTACGGCGGACTGGCGACAAAGATCCACGGGGCAGTGATGCCGGTCCCGGACAACGCCCTCTCCTTGGCGCTCAAGGAGCCCATGGGCGTGGCCGGCCAGATCATCCCCTGGAACTACCCGCTGCTGATGGCGGCCTGGAAGCTGGCGCCGGCGATTTGCGCAGGCTGCTCGATGGTGATCAAGCCGGCCGAGCAGACGCCGCTGACGCTGCTCGAGTTCGGCCGCCTGCTCGAGGACTGCGGACTGCCCAAGGGTGTGGTCAACATCCTCACTGGCTTCGGCGAGACAGGCGCCGCGATCGTGGCGCATCGAGACGTGGACAAGATCGCATTCACCGGCAGCATGGAGGTCGGCAAGATCATCATGCGCAGCGCCGCCGACACGCTGAAGAAGGTCAGCTTGGAGCTGGGCGGCAAGTCTCCCAACATCTTCTTCGCCGACGCCGACTTCGAGGCGGCGGTGGATGGCGCGCTGTTCGGCGTGTTCATCAACCAGGGCGAGGTCTGCTCGGCGGGCAGCCGGGTCCTGGTGCAGCGGCCCATATACAAGAAGATGCTGGACGCCATGGTCGCGAAGGCCAAAGGCATCAAGCTGGGCTCGGGTCTCGACCGCAGCAACAAGATGGGGCCGCTGGTCTCGAAGGAGCAGCTCGAGCGTGTCACGCGCTACCAGGAGATCGGCAAGAAGGAGGCCAAGGTCGCGGTCGGTGGCGGGCGGCCGGCGGCGGCCGAGCTGCAGCGCGGCTACTACGTCGAGCCCACGATCTTCTACGACGTCGACAACTCGGCAAGCATCGCCCGCGACGAGATCTTCGGTCCGGTGATGGCCGTGATCCCGTTCGACGACGAGGCCGAGGCGATCCGCATCGCCAACGACACGCCCTACGGCTTGGCGGCGGCGGTCTGGAGCCGCGACATCTTCAAGTGCTTCCGCGTGGTGAAGCGCCTGCAGGCCGGCATCGTCTGGGTCAACCACATGCAGCCGACCTACGTCGAAGCGCCCTGGGGCGGCTACAAGATGAGCGGCATCGGGCGCGAGCTGGGGCCGTGGGGCGTCGAGGAGTACCTGCAGGTCAAACAGGTGCACGTCAACCTGAACGAGGCGCCGATCGGCTGGTACTGACGTCCGCTCTAGCAGCCCCCCACCCTCGGCCTGGGCTGCATGCGCCTCTCCACGCGGTCGGCGCGAGCGGCGACGGCCGCGGAGGGCGAGCGCGTGCTCGTCAGCGGCCTTCCGGCTGCCGACAAAGAGCACTGCCGTTCAGGTGCCCGGAGATGCAGGCGTTGGTGGCTCGCGAGGGCATAGCGGGATCAGTCCTGTGAAGCTGAGCTGAGGAGGTCGACTGGATGCACACCATAGACCGAGCGCGACTCGCGGATCGGCTCGCGGCCGAAGAGCAGCGCTTCGTCGCCGAGCATCCCCGCTCCCGGCAGCTCTTCGAGCGGGCGCAACGCTCGCTGCTGGCGGGCGTTCCGATGAGCTGGATGGTGCGCTGGGCCGGGCCGTTCCCGGTCTTCGTGCGCGACGCGGCGGGCGCGCACTTCACCGACGTGGACGGCCACCGCTACCTCGACCTCTGTCTCGGCGACACCGGCGCCATGACCGGCCACGCTCCCGCGGCGGCGGTCGGCGCCATCGTCGACCGCGTGCGGCGCGGGGTCACCTACATGCTGCCGACCGAGGACGCGGTAGTCGTGGGCGAGGAGCTTGCCCGCCGCTTCGGCCTGCCGTACTGGCAGGTGGCGCTCACGGCCACCGACGCGAACCGCTTCGCGATCCGGCTGGCGCGCCACATCACCGGCCGGCCGCGCATCCTCGTCTTCAACTGGTGCTACCACGGCACCGTAGACGAGACGTTCATCACGCTGACGGACGGGGTCGCTTCGCCGCGGCACGCCAGTGTCGGGCCGCCTGTCGATCCGAACCTGACGACTCGTGTCGTCGAGTTCAACGACGTGCCGGCCCTCGAGGCCGCGCTGGCGCCTGGCGACGTGGCCTGCGTGCTGGCCGAGCCCGCCATGACCAACGTCGGCATCATCCACCCCGAGCCCGGCTACCACCGCGCGTTGCGCGAGATCACACGGAGGACCGGCACCCTGTTGATCATCGACGAGACCCATACGATCTGCGCGGGACCGGGCGGCTACACGGGGGCGCACGGCCTGGAGCCGGACGTGCTGGTGCTGGGCAAGCCGATCGCAAGCGGGATCCCCGCGGCGGCGTACGGCTTTACCTCGGAGCTGGCCGCGCGGATCCAGGCGCGCCTGACCGTGGAGGAAGCCGACACCGGCGGCATCGGCGGCACGCTCGCGGGAAACGCGCTCTCGCTGGCCGCGATGCGCGCGACGCTCGAGCACGTGCTGACTCCTGCGTTCTTCGAACGAACGATCCCGCTGGCCGAGCGCTTCGCCCAGGGCGTCGAGTCCGTGGTGGGCGAGCTGGGGCTGCCCTGGATCGTGAAACGCCTCGGCTGCCGGGTCGAGTACTGGTTCCGCGCCCAGCCGCCGCGCAACGGCGGCGAGGCCGCGGCCGCCGCGGATCCGGTGCTCGACCGCTACATGCACTTGTGCGCGCTCAACCGGGGCATCCTGATGACACCGTTCCACAACATGGCGCTGATCGCGCCGGACACGACCGAGGCCGACATCGACCACCACACGGCCGTGTTTCGGGAGAGCGTCGCGGCCCTCGTGGAGTAGGCCGGGCAACGGGAGCGCGCCCCGTGGTCTCGAGGGGAGCGCGCTCCCGGGTCGCCGCGCTGCGGTCGGGAAGCCTGACTGTCACTTCCGAACGAAGTTCATGTTGAAGCCGAATGGCACTCCGAAGACGTTCAGGGTGAGCTTCCCGGTGATCCGATCCAGGTTGCTGTCGAGGCGTCCCTCGAAGCTGTCGCTCAGGCCTGGAACGTAGTCCGTCGAGTACTTGATACGCAGGTCGTTGTCGACGCTGCCGGTCGTTGCTCCGGTGACGCCACGGGCCCGGAACACGGTTCGGCCGCGGAAGGACCGCCCCGTCTGGGTCATCTTCACCCCGTACTGCTGCGCGTCGTCGTCCCACAGCGCATCGAGCGACTTGACGACGAGGCTCGATGAAGAGCTGCCGCTGGTCCCACGGGCGTCCGTGACCTTCAGGGCTACCTGATAGCTGCCGGCCCGCTCGTAGGTCTTGCGGGCTGTCTGGCCGGATGCATTGCTGCCGTCGCCGAAGTCCCACTCGTAGCTGGCCAGGCCGCCGGTGTTCGCCGTGAAGGTGATCTCCGAGACGCTGGCCAGCGCCAAGGGCTGCGAGACGCTGAAGCTCGCGTTGGGCGGACCGGCAGGCGGGTTGGGGTGGTCGGGGGCAACAGGGCCACCATCGCCGCACGCCGCCAGCATGAAAGCCGGCAGGGCGAGGACGGAGAGCTGCCAAATCTTGCGAGTCGTCATACGACCTCCTTCGGTCCCCGAACGGGAACCGTCGGCGCGAGGCAGAGCGGGTCGCGTGCCAAGCGGTCGCCCGCCAAGCGCACGTGCGACAACCCTCTGCGGCAGCGAAGCTTTCCCGTCGTTCACGACTGTGGCGCGTGGCGCCGACCCGGCAGGCGCGCTGCTCACCCACTGCGCTAGTCCCGCTCAGCCACTGCGCGGCCGCGCCAACGGCAGGTTGCGCGGGATCCCACGATCTCATCGGGAATCAGGGTTTTTCGGCCGCGAGCCTGCCACGCGTCGGCCGGCATGCCGCTTGCCATCCAGTCCGCAGAGACTCGCGACAAGAGTGACATTTCGGAGAACGGAGCAAGCCATGCGATCGAATGCCCGACGTTCCCTTACCGACATGGCAGCGATGGCCACCGCCCTCGGCATCGCCGCCAGCGGGTGCAGCCTGATCGGCCTCGGGGTTGGAGCCATCTCCGACTCGCGCCAGAAGATGCTGACGCTCCCGGGCTGGCAGATCGAGACCGTCGCCAAGGGTCGCGACGTGGTCCTGAGCCTTGCGGACGGGAGCACCTTGGCCGGCAAGCTCGAGGGCCTCGTCCCCGAGCCCTGGGAGGAGTACCGGACCCGTTACGCTTCCTTCCGCTCGCGGGAAGGCGCGCCGAAGTTACCCGCGCTCGGGCCCGGCGCCACGCTGAAGGGACGCAATGGAGGTGTCACACAGGGCGACCTGCTCGGCTTCGATCCCGGAGTCGTCCTGATCGGGCACGCCGGGCGCACTGCTCCCGCACGGATCTCGTTCGACGTCGTCGAGAGCCTGTCCGACGGCCAGGGCACGACACTCGAGCGCGGCCAGCTCGCGGGGCTGGCCTCGACCGGCGCTCTCCCGCTCCAGACCACGATCGCCATCACCGGCGAGTCGGGTCGTCGCCACGTGCCCAGCGACCAGGTGCGCCAGGTGGTCGTGCCGGCCAAGCGGCACGGGAAGCTCGCCGGCTTCCTGATCGGCGCGGTGATCGATGCCGTGGTCATCGCGGTCATCGCCAGCGACGATCCGCCGCCGCCGCCGCCCGACACGTATTACTCCTGTCCGTTCGTCTACAGCCACGACGGCCGTGGCTTCGTTCTGGAGGCCGAAGTCTTCGGGGGCGCGATCTTCGAGAAAGCGCAGCGGGTCGACTGGGCGGCCCTGCCGCGCCTGCGCGACTCGCAGGGAGCGTACCGGGTCAAGCTGACGAACGAGCTGCCCGAGACGCAATACGTCGATGCGCTGTCGCTCGTCGTCGTGGACCATGCTGTCGGCTCCCGCATCGTGCCTACGCTCTCAGGCGAGATCCTGGAGCTGCGCGCCCCGCAGCCTGCGGCACGCGCCGCCGACCTCGCCGGCTGGAACGTGCTGGACCTGCTCGCGCGCCCGGACGGACGAAGCTGGATCAGCAACCCGTTCGGCCGCGATCCTGACGACAGGAACCAACTGCGGGACGGGGTCGTGCTCGAGTTCGACCGACCCAAGGGAGCGAGCGGCGCGGCGCTCGCGCTCACGGTCAGGAACACGGCCTGGGCCTCGTACCTCCTGGGCCAGCTCCTCGAGCTGCCGGGCCGCGAGATCGACGCCTGGTACGCCACGCTCGACGCCTCGCCCGCCGCACGAAAGCGATTGCTCGACGCGATGCAGCGCGAGGCAATGCTGCTCGTTTCCGTCTGGGATGGCTCTGCGTGGGTGCCGGCCGGCGTCGTTTCCGCAGTCGGTCCCAGCGTGTCGCGGGGCCAGGCCCTGCGGCTCGACCTTCGCGGCATCCCCGGCGACCGTTTGCGGGTCAAGCTCGACTCGACCGCGGGGCTGTGGCAGGTGGACGACGTGGTCATCGACTTTGCCGCCCTCCCGCTTCGCGCTTCGGAGCTCGCCGTTGCCACCGCGCAGGACCAGGACGGCCGTGACGTGCGCGACCTGCTCGCCTTCAACGACGCACGGCGCTACACGATGCCCTCGCACCGCGATTGGGCGGAGCTACGTTTCACGGCGCCGCCGCCCGTGCAGGGTCGGCAGCGAAGCGTGCTCGTCAAGAGCTCGGGCTACTACCAGATCCACGTCTCGGCGCGTGGAGCGCCGCAGGCCGCGCTGCTCGATCGCTTGCTCGACGAGCCCGGGGCCTACGGCCAATACACGCTGCGGCTGTTGAACGAGCACTCGCGTCACGCCCTGCGCATGGCGGGAGCGCGCTGAGATGCAGACACGCGTGGTCGTCACCGGGCTCGGCGTCATCTCGGCGGCGGGCGTGGGAACGCAGGCGCTCGCCGCGGCCCTGCGGCGCGGCCGCTCCGCGATCCGGCAGATCGAGTCGCCTTCGGATTCGGGTGGTCCCGGGATCGGCGGGCGGGTCGATGGTCTCGAGGGGCTGGACGTCCTGCCGCGGCGACTGGCGCGCCGCCTGGATCGATCGGCGCTGCTCTTCGCGAGCGCTGCCCAGATGGCGCTCGAAGCCAGCGGCGTTCTCGAACGGCCGCTCGACCGGTCGGCCGTCGGTGTTTTCGAAGGCAGCTCGCTCGCCGGACTTGGCCGCGCGCTCGACGAGCAGCGGACGCTCCTCGAGCGGGGCGCCGAGCGTCTGAGCGTGCAGGCCCTAACGGCGGCGATGACTGGCGCAGGCGGCGGCGCGCTCTCGATCCTGCACGGCCTGCGCGGACCGGTCGTCGCGGTTTCGAGCGGCTGCGTTTCGTCCGCTTGCGCGCTGGGTGCGGCGCTCGACCAGATCCGGCTGGGCGAGGTGGACGTCGCGATCGCCGGGGGCGGCGAGGCGCCGCTGCACCCCACGGTGCTCGCTCTCTTCCACCGCGCTGGCCTGCTGGCCTCGAAGCCGGCCGAACCCGAGCGGGCCTGCCGCCCCTTCGCCCGCGACCGCGACGGGACCGTGCTGGCCGAGGGCGGAGCGGCGCTGGTACTCGAGGCGTTGCCGCACGCCGTGCGCCGGGGCGCGCAGATCCGCGCGGAGCTGCGGGCCGTGGCCCTCACGAACGAGGCCGCCAGCCTCGTGGCCCCGGCCGCGGATGCCGTGGAGCGCGCGCGCGCCATCACGCGCGTGCTGCAGAAGGCGCGGGCCGGCGCTGAGGAAGTCGAGTACGTGGCGGCACACGGCACCGCGACGCTATCCAACGACAAACAGGAGACGCTCGCGATCAAGAAGGGGCTGGGCGAGCGCGCCCGGCGCGTGCCGGTCTGCGCGATGAAGTCGGGGCTGGGGCATACGCTCGGCGCGTCCACCGCGCTCGAGCTGATCGGGACACTGCTCGCGATGCAGGGCGGCTTCGTGCCGCCCACGCTCAACCTCGACGACCCGGACCCCGAATGCGACCTGGACTACGTGCCTCGCTTCGCGCGGGAGGCCAGCGTCGGCCTGGCGTTGGTCAACGCCGCGGGCTTCGGCGGCCGGAACGCGTCGCTACTCGTCGAGCGCTGGGCGACCTGAAGTGAAAGGTCGGCGAACCCTGACCACTCGTCGCTGCTGTCGCCCGACGAGGGCGCGGGGCGCGACGACGGGTGCTCAAACCGCGGGGCCATCCGGTGGGATCTCACCTGAACCAGATGGCGAGCGAGTCGCACGCTATCGCCTCTAGTTGAAGGGCCACCTCGCCGGCACACGACGTACGATACGTATATGAACAAGCTGACCTTGAGCGTGGAAGACGTCGTCGTCAAGCGGGCCAAGCGCTACGCGGCCAGACGCGGCACCTCAGTTCGCGGCTCGTTGAGCAGTATCTGGATCTCGTGTCCCGGCCCGCGCCGAGCGAAGAAGAAGAGCTAACGCCGCTTCTGGAGCGGCTTCGCGCGGAGATGAAGGGCGTGTCGGTCGACGTCGCCGACTACCACAGGTACCTGGAGCGGAAGTACCGGTGAAGCACCGGCTGGCCGACGTCAACGTCGTGCTCGATGCCGTGCTGGAGCGCGGCCCGCGCTCTGGTGCGGCGGGGAAGCTGTGGATGGCGGCCGAGACAAAGGCGGTGGAGGCCCTGGTCTCGGCGCATGGCGTCACGACCCTCTTCGATCTGCTGGCGCGCGAGAAGGGAGCGCCCGTCGCGAGGCGCATCGTCGACAGCGTCGTCGCCACGTTCGGGATTGCCGCGGTCGACCGGGCCGTCATCGGGCGCGCCTTGGCTCTGGCCTGGCCGGACTTCGAGGATGCGGTCTGCGCGGCAGCCGCCGAGGCGGCGGGCTGCGAAGCGATCGTCACCGGTGATCCAAAGGGTGGCCGAGCGCTACCGGCGAGGCAAGCTCCACCGTGCTCGACAGGTGGCGATCGACACCACGATGCCGGGCCGAGTGTCCGGTCCGACCCGTCTGCTCATGTACTCGGCGAGGGCCGAAGCAGGGATGTTTGCGCGGTACTTCTGGGAGCTCTGGTCGAGCGGCAAGAACCTCACGCAAGCCAGCGTAACCGCCCTTCTCTTACCGCTGCTCGTGTCGCCGATGGTCTTCTACCCGCTGTGGTCGTTGCTCGCCGGCGCGCCACACAGCGTGTTCGCTGTGGTCGCCGCCTTCCAGAGCGGCTTCTTCTGGCAGACGATCTTCGAAGGCCCTCAAACCGTTCACGCCTCCTGAGGCGGGCTGAGCGAGCGCAGGGCGGGGAAGCGGCGCCGAAGGATGCCGCGGCGCCTTCTATGGCTGCGTAATCTCCACCTTGATCCAATCCGCTACCTGCTTGAGGGCGGCATCCTCGTACTTCACTTCCACGCGACGACCCTTCTGGAGATCGGCAAAGCTCCCCGTCAGGTTGGTCTGTTTGAGCTTGCTGCGGTCCAGGTAGATCTTGGTCTTTTCCGTGATCTTCAGCGTGCGGCGGCCGGCGGGCTCAGTGATCGTCAGCGTGCGCTCCCGCGCGTCCGCCTCCGCGATCTCGCCGATCGACGCGAGCTTGCCTGACGCGCCGGGCGATTGACCCAGCGGGACGTACCGCTCCGTCGCCTTCTGTCCGTGGGCCAGCGGGGCCGCGGCGGCCCACGCGATCAGGAACGCGGCTCCACTCGAGAATCTACGCATGACTGACGCTCCTCTCCTGTGGTGGCTTCGTGGTCCCGATCATGACTGTTCCCCGATCAGCTGAGCGCGCGCCCGTTGCTGGGCGCCAATCGCCTCTCGAGTGAGGCGACGCCGGCTGAAAAGAGTCTTCGCGGCGCGTTTGATCAAGCGGCTCGATTCGTTCAGTTGTGCCACTGCCTCGGGATGCAGCCCGCCGCCCACCAGGACGGCCATGCCGTCGCGCGTCTCGCTGGCGGCGCGCCGTAGGAGCTCCCGGCCTCTGGCGTGCTCGCGGAGGCCGAGCGCCTGGCCTTGGGTCAGAAGCTCGATGCTCTGGCGGATGTTCTCGAGGGCGTTGATCACGCGCAAGAACGCGGCCAGCGCCGCGATCTGCGTCCCGTCGAGCTCGATCCCCGCGCCGTTCGGGTCGATGCTCGCGAGAAACCGGCCGGCCGGCGAGTTGTTAAACGCTTCCCCGTCGTAGAACCCGACCGCGGTCTCGACCGTCGAGACCGCGTTGTTGTGGAAGAAGGGCCCGGTGTCGGCGGCTTCGACGAGGGGCGGCGTGTTGAAGGTTCCGTCGCCCGGCGCGCCAAGGCCGTCGTCCGGCGGCACTTTCTCGCCGGTGAGGTCGGCCGGCTGATCGGGCAGGTCCTCGACACCGGTGTTGAAGTTGGCATTGCCGACGTCCTGGCCGCCGAGAGTGGCATTGGCCCCCGCGTTGCGATGGCAGATGTTGCACTTGCCGAGCGTGTCGTCGAGGAAGATCTCCTGTCCGCGCTTGGCCACGGTTCCCCTGAGCGGCAGCGGCAGCTCCAGGTCGCGCTGGCGGCCCAGCGATCTCTGGAAGGCCTCGAGCGCGTCGAGCTCTGCGTCGGTGGGAAGCCGGAAGTCGGCGCCGGCCACGCGCTTCAGCGTCTTCGTGAAGTGCTGGATCACCGCGCCCGTGGCGAACGCGCGCAGCGACCCGTCGGCCGGCGCGCCGTCGCCGGACCAGCCGGTGCGCGGGCCCTGGGGACTGTCGACCGACGTCTGCAAAGCGATCACGTGCGGGACACCGCGCATGGTGAAGGTGTTGGCGAGGTCATCGAAGCTGTCGAGGTTCTCGAGGATGAGACCGAACTCGCGCATGAGGCGCGGGTTCTCGAAGTTCTGCTTGAGGGCCGGGTTGAACTCGGCCACGAACAGTGGATCGCCCTTGGGCAACGTGGCGATGAACGCCGGGTCGATCGTGAAGTTGTTCTGTTCCGGATGGCAGGTCCCGCAGGTTCGGCCGTTGCCGGCGAAGGTCTCGTTGAAGAAGATCCGTCGGCCCTTGGCGATGAGCGCGGCCTGGGGATCCGGAGGTGGCGCCTGTGCCTGACAGGCGCCGAGCGGCCAGGCGATCGCCACGAATGCCGTGGCCGTGCGCCACTGGGTGGGTCGGTCGGGCTTTGTCGAGTTGGGATTGCAAGGCATGGACCCTCCGTCGCTCGAGGAGCATACCTCCGGGTCCCCCGGAGGAGCTGGTGAACCCGAGGTTGCCCCCCTAACCCGTCAGAGGGATGTGATGCTGGACACACTGGCTCGGCGGCGCCTCGGGGCGCCGTGATCCGGAGCCGCCCTCAGGTGGACGGAGAATCACCTCGCCTGCCTTGTCGCGGCAGCCCTTTCGACGAAAAGAACGGTGTCCGCCCGACGCCTGACGATCTCGCGGGCCGCCACCGAGAATGCTGGACCGAACGCGCCCTGGCCCACGGGATCCCACTCTCTGGCGGTTCCGGCCCAGGGGACCTGAACCTCGCTCCGGCTCAGGAACGCCACGAGCTGGGTTTCGGAGCGCATGGCCCCGTCTCTTGGACGCGCCGAGGTGAAATCCCAGCGACTCTCGGCCAGGAAGCGACGGACGTTGGCAGCCACGATCTCGGGTTGGCTCTCGGGGAGCGCGTCCTCGATGTGAAAGTGGCCGCCTGAAGTCACGATCGTCCAGCATTGTCGACGCAGCACTCTTGCACTCCGCTCGCCGTTTCCGAACTCGTCCACGTTCATGAGCTGGCGCCTACGAAAGTGACCCGTGAGGTAGTCCCTGAGCAGCTGCGGGTCCCGGCCCTCGCGGCCGCTGTGGACGTTCACGACGTCGATCTCGGCGATCCGATAAGCGCGCTCGAGGTCGGACTCCAGCGACGAATAGGCGACCACCCTTTCGGGGTCGAGGATCTTGATGAGGCGAGCCCATTGGGCCGCCCAGCGAATCACGTCGTGCTGTCGATGCTCGTTCTCTATTTCGAGCACGACGTTCCTGAACGGTCGCGCCTCGTCGACCCATTTGCGGATGTAGCTGGCTTGGAGCTCGAAAAGGGGCGTGCCTGACCGCGCCTCGTAGAACTGCGGGAGTCCGGTCCCCCCTTGTGGAAGCTGGGTCCGCAAGCCGTTGACGTTCCGCCTCGGGTGCCACGGATATGCTCGGTAGTCGGCCTGGTTGCCGCCGCAGCCTCGATCGAAGAGATGGGGCTCGAGGACGACTCCCGCCGACTCTGCCCTCTCGAGCACGCTCCGGATGGTGGACCAGTACGTTTCATTGAACTGCGACAAGTCCCACCGGCCGTCGGGAAGCCGGAGCCAAGGCCATTCCAGAGTGTCCCGGGCCAGAATGTGCCAGAGCCGGCCGTAACGCGCGCCCTGGGCGACGAGTAGGGCCAGATCCTCTTCCCAAGAGTGGCCGGGGATTGCCGTTACGACGTTGCCGTGCGAGGCAACAAGCAACGGTTGGCCGTCCAGCGTGAAGTGCTGTCTGTTGGGATGCAGGGTGACACTCACTGCGTTCCGCCTTTCTGCCCCCCCGGCTGGGATGGGCCCTGCGCGTTCCCTGTGGCGAAGCGAAGCCGGTGCCGCGCCGATGCGACGGAGATCTTCGCGTTTCAGGCTGTCCGCCTGTGCGATCTGGATCACACGCCCCAGGTTTTCTGCGCGTGTACGAGGAGCGTTTCGCCAAGGCGCACGGCCCGCTGCGTCCGGTGGTCGAGCGGGTGCTCCGGGCCTTCCTCACATGTGGGCTCGTCGAGCGGTTCCGCACCCGCTTGGTGTGGGACGTGCCGCCTGAGCTACGTGACACTGACCCTTCCCACATCGAACAAGCGGCACTCTCGCGGGGAAAGTGAACAGCGTGAGCACGATCAGCGATCCCGGCGTAGTGGCAGGCCTGGTTGCCGGCGGTCCGGTGGAAGCGATAAGCGATAGGACATTTCATCCGCGGCGACGGACCGATAGGACCGGCAAGTGGGAGAGAGGAGCTTGCAACCCCACTCAAGCCTACCGCCAAGCCTGGGGGAGTGCCGGTGTCGTGACTCGGGAGCCCCACAGGACTCATCCGACCCTTCTCGACATCGCACTGCCTACGTTGACGGAGACACTACCCCCTTCGCGGCGTGAGCGTCAAGATCGAAGGTGCTGTCCTCAGCCGGCCTGGATCTCGCGCACCTCGTCGTCGACCGGCACCCGGACCACCTCCCGTGTCGGCGGCGGCTTTTCCTGCTCCGGCGGGCTCAGGCCCAGATGGTCCAGTAATGTGGAGCTCCACATTACTCGATCACCTCGGCCTCAGCCCGCCCGAGACCGCCAAGCCCCCGCCGTCGGTACACGAGGTCGTGCGCGTGCCGGTCGACGCGGAGGGCCGGGAGATCGAGGCGCCCTGAGAGTCACGGCCA
>Ga0214473_10001318_pt1 | contig 33119 bp, 51 predicted proteins | sample RVTome_7_FD_203509 | JGI IMG/M metagenome (GOLD analysis project Ga0214473, IMG submission 203509) | Soil microbial communities from uranium-contaminated site in the Upper Colorado River Basin, Wyoming, United States - RVT98D197 | ecosystem: Environmental > Terrestrial > Soil > Contaminated >... | reverse complement strand
GCGTTGCGCCAGGCTGACCCGCCCGACCCCATCTCCCCCAAGAGGTTCCAGGCGTGAGCCTCCGCCATCTGATCTTCGGGCCAACGCGTCGAGAGCGAGAGGAAGCGGCCACCATCCAGCTGATGCTGGCGACGCTCGACGTCTGCAAGGCGATGATCGAGTTGCGGGGCGCGCTGGCGCTGGCCGCGTCATGCCGTGGGGAGGACGCACCCCGCGGTGACGGTGCCTCTGGCAAGGCCGGGTTCGGCCCGCCCCCCGAAACCGCCGAGGGCCGTTCATGAGCGACGCCGCCCGCGATCGGACCTTCTGGCTCGCCCTCGCCATGTTCATCTCGGGCTACGCGGTCGGCGCCGTCCGCGAGCACTGGCTCGACGAGCGCGACCTGAACTACGCCCTGCGCCAGAGCTCGAGCTGCGCCCAGAACCTCGACCGGGCCGTCGCCACGCTGGAGACAGTGGAGCCGATCCTGCGGAGCGTGTGGCCCAAGGAGTCGAAGTGGTGGTTCGCAGACGAGGACGCGCGCTGATGGCCGAGCCACACAATCTCATCGGCGGCTGGCCCGCGGAGATCCCCGGGCTTGGCCCCGTCCAGGGCGGGCGATCTTTCGGTCGCTGTCTGCGCTGCCCGCCCGAGATCCCCGTCTCTAGGGCCGGCACGAACGTCACCTATGGCGGGCGCTACTACTGCCGCCCCTGTGCACAGCGTGAGGCGGCGGTAGCGCTGGCCAGCCAGGAGCCTTCCGCTTGAGCAGCCCCGCCGTCCAGCTCGACGCGCGCGAGCGTTGGCTTGCGGCCCGCCGTGAACTCCTCACCGCCAGCGACTGCGCCGCCGTCCTCGGGGTCGACCCGCGCCGCGGCCCGCTCGCGGTCTATGCCTCGAAGGTGGGGCAGATCGAGCAGGAGCAGACGGCCTGGATGAAGTGGGGCAGAAGGGTCGAGGGCGCGATCGCCGACTGGTATGCGGAGGAGACGGGTCGGCCGGTCGTCGACCTGGGCGCTCACGAGATCCAGCGGCATCCCGACGTGACGTGGCTCGGCTGCACGCTCGACCGCGTCACCGCGGGGAGCGCGGCGCATCCCGACCCCGCCGGAAACTACAGCTCGCACGTCAACGGGCTGGGCCCTAGGACGGGACCGCTCGACGCCAAGGCCGTGGCTGGGTTCAAGGCGGCGGAGTGGCGCGAGGACCCGCCGCTGCACTACGTGGTCCAGGTGCAGGTGCAGATGGCGTGCACGGGCGCGCAGTGGGGGGGGCTCGTCGCCCTCATCGGGGGGATCGCTCTCGCCTGGCGCGACGTCCAGCGCGACGACGCCTTCCTGGCGGCCGCGCTGCCGAAGCTCGAGGAGTTCTGGCTCCGCGTCCAGCGCCGCGACCCGCCCGAGGCTGACGCGCTTCCGGGCACCTCGGAGGCAATCCGCCGTCTGTGGGCGCACGCGGATGGCGAGACGATCCCTCTTGACGATGAAGCACTCTCCATCGTGACGCAGTGGGATGCGGCGAAAGTCGTCCGCGACTCCGCCGAGGAAACGAAGGAAGAGGCGGAGAACAGGCTGCGCGCGCGCCTGGGATTCGCATCGTACGGGCGACTGCCAGACGGGTCCGTGCTCACGCTCAAGGAAACCAACCGAGGCGGATACACGGTGCAGCCGACGAGCTTTAGGGTGCTCCGTCGCTGGTGGCCGAAGCTCCAGCTGCGACTCAAGTAGGAGGAGGAGGTCGAAGATGTCCGAGACGTTCGCCGTCACTCCCACCAACGCCCCCAAGGTTCCCGCGGAGCTCGAGGCCCCGGCGCCGCCGGAGGGCAACCTCCCCACGGTGACCGCGCCGCTGCCCCCCCCGGCATCGACGAGACCCCCGGTCGAGTTCGACGCCGACGATCCGGTCTCGCTCTACATGGACGGCGGCGTGTTCGAGCAGCTACAGCGCGTCGCGAAGCTGATGAGCTCCTCGGGCCTCGTCCCGGATCATCTGAAGGGGAAGGTGGCCGACTGCTCGCTCGTCGCAGCCCAAGCCTTCCGCTGGCGCATGGACCCCTTTGCGGTCGCGCAACACACGTTCGTGCTCCAGGGCAAGCTCGGCTACGAGGGCAAGCTCATCGCGGCCGTCGTCAACAGCCACCGGCGGATCGAGAAGCGCCTCGACTACACGTACTCGGGTGATGGGCAGGCGCGCCGCGTGGTCGTGACCGCCCAGATCAAGGGCGAGAAGCAGGAGCGGCAGATCGAGGGCACGGTCCAGGGCTGGGCGACCAACAACGAGCAGTGGAAGAAGTCGGCCGATCAGATGCTCGCCTACCGGGGTGCGCGCGAATGGGCGCGCCGCCATATGCCGGAGGCGATGATCGGGATCCAGGCCGAGGAGGAGGTCCGCGAGACGGTCTCGCTCGAGCGCGGGGCGGACGGCACGTACGGCGCCCCCGCCCCCGCGACCCTCAGCGCTCTGACCGAGAAGCTCCAGACTGCGGCGCCGCCGACCGTCGCGGCCGCGCCCCCGGCCCCCCCGGCCGCCGCCAGCGCCACGGCGGAACGCGAGCCTGGCGCAGACGACGACGTGCCGACTCCGCAGGAGACCGTCCGGGCGCTCGCCGGAGCGGCGGGCGCTCAGGCGCGAAGCAAGGCGCCCAGCACCTGCCGCCAGCGGCGCCTCGAGGAGTAGCTGCGTGTCCGAGCTGCGCGTCGTGGCCGTCACGATCCGGGACGTCCTGGGTGCCCGCGAGTTCGCGCTCCAGCCCGGCCAGATCACGGTCCTCGAGGGCGCGAACGGGAGCGGCAAGAGCAGCGCGCTGCAGGCAGTGCAGGCGGCCCTGGCGGGCGGAAACCTGGCGCGCCTGGCGCGCGTCGACCCCTCAGGAGAGCCGACCGAGCCCGAGGTGGTGCTCGTCCTCGAGGGCGCTGGCCACGAGGCGTACCGGGTCGAGCGCACCGGGGACCGCCTCCGCGTCCGCGCGCGAGTGGGTGACACCGCCGGCTTCGAGGACGTGCCCCGGCCCCAGGGCTGGCTCGCCTCGCTGTTCGACCCCGACTGCGCCAACCCCGTAAGGTTCCTGATGGCACCAGACAAGGAGCGCGCCCTGATGCTCCTCGAGGCGCTGCCGCTCCGACTCGACCGGCCGGCGCTCCTCGCCGAGATGGGCGTTGCCGCGACGGAGCTGCCGCCACTGCCAATGGGGATTCACCCCCTCGAGGAGCTGGCCCTGATCCGGGACGCCGTCTTCCGGGCACGAACCGGCGTGAACCGGGATGCGAAGGGAAAGGCCGCGGCAGCCGAGCAGACGCGCCGAAACGCACCGGCCACGATCCCGGAGGACCCAGCCGAGCAGATCGCCCTGGGGGAGACCACCACCACGAACCTGGCCGCGGAGATCGCCCGCGAGGACGCTGAGGCCGACGCCGGCGAGGCCGCGGCGATCCAGGCGGCGCAGGCGAATCAGCAGCTCGAGGTGGAGCGCGTCTCGGGGGAGTTCAAGACATGGGCGGCGAAGCGGCGCCGAGAGCACGACGCAGCCGCGGCCGAGATCCGGGCCGAGGCGGAGCGCCAGATCGCCGCCAAGCTCGCCGAGCTCGAGCGGGAGATCCAGGTCCGGAAAGCGGCCGGCGAAGACGGCCTAGATGCCACCACCAGGGCGGCCCAGGCCTCGGTGCAGAAGGCTCGCGAGGACCGCATCGCGGCCCGCCTGCGCTTGGAGAGCCACCGCGAGACCCTTCGCGTTGGCCAAGAGCGGCTTGCGGTCTTGCGCGCGCAAGCGGAGGTGTCGACGAAGGCGCGCGCGTTGCACGACCAGGCCAGGCAGTTCGACGAGGAAGCGACGCGCCTCGGGGCCGAGAGCGAGCGCCTGACCAGAGCGATCGACGCCCTCGACGCGCACCGGCGGCAGCTCACGAAGGACCTGCCCATCCCAGGGCTGTCGATCGAGGAGAAGGTCATTCGCGTTGGGGGGATCCCGTTTGAACACCTGAACACCGCCCAGCGTGTGGACATCGCCGTCCAGGTGGCGGTCCTCCGTGCCAAGGGTTTGCGCTTGCCGGTCGTCTTCGTAGATGGCGCCGAGGCCCTCGATCGCGAGCACTTCGACCACCTCCGCCGGTCCCTGAAAGAGAGCGGCGTCCAGGCCTTTATCGGGCGCGTAGCTGAGGGGCCGCTCAATGTCATCACCGAGGAACCCGCGGAGACGCCCGCGTGAGCAGCCCGGCGCCGGTCGCCGCCGTCGCGACGTTCGTCGTCCGCATTCCTGGGGAGCCTTGTGGACAAGGCCGGCCGCGCGCGTTCAAGACGCCGCAGGGCTTCATCCGTACCTACGACCCAAAGAAGAGCCGTAACTGGAAGGCCGCCGCGCGCGACGTCATGGTCCAGGCGCTGGCCGGCGGAGCCATCCTGCACCCGGTGGGCCCGCTCGAGGTGCACCTGCTGGCCATCTTCAGCTGCCCGCCCTCGCAATACCGGAAGCGCGACCCGTGGCCGCGGCGTTGGCACGCGAAGCGACCAGACGCCGAAAACGTCTGCAAGGCCGTCCTCGACGCGGGGACCGGGGTGTTGTGGTCCGACGACGCGCAGATCGCGCAGCTGTTCGTGACGAAGGCAATCGGCGCCCAGGGCGAGTCGCCTTACGTCGAGGTGCGCGTGGGGCCGCTGGGCTCGTTTCCTTGAAGTCCCAAGCGCCAGGTTTGAGGAGGTTGCCGATGGACGCGGTCTTTCAATCCATACCGATCGGTCAGCTGAAGGAGTCCCCCCGGAACACGCGCAAGGTCTTCGAGGAGCAGGCGCTCGAGGAGCTGACCTCGAGCGTGCGCGACAAGGGGATCTTGAACCCGCTGCTCGTCCGGCCCAACGGGAGCGGCTACGAGATCCTCGCCGGCGCGCGCCGCTACCGGGCCGCGAAGGCGGCGAACCTCGAGGCGGCGCCGGCAATCGTCCGCGAGCTGGACGACAAGGCCGCGCTCGAGCTGATGATCATCGACAACCTGCAGCGCTCCGACCTGCATCCGCTCGAGGAGGCCGAGGGCTACCGGCAGCTGATGGCGCAGGCCAAGTACGACGTCGCCCGGATCGCGGCGCGCGTCGGCCGCTCAGTGCAGTACGTCTACGACCGGCTGAAGCTTCTGTCGCTCACGAAGGAGGCGCAAGCCCTCTTCCACGACGGGAGGATCCAGGCCGGGCACGCGGTCATCCTGGCGCGCCTGAAGCCCGCGGACCAGAAGCGGGCGATCGCGGAGCGGGGCGCGCTCTTCGACCACGAGCGGCTGCTGTGGGATCCGAACGAGGACCGCTCGGCGGCGACCGCCATGCGTCGCGACGATGCGGTAAAGCCAGTCAGCGTGCGCGAGCTGCAGGGCTGGATCGACAAGAACGTCCGGTTCGATCGGGAAGAGGTCGAGCCGATGCTCTTTCCGGAGACGGCCGCCACGCTCACCGCCACGCGCGAGGTGGCCGAGAAGATCATCCCGATCACCCACGACCACTACGTCACTCCCGAGGCCAAGGTCGAGGGAGAGCGGACGTACGGGCCCATGTCGTGGAGGCGCGCCGATGGGAAGGGGAAGTCAAAGCTGTGCGACTCCTCCGTGACGGGCGTGATCGTGGTCGGGCCCGGCCGCGGCGAGGCCTTCAAGGTCTGCACCGACAAGAAGGGCTGCAAGGTCCACTGGGGGGCCGAGCAGCGCCAGGCGCAGAAGCGCGCGGCCGCGGCCACCAAGGGCGGCAGCACCGGCGAGGACCGCTACAAGCTCGAGGAGGAGAAGCGCAAGCGAGAGCGGGCGATCGAGCTGGCCAAGCAGGACAGGTGGAAGAAGGCTGCCCCCAAGATCCTCGAGGCCATCGCAGCCGCGGTGAAGAAGGCGCCGGCACGCGCAGCCGGGCTCCTCGGCGAGACCGTCCTCGACTCCATTTGCGACCACCGCCCGGAGCGCGAGGCCGCGATCCGCTTCGTCGCGCGGGGCACCACCGCCGAGGACCTGGTCCGGCACGCCGCCTTCCTCGTCCTCGCGCGCGAGGCCGGAGAGTGGGGCGCGTGGGACGACTTCCCGAAGCGCGCGAAGGCCTTCGGCATCGACGTCGCGAAGATCCTCGACGAGGTCGCGCCGCTGGAGGCCTCGGGGCCGGCCAAGGAACAGCCGAAGAAGGCAGCCAAGAAGAAGCGCTGACCAGTGGCCCGACGCTACATCAGGAAGAAGGACGTCCTCGCCGTCCACGTGGGCGGGCTCGAAGTCGCCCGCGTGGTCGGCATGGGCACGATCTCGCCGGAGCTGCAGAGCCGCGGCCGCGGCGGCCGCTGGACCTGGGCCTCGACGATCGACGACCGCTACGCGCGGAGCTACCTACGCGAGTACGCGGAGCTGGCCGAGTGGATCCTCAAGCGGAAGGCGCTCTGACCCGTGGCCGACTCCCTCCTCGACTCCCAGGGCCGGCCCCTCAAGCGCTGCAGCTGGTGTAGTGCGCCCGTCCGCTGGGTCACTATGGTCCCCTCGGGGCGGAAGAACCCGCTCGACCCCGAGCCCCGCTCCGACGGCAACGTCGTCCTCGAGGCGCACAACGACAGCCTGGCCAAGGCGCTGAAGCGCTTCGAGGCCCACGACGGGCCGCGCTTCGTCAGCCACTGGTCGAGCTGTCCTGAGGCGTGGCGCCGGCGTGGGCTGCCGAAGCCGGCGGGGAGTGCTCCGTGAGACGGCCGGCCCGCGGCTGCGGGGACTGCCCGCGGAAGCTGACGCAGCCCTACGCCAGGTGGTGCGACGACTGCCGCTGGCGCCACCGCGGGAAGCAGCCCATCTACATCTGGACGCCCGAGAAAGACGCGATCCTTAAGGCCAAGTACGAGGGCCGCGACGGCATCCCGGCCGCGATCGCCGCCACCTTTGGCTGGCCGAGCTGGGTGATCAAGAAGCGCGCAGCCCTCCTCGGCCTGACGGCCTGCCCCAAGAACCGCCGGGCCTGGACGCCTGAGGAAGTTCGCTTTCTCGAGGATCACGCCGGGACGCGCCTGGTCGCCTACATCGCGAAACGCCTGGGCCGCAGCATCACGTCGGTCGTCCTGAAGCTCAAGCACATGCACATCAGCCGGAGGATCCGCGAGGGCTATACCCTGCGCGACCTCGAGTTGTGCTTCGGTGTGGACCATCACGCGATCGACGGCTGGATCCGCAGGGGGCTTCTCCGTGGGCGCCACCGTCACGGCGGTGAGCAACGCGCCTTTGAACGCGACGCCTGGCAGTTCACCGACGAGGGCCTGCTCGGCTTCATCCGAGAGAACCCGACCGCCTTCGAGCTGCGGCGCGTGGACCAGACGTGGTTCATGGACCTGGTCCTCGCCGGCGGGCTCTTGCGGGCCGCCGAGATCTCGAAGGAGCCAGCGGCGTGACCGCCGCCTGGCGCGAGGCCCGTCACATGCCGGGCCCGGATGCCTACCAGCACGGCACCAGGGCGCGCTACGTCACCGGCTGCCGCTGCGCGGACTGCCGGGGCTCCAACGTCCGCTACTACCACCAGCGCCAGGGTCGCGCCAAGGCGGCCGCGCTGGAGATCGTCACTCCGCCGACGCCGGCGCCCCAGCTCTGGACCGCCCCCGACGGCTCGAAGCGGATCCGCGTTTACGCGCGGGGTTGCCCTGGCGTCCACGGCGACCCATGCCGCCTGCGGGCCCACCTCCGGAAGGACTCGAAGGGCGGCGTCTGCCGCGCGTGCCGCGAGCGCCTGGTGTGGAACGGCCTGGCCGACGCGTCGCGGGCCCGGACGCACGTGCACCGCCTGTCGCGCCATGGCGTCGGCTACAAGTCCGTGGCGGCCGCGGCGAGCGTGTCCATCGGCGTGATGGCGAAGATCCGCAGCGGGGAGCAAAGGCGTATTCGCGCCGACACCGAGCGTCGAATCCTCGCGGTCGACCGTGACGCCGTAGCTGGCGGCGGGACCGTGCCCGCCGGACGCACCTGGCGCCGGATCGCGATCCTTCTCGATGAGGGATTCCCGAAGGCCGAGATCGCGCGCCGGCTCGGGTACAAGACGCCGGCGCTGCAGTTCAAGAGGCGGCGAGTGCTCGCGCGGACCGCCGCCAGGGTCGAGCGCTTCTATCGGCGGATGGTGGAGATCCCGGCGTGACCATCAGGACCGAAGATCGCGAGCGAGTCCGGAAGCAGGCGCTCATCGTCAGGGCCTCGGGAGCCTTCCGCTACGCCTGCGACCGTTGCAGGTTCCGGCGCGAGTGGAGCACGGAAGCGGGCGCGCTCAACGGGGTCGCGACGCACCTGCTTCAGGTGCACCGCGCAAAGCTGACGCTTGAGGCGGCCGGGGTGGCGAGGGCGAGCCGGTGACGCAGCTCGGACTATTCGATCGGAAGCCGGCCGAGCACCGGCCGCGCTCCTTCCACGTCCGCTCTCATCAGACCGTCGAGGAAGTCAGCGCCGGAGAGGCCAAGGCCAAGCGGCAGGAGGGCGCGATCCTGGAGTTCTTCCGGTATCACGACGACCAGGGCAATGGCCATCACACACGCTGGACGCCATCCGAAGTTCACGCGGCGATCGTCAGCATGGGCCAGTTCGTCCACGAGACGTTCAGAGGGCCGAGGCCGATCCTGCCCGTGACCTCGGTTCGCCGGGCAATCACGAACCTGACCACGGCCGGCCTGCTGGTGCACCACAGGGCCGACCGGAGGCCGGGGCCGTACGGGGCGAAGGAATCAACCTGGAGCCTCGCGTGAGCAACCACGTAATCCGCGATCGCCTGTGGGAGTCGAAGAAGCTGCGCCGTTGCTCGCGTGACGCGGCGCTGGCATATCCGTGGATCTTCCTGGTCGCCGACGATTGGGGCCGCTTCGAGTACGACCCAACCAGGATCTGCAGCAAGGTGTTCGGCGCCAGGACCGACGTGACTCTGGCCGAGGTTACGACCTGGCTGGAGGAGTACGAACGCGAGGGGCTGCTCTCTCGGTACCAGCACGAAGGCGACGAGTTGGCCACATGGACTAACTTCCAGGGACGCCCGGCGTCACAGCGACGCCCGTCCGCGTATCAACAGCCAGTACAGGAGGTTAAGCCTTCCGCTAGGGACGGCCTAGCCGAAGCCTTAGTAGATAAGGATCAGATCGGATCTGGATCAGAGCTGGATCTGGATCGGAGTACCCCCCCTACCCCCCCGGGGGGGAGCGTGCGCCGGGTGTTCGACCACTGGCGCACCGTGATGGGGCACGAGCCCGCGCAGCTGACGCCGAAGCGCGAGCGGTGTGTCCGGCAAATGCTCAAGCTCTACACGCCGGAGCAGCTGATCGCGGCGGTCGACGGGTGCAAGGCGTCGCCGTGGAACATGGGGGCCAACGACCGCAGCGAGGTCTACGACGACCTGGCGCTGATTTGCCGCGACGGCGAGCACGTCGAGCGGTTCATGCGGATCGCCGGCAACGGCTCGGCGGCCCTCGCGCATCGAGAAGCGCGAGTCGCCCCACCGCCAGACGCGCGCGACCGGAAGCAACGGGCCGGGATGGTGGCGGCGGTAGTGGGCGGGCTCAAGGGCGACGGGACGGCGGGGGGAGGGCGATGACGGACGCGGCGTGGGTCGAGGGTATGCGGCAGCTGGCGTTCTTGCCGGACGCGGTGAGCGATCCGCAGATCAAGGCCGATCGTGCAGGGCTATACCGCGAGCACCTGGACGAGCTCGCGGACGCGCCCTGGCTGCACGCTGTGCGGGAGGCCGTACGACACGAGCGCTGGTTCCCAACGATCGCGTCGCTGCTTGACTACGCGGGGGCGTGGCGACCGCCCGTCGTCGGACTGCTTCCGGAGCGGCGCACGCCCGAGGAGCGCGAGGAGGACCGCGCGATGGCGAGACGTGGGCTCGAGCTGGTCAAGGCTGCCGTCGCCAGCGTGCCGCGGCTAACGGCGCCGGCGCCGTACATCGAGCCGGCCGCCGTGGTGGTCGCTGGCGTCGAGCGCGTGGACATCCTGCGCGCCCAGGCGCTGGAGATCGTGGCCGAGGACGAGGTGGCCGCGGTCAAGGCGTGAGCGCGCCTCGTCGTTGGTGGCGATGGGGTCGGGCCTGTTCTCTGCAGGCGAAATACAGGAGCAAGGAGGAACGCGAATGAGGGACAAAAAGCTCTTCGGGAAGAAGCCGAAGGGCAAGGGCAAGCCGCCGAGCAAGACCAGCATGGAAGCGCTCGTCGGGCGAAAGCTCGACGACACGGAGATCAACGAGCGCCGCGGGCGATTCCAGCTCAAGTTCGGCCAGAAGCTCGCGCTCGAGAAGAGGCGTCGGTCTGTGACGCGGGAGATCAACGGCGAGCTGAAGGATCTGAACAACGAACTCGAGTTGCTGCACGAGCAGATCCTCCACGGCGAGGAGCAGGTCAAGCAGGGCGACCTGTTCGCCGACGGCGCGACGCATTCGCCGTCGAAGGACCAGACCGCGAAAGGCCTGGCCGAGCTCGCGAAGCGCGCCGGCGTCACGCCGCCGGCGGACGGGAAGGGCAAGGGCTCCGAGGCATCGGCCTGACATGGCCAAAGAGCGCTTCGTCCGGGTGTGCCGCGATCATGGGCTCGAGCTCAAGCCCGGGATCGGCGACAGTCTGCTCTGTCCAAAGCGACACACCGTCCAGACGTGGAAGATCGTTGACCGCAGCAAGGGGCTCGCCGTCTCAGAGGTCGATCGAGAGAAGGTAGAGACGGCGATGGTGAACGAGAAGGTCGAGGTGAAGGAGCCGGAGAAGGCGACGCTCGACCGGCTGAAGTTCACCGACGCGGCCGGCCTGGTGCTGTTTCTGTGGCTGCGCCGCGAGCGACCCCGGTTCGGCGGCGATCCCTTCCGGATCCGCTGGATGTTGCGGGACGGGAAGAAGTCGGCGACCGGCGTCAGCATCACCACAGCGACGGAACCCGACGCGCGCACCAGGTGGAAGGCGAGCCTCGCCGAGGCGATCAAGGCCGGCTGGAAGGAGGTGCCGATCGTGTTCGGTCGGCAGACCAAGCCCAAGCCGATTCCAGCCCCGAGGAAGCGGGCATCATGAAGCGGTTGCGCCTGTCGTCGTCGCTCGCGCTTCCCGTGGACGCCGCGACACAGACGTTCCTGGTCGTGGGGAAGCGGGGGAGCGGCAAGAGCACGACGGCCGCGCGCCTGGTCGAGCAGCTCCTCAATGCCAAGGTGCCGGTCGTCGTGCTGGACATCGCCGACACTTGGTGGGGCCTGAAGGCTTCGCGCGACGGGAACGGCGCGGGCCACGACGTGTATGTCTTCGGCGGCCGCCACGCTGACCTGCCTCTCGAGGTTCACGGCGGCGCCATGATCGCAGACGTGCTCTGCGAGCACCGGGTATCGATGGTGCTCTCGTGCAAGCACCTCTCCGGCGTGGCGCGCAGCCAGTTCATGGTGGACTTCGCGCAGACGCTCTACCAGAAATGGAGCGGCGGCGTCCTCCACCTAGTGCTCGAGGAAGCGCACGAGCTTGCGCCGCAGTCGCCGCCGCGAGGAGAGAAGGCCGAGAACATGCTCGGCGCCTTCAAGCGGCTCTGGAAGTTGGGCCGCTCGTCGGGGATCGGCGGCACCGCGATCACCCAGAGACCCGCGTCCCTCTCGAAGGACATCACGACGCAGTCAGAGATCCTTGTCGTGCACCGGACGATCGGCCCGCAGGACGTCGAAGCGGTGCGCCAATGGATCAAGTACCGCCAGCAGAGCGAGGAGATTCTCGGCGAGCTCGCGACGCTGAAGACCGGCGAGGCTTTCGTCTGGGCCCCGGAGTTCCCAGAGGACGACCCGATTGGGCTGAAGCGGGTGCAGATCCTTCCGCGCGAGACGTTCGATTCCTCGGCGACTCCGAAACACGGAGAGCAGCGCACGGAGCCAAAGGCGCTGGCGGTCGTCGACCTCGAGCGCCTGCGCGCCAAGATGGCGGCGACGATCCAGCGGGCGAAGGCCGAGGATCCCCGCGAGCTGCGCCGGCGGATTGCCGAGCTCGAGCGCGATCTGAAGGCGAAGCCCGCTGCGGCGCCAGCGAATGAGAGGCGCGTCGAGGTCCCGGCGCTGAAGGACGTCCAGGTGAAGCGTCTCGAGGCCGCCGCGGGTCGGATCGACCGCGCCATGGTCCAGCTCGGGAAATGGGCCCAGGCCTTCACGGGCACGGAGCGGGAGATCCGGAACCTTGCCGCGGAGATCTCGGCAGCTATCCGCGCGAGGCTGGCGACGCCGGCCCAACCCCCGGCCGCGCCGCCCCGGTCCGCGAGCCCCGTGCGCGCCGCGGAAACGCGCCCGGTGCCGCGTGGCGAGGCGGGAGGGGGCACCCTCGGCGCCGGCGAGCGCCGCGTCCTGGTGGCGATCGCCCAGCACGTAGGCGGCGTCACCCGGGAGCAGATCACCGTGCTGACCGGCTATAAGCGCTCGAGCCGCGATACGTATCTGCAGCGGCTGCGAGCGGCGGGGCTGGCCGAGTTCCGGGGCGAGCTGATCTTCGCCACCGATGCGGGCTTGGCGACGCTGGGCCCGGACTTCGAACCGCTGCCGAGTGGCGACGCGCTGCGCCACTACTGGATGCACAAGCTCCCCGAGGGAGAGCGGCGCGTCCTCTCCGCGCTGACCGACGCGTACCCGCGCGCCATTGAGCGCGGGCGCCTGGACGAGGCCACTGGGTACCAGCGCTCGAGTCGGGACACGTATCTCCAACGGCTGCGCGCGCGACAGCTCGTCGTCGACGTCGGCCGCGGTGAGGTGCGAGCATCGGATCAGCTGTTCCAGGGCGCAGTGTGAACACGTCCACGCGCCGGGAATTGCACCTTCGGAGGAACCACCTCAGACTGAATCTGAGGGGGTAGGACACATGAACGTAGTGAATGACGTTCCGGCAGCGACGGTGGGATTCTATGAGGAGTTCAAGCAACTCGTCGCCGGCGGCGACACGAAACTTCAGACCAACTACGGGACCATCTACTTGTACATGGAAGGAGTGACCGAGGGCTTGGTGTGTGCCAGCCTGAAGCCATTTGGCGAAGGGGGCACGCAGGTTTGGTGCGCAATGACGGCCCGTGGACTATTTGATGCGGTGCGTGCGGCCATCGTAGGCCTCCCAGCGGAGCCGAAGCCCTGACCGTCGCCCCCCAGCCAGCGCGCCGCCCCTCGATGGCCGAGCGCCTGGAGGCGCTGCTGCCGGCGGATGGTCTTGGCGCGCTCGTGCGTCGGCTGGAACAGATCCGCGACACGCACCGCGAGGTCGAGGAGGAGATCCACTACCGGACCAACGAGGAGGGCCGAGTGGTAGAGTGGAAGGTGATGCACAGCTATACAGCCAGGTTATGAGCCAGGTCGCTTTTCAGAAGCCGTGGCCGCCGCTGACGCGCTCGGGCGCGCGTTCGCCCGGATGGGCCGGGAGACGCGGGAGAAGTCCTTGACGTAAGGCGGCAAGTAGGCGCACCATTCTTGACGATTAGGAACTAGCGCCCCAGCGAAAGAGGGCGCGGGCTGACGAGCCGGGTTGTCCCAACCGGTTCGGATGAGGCCGGGAAAGCTGCTGGCGTCCCACGGCAGCCGACCCGGCCTTTTTGCGTTCTGGAGGGGGGCCGCGCGTGATGCGGGGGGGCGAAATGGCGACGCGCCGGTCGGACTCGACGGAGATCGCCTACGTCGCGGGTCTGTTCGACGGCGAAGGCGACTGCCGGATTCAGCCATACAGAGCGACGAAGAATGGTGCGCGATACCTCCGAGTGGTCGCCAGGATCCACAACACCGACCGACGCTGTTTAGACAAGGTCAAGGAGATCTTCGGCTACGGCTGGGTCGGCTTGAGCTACCGAGCTGGCGCCCACAAGCGGGCGCTCAGGGACTGCTACCAGTTCGTCGTCACGAACACCACAGCCCAGAGCTTCCTTCTTGCGCTTCGCCCCTTCCTGGTGGTGAAGGCCGAGAAGGTAGACGAGATCCTCTCGTCGCGGAACGCAGGCCGGGAGATCGCTGCGTGACTCTCCCGACTTCCGCCTTCGAGGCCGCCGTCGCTTCAGTGCTCAAGCACGAGGGTGGGCTCTCCGTCAATCGCTCAGACCCCGGCCAGATCACCAAGTACGGGATCTCCCAGCGTGCGCACCCGGACGTGGACGTAATCAACCTGACGCCGGAGCAGGCGCGGGAAATCTACCGCGTCTCCTACTGGACGGCGATTCGCGGCGATGAGCTGCCGGCTGCGCTGGCCCTCTGCCTCTTCGACAGCGCAGTCAACCAGGGCGTGAGCGCTGCCGTGCGCATGCTGCAGGAGGCGCTGCGCGTGGACGTGGACGGCGTGCTCGGGCCAGAGACGCTGACTGCGGCGCGGCACTCGGGCGCTCGCGCCGTCGCGCTGTTTATGGAACGCCGGCTCGATCGCTACGAAGCCCTGGTGCAGAGCCGGCCCGGCCTGCAGCAGTTCCTTCGCGGCTGGCGCCTGCGCGTGTTGGAAACGATCTGGGAGGCTTCGAAAGCGGCATGAGTCCAGAGCTGGCGTGGGGCGTGCTGATCGTGCTGGCGCTCGGCTACGACGTGTGGGCCGCGATGAGACGGCCGGGCGGCACCCTGAGCGAGTCGGTGTGGCGGGCGTCGCTGAAGCGCCCCGTCGTTCCCTTCCTGGCGGGTGTGCTCGCCGGCCATCTCTTTTGGACCGGCGCCGATTGCGCGGCGCTCTTCAAGTGAGCCGCCCGCTGCCGCTCGTCGTCCTCGCCCTGCTCATCACGGCCGCGTGCGACCGCCCGATCCCGCTGCCGGCGATCTGCTTCGATCTCAGCACGGGCGCGGTGATCCCGTGCCCTCCGTCCTCGCCGGTGCCGACCCCGGAGCCGGGCCCGTCCACGCCTGGTTCACCGGTCCCGACTCCACCGCCGGATTTGCCACCGCCGAGCCCGCCACCGTCCGATCCTCCTCCGACCACCCTGCCCTCGCCGGCGCCAACTGCGCCTCCGACGCCGGAGCCGAGCATCCCTCCGCCGACGCCGGCGCCCGGCCCGCCCGGCGGCTGCTTCGCGCCCACGACTCCGCTGCACGGTGAGACCACGTGTCCGTGGGGCGTGTGCCTCACGCGCTGCCCGCACGTGTGGAACGCAGGCATCTACTGGGAACGCGTGATCCGCAAGGGCAAGGACGTGTGCGTGGGCCACGGCCGCAACGCCAAGAGTGGGCTACCTGGCTGCTTCGACTGGGCGGAGAAGGGGCACAACGTCCAGGCCGGTGATGTCCTCTGGTTCGGCGGGACGATGCGCACCGAACGGCAGGAGAACGATCCCGTTACGGGCGAGAGCTCGTGCTGCTGGTACACGACGGACGTGCGCCGCGAATGCGAGCTGCCGAACGGCTGCCCGACGCCGCCCCCGGATTTCAAGCGCCTCGGAGTCGCCGGTCCGGCGCCCGTGGTGCATGACGGCTACTCGGTCCGTGTGCAGTTCGAGGGCCGTATTCCTGGGCAGCCGACGAAGATGCTCGCGTGCCCGCCGCCGACGCTCGTCAACCCAGCGACGGGGAAGCCGTTCGCAGGCACGCAAGGCTGCAACGAGAGGACGTGGTGACCTTGCGCGCTAGCTCGGCCTGCACGTGCCTGCGGCTTTCACGGGGTGGATCCGCAATGGTCGATGGGAGAGAAACTGATGAAGAAAGTCTTCCGGTACGGACGTCAAGGCGGGAAGTTCCCGGTGAAGCTGGTCGCGCGCACGGCAGCGAGCGACGTGTGCGACTTCATCCGCGAGAACGCCGGCGACGCGACGACGCAGATCAAGGTCGTCGTGGAGATCGGCGGCAAGTGAGCGGCCGCCGCTGCCGGGCGCTCGCCACCGCGTTCGAGGCGCGTCACGGTCGCCGCCCGAGCCGCACGGAGTGGCAGCACGGCGGCTACTACCGGTCCGAGTGGCGGACGCTGAAGAAGGGCGCGCGCCACGAGGCGAGCGCGAGCGCCGCGCGGCTGGTGGCCGACTCGGTCGAGCGCGACAGGCGCCGAGCGAGGAAGGCAGCGACCAGACGGCGGAGACGAGCCGACCGCCTGGTGAGGCCCGCCGCGTGACGGCGCTGCGCTGGCTCGTCCGCGCGCTGGCGGCCATCGCGTGCGGCGTGCTGCTCGTGGCCGGCGTGATCCTCGGGCTGTCGTTGGTCGGCATCTGCGTGGCCTTCGGTGCGCTGGCCGAGAGCGTTGATCCCGGAGGCCTCGTGGTCGAGACCAAGGCGGGCAAGCCGCGCCGCCCGGGGGCGCCCACGGCCATGAACTATCGAGGCGGGCGCATCCACACCGACGCGCCGCCCGTAACTGGCAACACGGCGCCGCACTGATGGCTGACTATCTCGTCTCCGGCGCCTTCGTGATCGCGGCGTTGTCGCTGGCCTGGGCCGGCTACGTGGCCTGGCGCCATCTGCGGAGGGCCGAGGAGGACATGGCGCTGGAGACGGTGATCGACCACGTGAGGCGCGGCGGGCTCGAGTCCTCGCTGTCCCCGGAGCTGAAGTGCAAGGCCGAGCGCGCGGGACGACGCAAGCGCAAGGAGCTGGGCGGTGGCATTTGGTCCTGAGCGGGATCGACTGGCTCGACGTGGCGAACAAGGCGCTGTCGGCGCTGATCGCGGCGGGCGTGCTGGCTGGGATTCGCCTCGCGTGGTGGGCCTACGGGGCGATCAAGCGCGCGGACCGCGACTCGCACGCGGCGCTGGACTTCAATCGCAAAATTCTACGGCTCGTCCTGCTCCATCAGCGCGTGCCGGAGGCGGACGGCCAACTGTTGCTGGAGCAAATCAAGGCGGCGCGCGAGCTGGCGTGGACCTCGCGCGGCAAGGTGAAGCTGCATCGGCCGCGCCTGCCCGTCGAGCCGGACCCCGAGAGGGCCGTGTGAAGTGCTGGTCGGAGTTTGCGCCTACGTTCGCTGCTCGTTGCAGGCGGATCTGGATCGCTGTGTCTCTGGCCCCGGTGGCGGTTGCCTCAATTTCTATTGCCGAGCCCACTGGGAGCCCGAGGCGCACGAGTGCGCCAGCGTGCCCATCGAGGCCAAGCGACTCAGCGCCACCGCGCATCGTGGCACGGTGGGTGTGGCTCTGGTCCCTGCCGCTCTACAGCCACCACGGGAGGCAGCCACGAAGCCAAGCAAGCATCGGGGCCGGCGCCGAAAGCCTCACACCGCACAAGACGAGGACGTGTTCAGCGCCGCTTGGCTGCGGCGGATCGAGGAGCGGCTGCGGGAGTTCCATGACCTGCGGAATCTCCTGCAGGAGATCCTCGGAAAGGCGGAGCTGGCATTGAGCACCGCACGCGAGACGAGAGCCGACTTCACGCGCTTCGCGGCCGAGCGGCAGCCATTGATCGAGCGGCTGTTCCATGTGGAGGGCGAAGCTGGGGCGCTGAGCGAGCGTGAGAAAGAGCATCACGAGGCCGGGACCGCAGCGCGACGGGAGCTACACGAGCGTCTGGACCGGGCAACGCGGGAGTTTGACGAGGAGATCCGGTCGCTCCGCCAGATGGTGGTGGACGCGCTGTCGCGGATGGGGAGCAAGCGATGATCGACCGCAAGCGCCCGCACCATCACGCGAGTGACGGCTTTTACTTCCAGCGCGCCGAGGATGGATCCGTGCTCATCGAACATGGATCGGAGAGCACGTCGCTCAAGCCCTCGGAATGGGCCTCAGTCGTGGCCTTCGTGTCCTCGCGCGGCGAGAGCTACCAGACCTGGCAGGACGCCCTGGAGTGGCACCAGAAGCGCCCCGAGGAGGGTGGCAAGCGATGAGGACTTGGCTCTCGGCCGCGTTTGTCCTGCTGGCCGCCAGCGCCAGCACTCAGGAGACGCAGGCTGGGGCCTGGGCCTGGCGCGTGCTGCTCACGCAGTCCGGTGACACGCAGCAGGTGTGGGGCGGGCGCGTCGCCGCGAACGTGCACGTCGCCAGGGGGCTGCACGTGGTGGGCCGCGTGGACGCCTCCGCGCTGCCTGGCGAGGAGCTGGACCTCGACGCCGGGCTCGACGGCTACTCGTCAGTCGAGGCTCACGGCGGGGCGTACTACGACGTGCGGCCTGGCCTGGGGATCGCGGCGGTGTACGGGATCACCGCGCGGCTCGAGGGCGACTCGTCCTCGCCGAGGACCTGGGGCGCGGGCGTGCGGCTGGGCCGCGGCGCCGGCTACGTGTACGTCATGGCCGGCCGGCACAAGGCTGCAGGGGACGGTGTGCGCGGGATCGTGGTGGCGCAGGTCCCGCTCTGGCGCGCGCTGTCCGCGGTGGCGGACCACGTGACGGGCGAGGGTGGATTCACGCGGATCGGGGTCGCGGTGGCGATGCCCACAGGAGGTGAGCCGTGAGGGGACTCAAGGTCACAGCGTTCGGCGCCGCCGCGGCCGGCTTCGCCGCGATCATGCAGCAGCTATCAGGGGCGTGTCCCGAGCTGATGGGGATGCTCCCGGCGCTGGGCGCGACGTTCCTGACCGCGGCGCTCGGCTTCTGGTTGCGCAGCCCGAAGGACGCGACGCCGACGGCACCGAAGGGATGAGCACGACCGCCGAGATCCAGCGGACCTGGGCCCTGCTCTCGTTGAGGGAGCGCCTCTCCTTCGTGGTCCAGACGGCCGGAGTCGCGCTTCTCAACGGTGCGATCCCGGCCTTGCTCTCGTTCGGGCTTGACGTTGTCCCGCGAGAGGGCGGCTGGATCCGGTTCGCGCTTGTGCTCCTTGCATTTTTCGTGGCGGCGTTCTTGGGCGTGCTGTGGTTCTTCGCGCGTCCGGGCAACGCCGCATGGAGGGAGTCAAATGAGTAAGGGGAACGTCTTCGAGAACGACCTGCTTCAGCTGATCTTCAACGCGGTGGGCATCGCCGACCTCGCCGACAACGACGCCACCAGTCCGTTGACCAACCTGTACGTCAGCCTCCACACGGCGGATCCGGGCGAGGCAGGCAACCAGCAATCGAATGAGATCGCGTACACGAGCTATGCCCGTGTGGCCGTGGCGCGGACTTCGGGCGGCTGGACGGTGAGCGGCGCGTCGGTGAGCCCGGCGGCGAACATCGATTTCCCCGCCGGGACGGGCGGAAGCGGAACGGCCACGCACTTCGCCGTCGGAACGCTCGCGAGCGGTGCGGGCAAGATCCTGTACTCCGGCACGATCACGCCGAACATCGTGTGCGGCGACGGCGTCACGCCACGGCTCACCACGGCGAGCACGGTCACCGAAGACTAAGCCGGCGCCGCGCCTCCCGCAGGCAGACGGGAGGGGGGCGGGCCAGTTCTCGTTGGCCCGCCCTTCGATCTGAGGGGTCAATTTGGCCGCGATCACTCACTACAGCAAGGTCGACGCCACGGGGCGGACTACGACTTCGACCACCCCGGTTGAGCAGACCAACTACACCGTTCCCTGGACAGACCTGACAACGGCTGGCTTCGCGGCCGGGGACGATGTCCTGATCCTCGTCCGCGTTGGGCTCGGCGGTAGCACCACGTCCACCAACATGAGCTTCCAAGTCGGCCGCGGGAGTACGTACGCCGGGCGCGCCGACTGGAGCGACTCCCTCGCAGGCGGCGAGGCGGGTTCGACTGACTCGCAGGGCCTTCACCCCTACGGCTGGTTCGAGCGGCACACGCTGGTCACAAATGAGAACTTGTACTTCTCGGTCTCGCTGGCGAACGGAAGCTCCGGTACGGCTCGGTACGACGACTTCAGCATCGTCGTCCTGAAGCTCGGGGACCTCGCTGCGGGTGACTTCCGGTACGCGGAAGCGACTCACAGCGGCGACGCGCCCACGACCTACGGCACGACCGGAGCCTCGGTCACGTTGCCCTCGGGTGGCGACGACTGGCTGGTGCTGGGCTTCGCTCAGTGGCTGATCGACAGCGTGACGGCGGACCTGTTTCAAGACCTCGACGTGGGCGGCTCGCGTGGTGAGCTTCAGTACCAGGGCGAGGACACCTTCGAGTCGAGGCCGCTGATCACCGCGTACCTCGCCGAGAACGTCGCGTCCGACACGACGGCGCGGAGCCGGTTCCACACGAGCTCCGCGACGCACGACGTGACTGACACCAAGGTGTTCGCGCTGCGGCTTCAGGCGTTCAAGGACGTGAGCGCGGTCCTGAGCACGGGCGTGATCACGCATTCGGTTATAGATACCTTCCAGGAGTGTGCGACGCACAACGCGCATCCGGTCACGGCGACCGGAGATCACCTGATCTTCGGCTTCTCCTTGACGGACGCGCTCGGGGATGGCGCGAAGAGCCAGTACGCGCGCATTCAGATATCCGAGACGGACTGGCCCACGGCGGGGTTTGGGCGCGCCGGTGGGGCGAAGAACCACGCCTCCACCGACAAGCTAGCTAACGTGCTGTTCGGCATCGCCTCGCTGTCCTCCGGCACGGCGAACATCGACTTCGACATCGCCGAGGACTTCGACGTAGCGCCGAACTACAGCGCGAGCTACCACATCCTGGTCGCGCTCTCGATGGAACTCGCCGCTGGAACGACGGACGGCGTCGCCGCGTCCGCGGGCGCCGCGACCGTAGCCAGCATCGGTGCCTCGTTCGCCCTGTCCCTCGCGGTCGCCGCCGGAAGTGTTCTGGCGTCCGCCGCGGGCGGCGCAACCGCTGGCGCCAGTGGTGCCTCTGTCGGCGCTGCGACCGTCCAGGCGTCGGGATCCGCAACCAAGGCCGCCGGTGCGAGTTCCGATGGCGTCTCCGCTGTTACGGGCGCTGGCGCCGGCGTCGCGTCCGCAGCGGCCACCACAGCAGGCCAGGCAGACGCGCTCGCAACTGGCATCTCGTTCGCCGCGGGGAGGGCGGCCGCCGCGGGCACGGCGACGGTTGACGGCGCAGGCCTCGGGGTAGGGACCTCACCAGCGGAGGGTGCAGCATCCGGCGCCGCGTCCGCCGCGGCGGTCGGAATCAGTTCCGCGGAGGCGGACGCGTTCTCCGCGGGCCAAGGGACGGTTTCCGCCGGTGGAGGTTCGGAGTCCCAGGCCGCCGCGAGTTCGGCTGGCTCCGCTGCCGTGGAGGGGACCGCAGGGAGCGTGGCCGCGGCAGATGCGGCCTCTCCGGGTCAGGGTACCGCGGCCGGTGTCGGCGCCACGACCGCGCAGGTTTCGGGCGCGTCGGCGTCCGTCGCTACCGCGTCCGCTGCCGGGGCGAGCGCGGCGGCTGCGTCAGGGGTCGCTCCCGGCTCTGCTATCGCGCAGGCCGCGGGCGCCGCGTCCGCCGCGTCCGCCGCGCAGGCTGCGGGCGCCGCGACCGCATCGGCGCTCAGCGAGGGCGCTTCGGTAGGGTCCTCTGCCGGCCTGGCGTCGGCCGCCGCAATTGGCGCCGCGACCGGTTCCGCCGTCGGCTCGGCCCCCGGTACCGCGGTGGCCCCTGCTGTCGGCTCAAGTTTTGGCGCAAGCGCTGGCGCCGCCGCTGGCCAGGGCGCCGCCGCCGCCGCCGGGTCTTCGGTCGCGGAGACTATCGCGAGTTCCGCTGGTGTTTCTACGGCGAGCGGCGCCAGCGGAGGGGCATCGAACGCAGCCGCCGCAGGCACGGCGACTGCGGCCGCCGTCGGAATTTCGACCGCGTCTTCCGCGGCGAGTTCGTCCGGCGCCGCCATGCTTAACGGCGTCGGGGCTAGCACGTCCATCGGTTCCGGCATCGCATCTGGATCTGCTACGGCCCTGGCCGCAGGAGCTCCCAGGGCGGCCGCGTCAGGCGCCGCCGCCGGATCGTCCACGGCTGCCGCCCTCTCCTTCGTCTACGCGCCGATCCGCGCCGAGCTGGGTCAGTCCACGCGTAGCATCCTTGCCGCATCGGCCACGCGTCTTGACATCGCTGCATCGGCGACGCGCCTGGTGATTGATGGCTCCGACACGGGGGTGAGCTGATGAGTGTCTGGACGCTGAAACGCGGAGATACGAAGGGCCTCCGGGCGCAGCTAATGGAGTCGGATGGTACACCCAAGGACCTGGAAGAAAGCACCGTCCGGAAGCTGAACATCAAGCTCTCGAACGGCATCTATCTTCAGCGCGACTTCGAGATCGAGACTCCGCCGGGCACGGACGGCTGGGCTATTTACGATCCCATCGAGAGCGATTGGGATGTGGGTAGTGCAGGCGCCGGCACAAAGGCCAGCCCGTACACGGTGGGCGGATTCATCCCCTCGCTACCGGTGATCGAAGAGGGCGACCTCGAGCACGTCTTCGAGTGCGAAGTCGTGGATGCAGCCGGCGTCCGCACCACGTTCCCGAACGGTGCAAACCACGTGCTCCGAATCTCGGACGACCTTGGCGATGGCTAGGGGGGGCCGATGGCTAAGGGGGCCACGCCCGCCGCTAGAAGGCGATCGACATGGACTGCACGCGTGTGCGCGTAGACAGCGTGGGCCCCTCGTGATCCCCCAGCACAGCGGGTCTGAGCGGCGCAGCATTTCACCGCCTCGCAAGGCCCTATAGGTGGCGGGGCGAGCACGTGCGGTGCGCGGCCGTAAGCATCCGCCCAAGACGCGGGCGCCCCGGGCTTCCGCGGCCGAGCCATCTTGGAGTCTCGAGCACCTGCCGAGGCCGGAGGCGGTTCGGCTGCTGACTGTCAGCGACCGGACATTCACGCGGCTGGAGTCCGAGGGGATCATCAGGGCGAAGCAGGCCGGCTCGGGAGGCCGCCATTCGGTCTACTCCGGGCCCCTGATCGTGGCGGCCTACCTGACGCATGAGCGGGTACGGCTCACCAACAGCGTGGAATCCCCGCGGGACGCACGCGACCGATCGCAGGCCGAGCTGAACCAGCTCCGTCTGGCCCGCGAGCGCGGAGCGGTTCTGCCGCGCGAGCAGGTCGTGAAGGAGGGCCAGGCCTACATCCGGGCGACGATGGCGAAGCTGCGCGCGATTCCGTCCAGGCTCATCCGCGCGGGCGTGATCCCGCGCACCTCGGAGCCGGTGCTGGCGGATCTGATCCGCGAGGCGCAAGAGGAGATGGCGCGCTGGCAGAACACGCTCGACCTCGAGCGTGTAGTCGATGCGGAGAAGCCGTGAGCTTCGCTCCGTCGCCGATTCCCGAGTGGTCGCTCGCATGCACGCCGCCGCCCGTCCTCACCGTCAGCGAGTGGGCGGATCAGGAGCGCGTCCTGCCGGAGGCCTCGGCTGCGCGTGGTGGGCGGTGGCGCACCGCGACAGCCCCATATCTCGCGGGAATCATGGACGCGGTCCACGAGCCCGGGGTGCGGAAGATCGCGCTGATGAAGTGCCATCAGAGCGGCGGCTCTGAGTCGCTCAACAACATCCTCGGGTATTACATCGAGCACCAGCCGGCGCCGATGCTGCTGGTGCACCCGACGGCGCTGGCCGCGGAGGCGTTCAGCAAGGAGCGGCTCTCCGACATGATTCGGACGACGCCGGCGCTGCGGGCCGTGGTGCAGGACAAGCGGATGCCCGGGACGGACGGCCGGCCGGAATCGACGCTCGCGCTGAAGATGTTCCCGGGCGGCTTCCTCGCCCTGGGCGGCGCCAACACGCCGAACACCTTCGCACGCTGGGCCGTGCGCATGGCGATCGGCGACGACGTGGACCGTTTCCCTCCGGTCGTGGGGGAAGAAGGCGACCCCGCCGAACTACTCGTCAACCGCGTCACGACATTCCATGACGGGCTCGCGATCTTCGTGAGCACCCCGACCTTGAAGGGCGGGCGCATCGATAGCCTCTACCAGGCAAGCGACCAGCGCCGTTACTTTGTCGCCTGCCCGCGGTGTGGTCGCGAGGACTGGGTCACCTGGAACGACCCGGAACACATGCGTGTCGCCTTCGACGAGCGCGACGCCTCGAGCGCCAGGATCGAGTGCCCCAACTCGGAGCACGGCGGGTGCGACCGGAGGATTCTGGAGTCGGGACGTCAAGCGCTCGTCGCCGGCGGCGAATGGCGAGCGACCGCCGAGTCCCAGGAGCCCGGCCTTATCGGCTTCCACGTGCCTGCCATGCTCTCGCCCTGGGTGAGCCTGCCCGAGCTCGTGGGGAAATTCCTGTCGGCGCATACGCGGGGCCGCGAGTCGCTGCGAGTCTTCATCAACACCTCGCTCGCGGAAGGCTGGGAGGATCGCGACTCGCCGCGGGTGGAGCCTCATGTCCTGCTTGGGCGGCGCGAGGACTACGGGACCGACGTGGATGTGCCGGAGCCGGCGACGGTACTCACGGCCGGCGTCGACGTCCAGGCCGACCGCATCGAGGTGCACGTCGTGGCCTGGGGCGAGCATCTCGAGCGCTGGGTCGTGGACTGGAAGAGCGTACCGGGTGACCCGCGGCGCCGCGAGACGTGGGATCAGCTGTCGGCAGCGCTCGCTGAGACCTACGGGCACACTTCCGGTCGGAGGATCGGCATTCACGGCACCTGCGTCGACAGCGGTTTCCTCGCGGACGAGGTCTATTCATTCGTCGTCGCGCAGCAGCATCGGCGGATTTTCGCAGCGAAGGGCGAGTCCCACGGTACGGCCGAGCCGCTCGTGATGAAGATCAGCCCACGGACGCACGGGCGTAACGCCCGCCCCGTGCAGCTGCAGCGCCTCAACGTAGACGCCGGCAAGGCGGAGCTGGCGGCCGCCCTAGCCCTCCCGCCCGGCGGGCCCGGCACGATCCATTTCGGCTCGTTCCTCGGCGAGCCCTACTTTGTCCAGCTCACGGTCGAGCACCGCGAGCGGTACTACCGGAACGGCGTCGCATACGAGCGCTGGGTGAAGCAGGAGGGCGCGCGGAACGAGGCATGGGACACCATGATCTACGCGCGCGCGGCGTTCGACATCATCAGCGGCGGCGCGCATGACAGGCTGGTGAGGCAGATGCGGGATCAACTCGCGGCGCCCGCCCAGGCTCAACAGCAGCAGCCGGCCCCTCGCACTCCGCGCACGCGGAACTGGAACGGCTGATGGGGACCAGCATCGCGCTCGTGACGGCGAACATGGGCGGCATCGATCCCCTCTTTGCGCTGCCGCCGCACCCGGGCATCGACGCGCTCTACTACACCGACGTGCCCAGCCTCGGCTCAGCTGCCTCCACGTGGACCAGGATCCTGGTGCCTCCGTACCCAGCGAGCGAGCCCAGGCTCAAGGCCAAGTTTTTCAAGTGCCAGGCCCACCACCTCCCCGAGGTGCGCGGTTACCCGTGGCTAGCGTGGGCTGACGCGAGCTTCGAGTTCCACTCTCTCGAGTTTCTGACCGAGTGGTCAGGGTTCGCGGCCCCTGATGGATCACGCGCCGTATTCGTCCCGCACCCCGACCGCCAAACGGTGGCGCAGGAGTACGGCTACGTTCTGCGGCAGATCGAGCTGGGGAATCCTTACCTAGCGGGGCGGTACTCCGCGGAGGCGCTGGAGCGCGAGCGCGAGTTCTTCAGTCGGATCCATGACCTGGAGGCGCTGAAGCTCTGGGCGGGCGGGCTCTGGCTCATGGCCAACGCTTCGCGCACGCACGCGTTCCTGGACGCGTGGTGGAACTGCGTCCTCCGCTTCTCGATCCTCGATCAAGCCGCGCTCTCGCCGCTCCTCATGGAGCACGGGATCGAGCCGGTCGGCTTCGACGTAGATCTCTCGACCAACCAGCACTTCACGCGGCACGTCCATCCGTGAGGAAGCTCCTGCTCTGCTCCGGCCCCACGCGGCCCGCCGGATTCCTGCGGCTCGACTGTAACCCTGCGCATTCCCCGGACATCCTCGCTGAGATCCCGCCGCTGCCGGCAGCGGTGAGGGACAAGAAGTGGGACCTCATCGAGCTGATCCACGGCATCGAGCACTTCTGGCGCTGGGACGCGGGTCCGCTGCTGGGGGAGATCCACGACGTTCTGCGCCCGGGCGGGACGCTGGTGCTGGAGCAGCCCGACATCGCGGTCGCAGCGCGCCTTCTGGCTGGGCTCGACAAGGTCCCGACGTCGGGGCACCTCTTCGAGCGGATCATGTGGCCCATTTACGGAGACCCCGCACACCGCGATCCTTCATATCTTCACAGCTGGGGATACGACCCAGAGACACTGGTGGCCCTCCTGCGCGAGTCGGCCCCGTGGTCCTCCATCCTCGTGCTTCCGCAGCAATACCACACGTACGCCAGCGGCCGGGACTTCAGGGTGGAGGCCGTCCGGTGATCTTGACGGCGGTCCCCTACGCGGAGGATCTGAATCTGGGGCGCGCCTATAACGAGACCTTCAACCTGGTTGGGCCGGAGGACTGGGTCTGCTTCCTCGACCACGACATGATGTTCACGACCACTGCCTGGAACCGGCAGCTCGCAGCGGCCGTGGCGGCGGAGCCGGACGGGTGCTTCACTGCCATCACCAACCGCATGGCGAGCCGATGGCAGGTGGCGCCAGAGGCCGCCCGGGCGCGCCACGATCTTGGCCAGCATCGGAAAGTGGGCGAGGCACGCCTCAAGACCCGCACGCTGCTTGATGTGACGGACACGCAAGGATGGGGTGGCGTGCTGATGCTGGTCTCCAAGAGGGCGTGGTGCGATGCCGGCGGCTTCGTCGATGGGCTCCTTTGCGTGGACCACATGTTCCATTACGCGCTCAAGGCTGCGGGGCGACGCGTCTGGCTCATCGAGGGGCTCTACGTCTACCACTGGCGCGGCATGACTGGAGGACCGAAGCCTCCACCGGAGGAGGTCCCGCATGCGCGCGATCGGCGGACCGAGCAGGGCTGCCCCTGCCGCGGCCTCCCGCAGGGTGATCCGACGAAGAGGAGGCGCCTGCCGTGATCCTCTGCATGACGCCGTTTGCGGAGGACCTGAATCTCGGGAAGGCCTACAACGAGGCGATGGCGCTGCTACCCGAGGACGGCTGGGCCGTCTTCCTCGATCACGACGCCGCGTGGACGACCCGTCGTTGGTGGCATCAGGTGAGGGAGGCGATCGACTTCCGGCCTGATGCCGGAGCCTTCACCGCGGTCACGAACCGGATCGCGCCGCGCTGGCAGCAGGTGGGGGACAAGGACAACCACGACATCGTGCGACACCGGCGCTACGGTGCAGAGCGGACGAGGGTGCGAACCCTGCTCGACATCACGGACACGATGGGGTTCGGCGGCGTTGTGATCGTCATCTCGAAGAGGGCCTGGAGCGGAGTCGGCGGCTTCGTCGATGGCATGCTCTGCGTGGACCACCGGATGCACTTCGCGCTGCGCGACGCCGGGCTCCGGGTCTACCTGCTCGAGGGGCTCTACGTCTACCACTGGCGCAGGGCGAACGGCGACGAGCTGCCGAAGGAAACGCCCCGGGCGAAGGACTGCCCCTGTCGCGGCAGGGAGGGGATGCCCACCGTGAGATTGCAGCTTCCATGAAAGACCTCGCCCTCACCACCACAACGAAATACTGGTGGTGCGTGGCGGACCTCGCGGAACGCTGGCACGTCTCGCCGCAGATGGTCCGGCTGCTGCTGAAGCCGTATCGCGGGCGCTGCCATCGGGCCCGGCGCGGGAAGCACCCCCGGCTGCTCTTGTGGGTTCCGCTCGCGGTGGTCGCGACGCTGGATCGGGAGCGAGAGTGGCGGCAGGTTCCCGCTTGACAGGCTCGCGGTCGGTGAACCGGGTGCGGTACGAGCGGAAGTCGTTAAAGAGCTGTCAAGTCATTTCTTTACAGCAGCTCACCTAGCTAACTCACATCTATAACGCTCCGGGCAGGGCCGAAAACCGGCCTCACCATGAGCCGTGCGCCCGCGGCTCGAGGCCGTGTTCTTCGGCGACGGTCAGTACCCGCGCCTCGCGCGAGCGCTGGCTCTATCGGCGCAGCGACACTGTCCCGGCTGGGACGTGAACGTTCGCCGGATCGACCCACACGTGCGGGCCGCGAGCGGGAACGAGGCCGATGCCGCGAATCACCACAAGCTCTGCGAGTGGCGCCGCCTCGTCGAAGGAGCGCACGACGGCGCGCGCATCCTGCTGGTCGACGCCGACACGTTCGTGACGGCTCCGCTCGACTCGCTATGGGAGCGCGAGTTCGATCTCGCCTACACCGTGCGCGACGCGTCGCGCTCGCGCTTCCCGCTGAATGCCGGCGTCGTCGCCGTGCGCGTCGGCCCCGCGACGCGGCGCTTCATGGACGCCTGGTCTGAGCGGGACGCGGCCTTCCTGCGCGACATAGAAGCGCGCGGCCCATGGCGCCAGCGGTACGGCGGCCAGAATCAGGCCTCTCTGGGTGCAATCCTCGAAAGCGGCCTGGCCGCAGCGCTTGGCCTGAAGGTGGCCACGCTGCCGTGTCTGGAGTGGAACGCCGAGGACACCAGTTGGGAGCGCTTCAACCCGGCTGTCACCAAGATCGTCCACGTCAAGGGCGCGCTGCGCATGGCCGTCTTCGGCATCGCCTCGTCGCAGCACGTCCGCCCGCTCGCGAGGATGTGGCGTGACCTCGACACGCAGCTGACCGAGGCGGTGGCCTGATGACGCTCGCAACCGCGCAGGCGTCGCTCGGGGCGATCGAGGCGGCCATGGCCAAGGGGGAGCGCACGGTCCAGTTCGCGGACCGCGCGGTCACCTACCGCTCGATGGACGAGCTGATGACGGCTCAGCAGTATTGGGCCGGCAAGGTCGCGTTGCTCGGCGGCAGGCCGAAGCAGTCGCTCGGCTACGCGGAGAAGGGCCTTTGATGGCCGAGCAACAGGCCCTCTTTCCGCAAGCCCGCCTTCGCGGCCGAGCGCGCAAGCCAGCGAAGGGCATCGTGGCGACGAGCGCCCGGGCCGCGGTGTACGAGGCGGCGTCCGCGACTCGCCGAGCCTACGGCTGGCTGGCCCCCACGCTCGGCCCGAATCAGAGCATCCTCGACAGCCTCAACGTCCTGCGCGACCGCTCGCGTGTCGCCACGCGAAACGACGGCTACGCGAAAGGCGTCATCGACAAGCTCGTCTACAACATCGTCGGGACCGGGCTGAAGCCTCTCTCGCTGGCTGAGGACAAGGAGTTCCGCCAGAAGCTCCAGGCGCTGTGGCTGCTGTGGACGGACTACAGCGATGCCGACGGCACGCTCGACTGGTACGGCCAGCAGGGGCAGGCCGTCCGCTGCTGGCTCGAGGCCGGCGAGGTGTTCGTCCGCCGCCGCGACCGCCTGCCCACGGATGGCCTGCCGGTACCGATGCAGCTCCAAGTGCTAGAGCCGGAGCTGTGCCCGCACGGCCACAACGGCCTGGCGCGTGGCGGAAACAAGATCCGGGCCGGGATCGAGTTCGACCGCATCGGCCGAAGGGTCGCCTACTACTTCTTCGCGACACGTCCGGGCGACTGGCAGGACTGGGATCCGAGCGAGTTGCGGCGCGTGCCGGCCGATCGCGTGCTCCACGTCTACAAGCCGCTGCGCCCGGGCCAGCTCCGCGGGATCCCCCACCTGACGCAGGCGCTGATCCGGCTCCGCGAGCTCGACAAGTTCGACGACGCGACGCTGATCCGCCAGCAGCTCGCGGCCATGTTCGTCGCGTTCCTCAAGCACCCTGCCTCGGATTCCTCGAGCCTCATCCCGATCACGGGCCAGGAGCCCGTGGCGACCGAGGGCAACCGGCCCGTGCTCGGTCTGCAGCCTGGGATCTTCCAGGAGCTCGCGCCCGGCGAGGAAGTCGAGTTCTCCGAGCCGCCCGACGTCATCAGCGGGTACGGCGACTACATGCGGCAGCAACTCTTCGCGGTGGCCGCGGCTACGGGCGTCCCGTACGAGGTCCTCACCGGGGACATGAGCCGCGTGAACGACCGTACGGTGCGGGTGATCCTGCACGAGTTCCGCCGTCAGATCCAGGCCGAGCAGCATCAGACGGTTGCCTTCCAGCTCTGCCGGCCGGTGTGGCGCGCCTGGATGGATCACGTGTTCCTGAGCGGCGCCCTCCCGATCCCGGCGGAGTACCTCGCCGATCCGCAGCCCTGGGCGAATGTCGAATGGATGCCGCAGGGCTGGCCGTACCTGCACCCCGTGCAGGATGTCGAGGCGGCGCGCGCGGCGATCCGGTCCGGCTTCACTTCGCGGTCCGCGATCGTGAGCGAGCAGGGCGAGGACGCCCAGGTGATCGACCAGCAGCAGGCCGAGGACAACGAGAGGGCCGACGCCCTCGGGCTCGAATACGACTCGGACGGGCGCACCGAGCCGCCTTCCGCTGCATCGCCAATACCGCCGGACGAGAGGAACGACAAGAGACCCGATGGCGGTGACAAGGGCAATGGTGATCCCGCTGAAGGTGATCGGACACGGGAAGGGGAAGCGGCATGAAGCGACAGTGGTTCCAGATCAAGGCGGAGGCCGACGGAGCTTCCGCCGACATCTACATCTTCGGGCTGATCGGCGACTGGATCGACGATCTCTGGGGATTCGATGACGTTACCACGGCCAAGAGTTTCGTGGACGAGCTGGCGAAGCTGCCAGCCACCGTCAAGACACTGAGGGTGCGGATCAACTCGCCAGGCGGCGACGTGTTCGGCGGGCTGACGATCGCGAACACCCTGCGCGCGGAACAGACCCGCGGACGGAAGGTGGAGACGATCATCGAGGGCCTAGCCGCCAGTGCGGCCTCTGTCATCGCGATGGGTGGCGGAGAGATCCGCATCGCCGACAACGCGCTGATGATGGTGCACGACCCCTGGAGCGTCGCGGTCGGGAACGCGAGGGACATGCGGGCCACCGCGGAAATCCTCGACCAGATGCGGGACGCGCTGGTGAAGACCTACCAGTGGCACAGCAAGCTGAACGACGAGGAGATCGTCGCGCTGATCGAGGGCGAGGACGGCCAGGGGAGCTGGCTCGACGCCGACGAGGCGATCGCGAACGGGCTCGCCACCGAGAAGATCGAGGGACTCAAGGCGGCGGCGAGCATCGATCCGCGCTCCATGGCGAAGCTGAAGGTGCCCGAGCGGTTCGCCGCCCGCGTGTCGGCTCTACTCAAGAGCGAAAACCCGCAGGACCCTCCGGGCCCGGCGCTGCCCGCGGCCGAAGCCGCCGCAAAGCCCGAGGACGTGATCGGGCTGTGCGCGACCGCCGGCCTGGACATCGCCTTCGCGAACCGGCTGCTGAAGGACAAGGTCACGCCCGCCCAGGCACACCAGCTCGTCGGCGAAGAAAAGGGGCGCCGTGCCGCCGAGGCGCAACGCCAGGAGAGCATCCGCGCGCTCTGCGACAAGTTCAAGGTCGCCGACCTGGCGCCGGAGCTGATCTCCGGCGGCATGCCGTTCGACGCCGCTCGAGCGCTCGTCGCGAAGGTCACCGGGATGGTGGACAGGGTCGAGATCGACGCGGGCCTCAACCCGGACCAGGGCTCTCGGCCCAAGGCCGTGATCGACGTGCAGGCGGTCTACGCGGAGCGGAACAGGCTCCGTCACTGAAAAAGAGGAGAGCGCAATGTCTCTGAGCGAAGGGCAGCACACCGGCGAGTTCATCCTGGCCGAGGTGGATCCGCAGATCGGCCGCGAGCAGGTCACGCTGACCGTGGCCGCGGCGACCAAGCTCGAGCCGGGTTACGTCCTGGCGCAGCTCGCGGCGACCGGGAAGTACGTGGAGTACGACAACGCGGGAAGCGACGGCAGCGAGGTGGCAGCCGCGATCCTGTACGGCGAGGCCGACAACGTGGCCGGAGGCGCCCCGGCCGACTTCACCGTCACCGTCGTGAAGCGCCTGGCGGCCGTGCGCAAGGCCGATCTGCAGTGGAACTCCGGCGTCGACGCGGGCGGCAAGACGGCCGCCTACGCCGATCTCGCGTCCCTGTTCGTCATCGCGCGCGACTGAGCGAGAGCGAGAAGGAAAAAAGGAGATCAGCATGCCCATGTTGGACGTCTTCCGCAGCGACATCTTCAGCGTCACGTCTCTGACCGACGCGATCCTGAAGGCCCCTCACAAGCCGATGCGGATCGAGCAGCTCGGCCTATTCCGCAACCGCGGTATCACCACGACGACCGTCGTGATCGAGGAGAAGGACGGACGGCTCTCCCTGATCCAGAGCAGCCCGCGCGGTGCCCCGCCGTCCTCGATCGGGGCGTCGAAGCGGACGGCACGCAGCTTCGTGGTCCCGCACCTGGCGCGCGAGAGCACGGTCCTGGCCGACGAGGTCCAGAACGTGCGCAGCTTCGGCAGCGAGAACGCGGTCGAGGCCGTGCAGGCCATCGTCAACGAGCGCCTGGTCGACCTGAGGGCGATGCACGAGGTGACGCTCGAGCACCTGCGCGCGGGCGCCATCAAGGGCCTGATCCTGGACGCGGACGGCTCGACGATGCTCAACCTGTTCACCGAGTTCGGGGTCTCGCAGCAGACGGGGACGGTGACCCCGAACGACGCGGCCGACAACGGCGACGCGCTCCGCGCCGAGATCGTCGCGATCCAGCGCCTGATCGAGGCCGAGCTGGGCGCCGAACCCATCTCGAGTTACCGCGCCTTCTGCGGCAAGACGTTCTTCGACACGCTGCGCTCGGACCTCGGCGTCGTCCAGACGCTGCGCTACGCCGACCCGCAGTCGCTGCTGCAGCAGCAGGCGAACGCCCGCGTGTTCATGTTCGCCGGCGTGGCGTGGGAGGAGTACCGCGGCTCGACGGGCGGCACGCCGTTCATCGCCGACGACGAGGCCTACGTGTTCCCCGAGGGCTCCAACATCTTCTCGACCTACTTCGCGCCGGCCGACTTCATCGAGACGGTCAACACCGTGGGCCTGCCCCTCTATGCGAAGCAGGCCATCGACGCGGAGCTGCAACGCTGGATGAAAATCCATACGCAGTCGAATCCCCTCGCGCTGTGTCTCCGGCCGCGGGCCGTAGTCCAGGTGACGATCGGGACGTAAACCAACGTGGGTGACTTCAGGCCACCGATAGGGGCGGCGCTGGATGCGTTCGGGCTGCCGGCGACGGTCGTCCCGCCGAGTGCGAGTGCGGTGAAGACGCGGGCCATCTGGCTCCCGCCTGTCTCCGTCGAGTACCCGACCGGAACGGACTTCCGCCGCGCCGAGGCCCGTCGCGTGCTGGCGCTGCCCCTCGAAGGCCTCACCGAGGTTCCCCGTGGAACGGTCGTCAGCGTGGCGCCCTCTGAGGGTTCGGTCGTGACTGACTGGAAGATCGACGAAGCCGAGCGAGTGGACGCCGATCACTATCGAGTGATCGTGGTGCCGGTGGAACCGTGAGCGTCCGTTCCGTCGCGATCGAGAAACTGGAGGGACGGCTGGAACAGATCCGCAAGAGCAATGGCTACGCCACAGATGCGGGCCAGTTGATCTTCCTCGGCGAGCAGCCAGTGCTGGGCCCAGACGATCCGGTGGCGGCGATCGCCATGGTTGTGCGC
>Ga0214473_10001317_pt1 | contig 33121 bp, 36 predicted proteins | sample RVTome_7_FD_203509 | JGI IMG/M metagenome (GOLD analysis project Ga0214473, IMG submission 203509) | Soil microbial communities from uranium-contaminated site in the Upper Colorado River Basin, Wyoming, United States - RVT98D197 | ecosystem: Environmental > Terrestrial > Soil > Contaminated >... | reverse complement strand
CTCGCATCTTGCAGTCTCTCTTTTTTTCAATTTTCGTCCTCCTTTTTTATTGTTTATTCAACCTCCTTTAACCTTTCAACCAATTCTTTCTGTTCCCTATTTAAATGCTTCGGGATTTTAACGATGATTTTGACCAAATGGTCGCCTCGGCCTCGCTTCTCCAAAAACGGCACGCCTTCGCCCTTGATTTTAAAAACTTCTCCTGACTGGGTTCCGGCAGGAATTTTCATCTTAAGCTGTCCGTCAATCGTTTCCACTGTAATTTTGTCTCCTAATGTTGCCTGGGAAAAAGTAATGTGCTCGCTGGAAATAATATTGTTTTTTTCTCTTTTGAATTTTGGATGCGGAAGTATATGGACATTGATGTATAAATTTCCGCCTGGTGCGCCTTTTTCTCCAGCCTCTCCCTGCCCTTCCATGGAAAGTGTCTGTCCGTCCTGGATTCCGGCTGGAATTTCTATTTCAATAGTTTCTTCTTCTTTGACTAGTCCATTCCCGCCGCATTTCTGGCATTTCTCGGAATAAGTTTCTCCCGCGCCTTGGCAGGTCGGGCAGGTTGAAACTTGCGAAAAGCTTCCCAGAAAACTTTGCATTGTTTTTCGGATTTGTCCGCTTCCGTGGCAAGTGGGGCAGGTCTCTTTTCCGGCGCCGGGTTCTCCTCCGGTTCCACGGCATCGGCCGCAGACCACATTTTTGTAGATATTAACCGTTCGTCTGGCGCCTTTTACCATTTCTTCAAAAGAAATTTCCGCGTCAACCTGAATGTCTCTTCCCGCCCTTTTTCTTGATCTTCTTCTTCCTCCTCTGCTCCCGCCAAAAATGTTGGAAAAAATATCTTCAAAACCAAAATCTCCAACGTCAAAATTGGAAAAATCCCAGCCCGAGGCTGGTCCGCCTTGGGCGGAAAATCCACCGAACCCCTGTCCGCCTTGAAATCCGCTTTGGTCAAAGGTTTGGCCGAATTGGTCATATTGCTGACGCTTAGATTTATCAGAAAGCACCTGGTAAGCTTCATTGATTTCCTTGAACTTCGCTTCATCTCCGCCGGATTTGTCGGGATGGTGTTTGTGGGCCATTTTTCGATAGGCTTTCTTGATTTCATCATCATTCGCGCCTTTCGAAACGCCCAGAATGTCATAATAATTCTTAGCCATTTTTATAATCCCCCACGAATCTACAAATCCTTTACGAATTTACAAATTTGTATATTCGTAGTTGATTTGTAATTTTGTGGGTTTATGCGCTTTACTATCCTGATTAATCTTACATCAAATTTAAAAAATTAGCAATCTCGATACCCGAGTGCTAACTTGCCCCTCACCAAAAAATACTGGTGTAAACTATGGACAAAATTGTAGAGAAGATAAAAATTATTAATTCAATGCCTGAATATAATTTTTTTGGTGTGCGGGTTATACAACTTTAAGCTTTGGATTATTCGATTATCTCCACTTCTTTCTGAACCTTTCCGATGGTTATGGCGCCGGATTTGCATAAAATCCAGAATATCAGCCTGGAAAAAAGAATCCAGAAAATATTCAGGAATGATCCGAGAGGAACAATGGTCAAAAATAAGATAATTGCCAAAATCATAGGAAGAAGCGGAAGAGAATGGCTTTCGCCTGCTTTAGGGCGGAAATAATCGGTAATCTTTTTGTTTATCATCTGGGGAAATATTTCAGAAACCTTTTCCTGCCCCGTGAGTTCTTTTCCTACTATCTCGGAAAGGTTTTTCCGGCTTTGCTCCAGAACAATTTGCTGGTTGCTTTCCAGAAGCCGGGTATTTATATTTTTTAATTTATCCTGCGTGTCTTTTTTCAGTTCTTCTTTCTGCTGAGGCGAAGCATTATCTCCCAATTGCCCATTGATGTTTGCATCCAGCTGTTCTTCGGAAAGGGTGGCGACATTCTCATTTTCGGTTTGTTTCTTCTGGGTCTCAAGGATAAATTCATCCACCGTAGCGCTGTTTCCTGAAATATTTTTAAAATCAGGATTTATTATCCCGAGTATTTTGGAAGTCAGGGCGTCAAAAGCTTTACTGCTTTGGATTTTAGGCAGGATGTTTTCCAGATCCTTATCCTTAATCGTGTAAAAATACTGGCTGGAAATAACAATGGCCATGCCGATAATAATGAATGTTTTTCCGGTGGTGATGGTTTTTCTTAAATTTATTTTAATATTAAGCTCCAAGTCCCTCCTGATTTTGTAAATTCCGGCCAGAGCCAGAAAAAATCCTATAAAAATGCCGACAAGATGTCAGCTCACGAAGATAAAGATAAAGCTCAAAGAAAAACAGAAAAGAACCGCCACGTAAATAAGATGTTTTTCTTTGACCAGGATAACTGAAAGGTATAGCAGAATAAAAAATGATGAAAATAAAACAATAGGAATAACCCAATCGCTTGAACTGGAAACGTTTATCGCTCTTTCAATTGATCTCCAGGCGAAAAAAGAATTGACAGCCGCCAAAATTATTAAACTGTATTTTAATATTTGTTTTGCCATTTTTGTTCCCGACTTGGTCGGGACTACAAAAATGAGCATCCCGCACCAATTCTTTATTTAGTTTTTGTTTTGCTTTAAACTAAGCCGAAGGCGTATCCGAGCACTAAAATTTCAATAGCGATCAAGCATAATCGGAATTTGGTGCTGGGATAGCCAAGCTGTTTTTATTTTAAGCCATTGCGATGTGCTTGACAAGATGAGCGCTCTTCAATAGAATAGCTTTGGAAGGTTGTCAGCTTCGTATTTTATAAAAAAGGGAGGCAGTGTAGTCCTGTAAAAAGAAGAAGGGAAAAACCGAATAAGAGTAATAATCCCCCCGAAAAGGATGAAAAACTCATCCAAACAAAAGCTTTACCTGGCAACTTTCCCAGTACAGGGAGGGCGCTCAAGCAAAAACCATTGCAAAGAGCCCCTCCCCTTTTTATTTTTATAATAAAAAAGCGGAATCGGTTTTTTCCGATCCCCCTTGCTCAAAGAGCTTAGTAAGACTTTCCTGAAAATAGCTTGTGAAAAGCATCGGGATTCATTACAAGCTCTATGAACTCCGAGACTCTCTTCAGGATTTTCCGCATCTTCTTTTTCATAGTTGCCTCCTTGCCTCCACTAAAACCTTTTGATTTTAGTACCGTTAATTTTAGTACTAATTTGCGGAATTGTCAAGTAATTTTCTTCCCAAAAGCTGATTGGCTGGAAAACTTCAGGGAGCGACTATTTACAAATTAATCAATTTGATATATAATAGAGATGCAGAGGACACCTCTCCTGCAGGAGGATTTTCTATGAGCTCGGCCTGCAACGTCGGCTACAACAGCTTATGGGAATCCTCCTTTTTTATTTGTTGACAAATAAACCTGGTTGGCATATAATAAGCTTGGGGTCATTATTCCCCCATTACTCGTTCCATGTTTCATGTTCCTTCTCCTTTTTCGGGGAGGTTCCTTGTGGGAAACGCAACACCGTTTCAATGTCATCACCCACAAGGACCTCCTTTTTTATTTTCCAAAATTATTATATTAGTTGACTGATTTTTAGTTTTGGTTATAATATAAATGGTGGATGAGCCAAAAGGCTCAAACTCAAATCCACCATATATTCCCTCCTTCTCACCCCGGGAGGCTCCTCGTAAGCGATACCCATCCATTTACAGGAGCCTCCACCCCTTTTTCAATAACAAAAAACACCGCCTCTTAAGCGGTTTTTTATTTGTTAGATAAAAAAGTAAGCGGACTCTGATTCAAGTCCGCTTTTGTTCCCCTTTTCTCCGTTTCTTGTTAGATAAGTTTACGCATGATGTCATTTGGCATTTTCTTCCAGGATAAGCTTTGCTTTGTAGAAAACTCGATCTACAAACATGAGAGGAATCTGATGTCTTCTTAACCACCTTGCTAAAAGCTCTGCTTTAATATCTGTCTTTGTTTTTATCTTCTTCTCCTTTAGCCTCATTGCTTGATCCTCCTTTTCGACTATTTCTTGTGTTTTAAAATTATAACAAAATCAGATAAAAAGACAACCTATCCTGACATTATTATATTCTTGCTTGCCCCGTAGCAATTCCGAATTTGCTACTGGGGAGAATGTTGGAATGTCATCTCTGTTGTTATTTTTCCGTTGTTATTTTATTGATAATAAATTCTTCCAGTTTTTGGGTTATTTAGGACATTATTAAAATTAGTATCTTACTTTATAACCATTACTATATAATGATGTATCAAAATATTCTTTTGGATAGTCATTACCATGCACCTTCTTTATTTTTTGTATTTCTAATTTTTCGTCTTCTGTTGAATATTTAATTAATAAATTAAAACTCTCCTCGGTCTTGTTTATTCCTAAATAACTAACTGCAGAAGGATTTCTATTTTCGGTGTATTTTCCTTCTACAAAAACAGTAACTGACAATTCAAATATATTTTTTGATATTTCCTGAATATCATCAAAATTTATTCCACTAAAATTATAACCTGATAAATTTTCGGATCCTAAATTTGTAAAAGCAGTGAAGCTATGCACACTTGCAGGAGAATAATCAAATCCGAAACGTTCCTCTTTATATGAATTTATTCCTATCATTATATCCCCAATTCTCTTACCTATTTCTTCTTTTATTTTTTCATACTTTTCTTTTAATTCTAATTTTAAATCTAGCTGCTTATCTAGAAATTCTTTAAGCTCTGAAATATTTGATAATATAAATAGTTTGTTGCTACTATATTGTTTGAATTCTTCGATAATAATTTTTGGGTCAAAGTCTTCGATATTTTCGGTACAAAAAACATAATTTAATTTTTTATTCTTTTTTGCATCATTTAATATACTCAGCCAGATTAATGTATCTCTAAAGCCCCTATCTCCATTATCGGAAAATGGCTTAATTCCACGCAAAGATCTTTCTATTATTTTATCTTGACTAACAATAGGGGTTTTTATTATTTCTAGTTCAGCTTCTTTTATCTGTTCCTTTTTTTTCTTGTAAATTAAACTTTTAAAATTCTTTTTATAAGCTTTTTGAGAAATTTTAATCCCAAATGGACTTAAGACTTTTACTGAATTTTCAATTTTTTGAATATTAGATTCAACTTGCTTGAGAGTTTGTTTGATCCTTTCATCTATAACTAACTGAGGTATAGCTAAAGCAATCTGATCTTTAATCTCGTTTTCTTTAATGAACTCGATTGATTTTGATATGTTAGAATTAAATAAATTTTCAATTTTGTCTTCATTGTTTTGCCAAAGGATATTAGTATCAAAAATTACTTTAAACTTTTTGTTATTTTCCATATTTTTCACAAACCTTGAGGGGGAAGCCCTCGGGTTTTTTAATATTTAAAAATTTGATTTTCTTCTCCGGAATATGTTAGTATTGATCCAGCATGGTACACAAAATCTGTGAATGAAGGAGGGTCTTATGTTTAAAAATAAGTTCTTTTTAGCATTTGTTGCCGGGTTGGTTTTACTTGGTGTAGCGGCGGCTATTAGCGTAGGAAAGCCAGCGCATAATACATTTTGGTTTTGGGTTATGCTCGCCTCTGCCATTAAAGGCGCCGAAGTCCTTGGGGTATGTCTTATAGTTTGGATATTATTTTTCCGTGGCGGTAAGCGGCTGATAAAGTTTATACTCAAATATCCACCAATGAATTGTTAAGGAGGTCATCATGGCATTATTAACGAGATTGGTTTGCATAACGTCAATAATAGCAGTTGTGGGATTAGGAAGCGCATTGGGTGCAATTCCCTGTCATCTTTTCACAAGAGATGCGGTATATGGAATTGTTCTCAGGGTAGGATTTGCGGTATTTTTAGCAGCCACAGTAGCTTGCCTTGTGATTTATATGATGATGGGGCACAAAAGCCTGCAAAGCCCGTGAGTTTTTCCAAAATAGTTTAAAAAACCGAGAGGGGCGCCGAATGGCTAACCCCTCTTAAAAATGCCTTACTTTTTCTTATCATCTTTTTCCGTCTCGGCTTCTTTCGGTTTTTCTTCAGTCCCCGGTTGCTCGCCTGCTTGTGCGCCCTTGTCAGCCTTGGGCTGATTGGCGGATTGGGCGGCTTGATATAATTTCTGCCCTATCTTCTGCGCTTCCTGGGAAAGCGCTTCGGTAGCTTTCTTGATAGCTTCCAGATCGTCGCCGTTCTTTACCTTATTCAATTCTTCGATTTTTTCCTGAACCGGTTTCTTTTCCTCATCGGTAATTTTGTCTCCGGCTTCGCGCATGGCTTTTTCCGTGGTATAAGCCAGCGTGTCTGCCATATTGCGCGTTTCAATCAATTCTTTATTTTTCTTGTCTTCTTCGGCGTGGATTTCCGCATCTTTCTTCATCCTTTCTATTTCATCTTTGGAAAGTCCGCTGGAAGCTTCGATTCGGATTGACTGGGTTCTTCCAGTCGCTTTGTCTTTGGCGGTAACGCTCAAGATTCCATTAGCATCAATGTCAAAAGTGACTTCAATCTGCGGAATGCCTCTGGGTGAAGGCGGAATTCCGTCCAAAATAAATCTTCCCAGAGATTTGTTTCCGACTGCCATTTCTCTTTCTCCCTGAAGCACATTTATTTCCACGCTGGACTGGTTGTCAGCAGCGGTAGAAAATATTTGCGTCTTGGAAGTTGGAACAGTAGTGTTTCTGGCAATCAATGGCGTGGAAACGCCTCCCAAAGTTTCAATTCCAAAAGTTAGAGGAGTAACATCAAGAAGAAGAACGTCTTTCACGCTTCCTTCCAGAACTCCTCCCTGAATAGCGGCGCCCATCGCCACTACTTCATCCGGATTAACAGAGAGATTCGGTTTCTTTCCGAAAAATTTCTCAACAGTCTGCTGGACCAAAGGCATTCTGGTCATTCCTCCGACCATAATTACTTCGTGGATATTTTTGGTTTCCAGTTTAGCGTCAGCAAGCGCTTTTTTCATCGGTTCCAAAGTTTTTTGGACTAAATCTCCGACCAGTTCTTCCAGTTTTGCCCGGCTGATTTTCATTACCAAATGTTTCGGACCGCTGGTGTCGCTGGTGATGAATGGCTGGTTAATTTCGCTTTCCATTGCGGTTGAGAGCTCTATTTTCGCCTTTTCCGCCGATTCTTTGACTCTTTGGAGCGCCAAAGGGTCTTTAGACAGGTCAATTCCTTCCTGCTTTTTATATTCATTCAAAATCCAGGCAATTATTCTCTGGTCAAAGTCGTCTCCTCCGAGATGAGTGTCTCCGTTGGTGGATTTCACTTCTACCGTGTCTTCAGCCACTTCTAGGATGGAAATATCGTAAGTTCCGCCTCCCAGGTCATAGACAGCCACCTTTTCATCCTTTTTCTTTTTATCGAATCCGTAAGCCAGCGCGGCGGCCGTCGGTTCATTGATAATTCTTTTCACATTAAATCCGGCGATTTCCCCCGCTTCCTTGGTAGCTTTTCTCTGGGAGTCATCGAAATAAGCCGGAACAGTAATAACTGCATCGGTTATTTTTTCACCCAACTTGGTTTCCGCATCCTGTTTCAGTTTTTGGAGAATCATGGCGGAAATTTCCTGCGGAGTATATTCTTTTCCGCCCATTTCCACTTTGGTTCCGCCGTTGGATTTCACAATCTTATACGGCAGAAGCTTTAAATCTTTTTGCACTTCCGCGTCTTCAAAATGTCTTCCGATTAATCTCTTAATGGAAAACAAAGTATTTCCCGGATTAGTGACAGCCTGGCGCTTGGCCAAAAGCCCGACCAGTCTTTCGTTGGTTTTGGAAATCGCCACCATGGACGGAGTGGTTCGGTTTCCTTCCTTGTTCTCGATTATTTCCGGTTTGCCTCCGATAACCACCGCCATCGCGGAGTTGGTCGTTCCGAGGTCAATGCCTAATATTTTTGACATATTTTTTTAGCTCGCAATTCGTAGCTTACCTGCTACAAAATTAAGCCTTAATTTAATTATTTATGATTTGACAAAATTTATGCTCATATTATAATAATAGTGTCGACCTGCCAGGCACTAACACTAAGTATCCCATGGCAGCATCGACCTCCAATGTTTTCCTCCGGTGCGGTGAAGAACTCTTTCACCCCCGGAGGTTTTTATTTTTTTATTCCACTATCACTTTTACCGCTCTTATCACTTTATTTCCGATCTTGTATCCCTTCTGTATGATTTTCTTTATTTTGTCTTTTGATTTCTGCTTGCTGTTCTCTGATTCCTGATGTATGGCTTCGTGCAAATTAGGATCAAACTTATCTCCTTCTTTCGCTTCAATTTCTTCTATGCCGTTATCTTTCAGGATAATTTCCAATTGGCGCTGGATATGCAGTATTCCCTGGACCCACGCTCCGTCCTTTTTGTTTTCGGGAATATGTTCCAGTGACATCTGAAAATTATCCACAACCGGCAGAATCTGAAGCGCTAAATCTTCCAAAACAAATTCTTTGAGTTCTTTTCCGGATTCGTTTTGCATTTTGCGGTAGTTTTCAAAATCCGCCTGGCATCTTTTTAAATCTTCTAAATATTCTTTCTCTCCGCCTTTATATTTGAGCATTCCTTTCTTATAGTTTTCTTTTACTTCTTCCAGCTTTAACATCTTTTCTTTCGCCCATTGAGGTAGAGATTCTACATTCTCCTTGATTTCAACTTTTTCTTCTTTTTCAATAATATCTTCTTCGTTTTTTTTATTTTTAAACATGCTAATGTTTCTAGAATTATCCCGCTTTAGCGGGACCCCGCCAAGGCGGTGGCTAAATATAAGTTACCTGCTACTATTATTAACACTGCCGATGAACTTAAAATTTTCTTCATATATTCAATCAGCGACTTGTTTTTGGCATATTTCATCCGCTTGGGACCGATGAGCGCCAACACTCCTTTTTCCCCGCCTTTAAGCCTGTAAGAGGAAACCACCATCGAGCAATTTGAGATTCCTTTAATGGGATTCTCGTTGCCGATGTATATTTTCGTTTCATTTTCCTTGAGGTCCTTGGCGATACTTTCAAATTTTTCATCCACCACGTCCAAAACTTCCGCTAATTTGCAAACATCGTCTATATTTTTAAATTCCGGCTGGTTGATGAGGCTTTTTATTCCTGATTCAAAAAATTCTTCCTTTTTGTTGGCTCCGGTAATGGCCAGCGCTCCGCTGAATCCGGAAAGCAGTTTTACAACCGTTCTTTCTAATCTGGTATTTTTGGCTTTAAGCTTCAGAAGCTCTGTTTGGAGTTTTTTCTGTTCATTCACGGAAAGTTCGCGGTCTTTCATTATTTCTTCCACAAAATAGCGATAGCCTTCATCAGTGGGAATCCTGCCGGCGCTTATGTGGGGTTGGTAAAGAAACCCGTCTTTTTCCAGCTTAGTCATATCGTTTCGAATTGTCGCCGAACTGGCTTTAATCTGATATTTCTTGACTAAAATTTCACTCGAAACAGGAATAGCCGTGTTGGTATATTCCTCAATGAGTGATGTTAGAATTTTCTGCTGTCTTGTATTCACAGGTATATTCTATCAAATAGATTAGCAGTCGTCAAGTCCGAGTGCTAACTTGTCCCACACCAAAATACAAAGAACCATGGAGAAATATTTCACGAATTAGTATTTTGCTTTAAATAAAAGTAATTTTGGTGTGGGATAAATCAATATTTCAATTATGGCGCAAAAGACCGTCCCGAGTCTCGGGACGGTCTTGATATCCAAAAATTTTGAAATTCTACAAAGGGCTGGGAACGCCTGCTCCATCCGGAACGTTAATTCCTTTCGGCAGATTTTTGGTCATATCCTGCAGCTTCTTCAGCTGTTCGCACATATCGGTAAAGACAATGTCAGATGGAACAGAAAAATCTATAGAAGCAACTGGTGTGCATTTTACATCCGTGGCATCCTTGAAAGCATCGTCAGCGCTCTTTATCTGATCTTGATTCGGAGCAGGATTGTTGGAATTAGTATCTTCCGGTTTATTTTTGTTTAGTTCATCCATGCAGGATTTGGTAAATTTCGTTCCCTTTTTGTCAGTTTCGGACCAGGTGTACATTGTTTCTCCGTCAAAAACTATCAACTGCTTTTTTCCCATTACGGTACTTTCTGATCTGTATTTTTGGCCTTCAACAAAAGCAGTCGTTGTAAAAGATTCATTTCCCGCTTTATAGTTGTAAGTGCATTGCATTTTCTTTCCCAGTCCGATGGCGTCCTTAAGGGAACTGATTATTCCTCCGGTTTCTTCTTTTTGCGCGGCTCCCCCGTTGTTGGCATTTTGCTCTGTTGTTTTCTTTCCGCATCCGGAAAGAAAAGCTATCGCCAGAATAAGCGATGAGAGCAGGATTGCTTTTTTGATCATAAAATCAAAGTTAAATAATTATGCTTTTATTATAGCAGAAATAAAAAATAAAAAAAGCCAGTAATTACTACCGGCCTCGGGATTCGTTTGGACTGTTCTCCAAACGAATCCCCCGTTGATAAGTATATTATGGCTTCTTGCTAAATGACTCTCTCCCGCAGTGGATTTTCTAAGGTCTTTTATCGGGACCCCGGCAAAGCTCACCGTCATCATTATAATATTTAGTAAGGCATCCCTTGCTTGATGGACAATTTTTACATTCCGGTCCCAATCGGACTCTTTTAAGACTTTCCCTTTCTTTCTTCGTTACTGGTCTCGAAGTTGCCATAGGTTCCTCCTCCTTGCGTTATTTAGTGGCGGGGCTTGGTACATCCAGGACAAAGTCCGTCAATCTTCATTTTTCTCCTGGCACTTATGCAGCCATGGCTTTCAGTGTGTCTGCTTCCGCATGTGTATCCGATAGAGTTTTTGTCCGTTGTTTTCGCAGGACCGCTTCCTTTTCCGGTTTTCTTTCTTCTGCTTCTCCTCATTTACCCCTCCTCTTTCCCCAGAGGTTGCATCTTTTGCATTTCTTATGATTGTTTCTTCTTGTTTTTTTGCACATCGGAGAATCAAACTTATGTCCGTAACCGCAAGTTATGCCATTCGCCATGCTGCCTCCTCCTTCATTTTTTTAAATGTTTTTAAACTACTGGATCATATCCGCCGTCGTTAAATGGATGGCAGCGAATTATTCGCCTGAATCCCATCCAACCTCCTTTAAATACGCCGTACTTAGCAATCGCCTGATAGGTGTATTCGGAGCAAGTTGGATGAAAACGGCAAAGCCGTTCCGAATAAATATACGAAAGAAGGCCATGATCCAAGGACAATGTCTTCTGATAGATTCGTATTAAGAGCAAAATTGTTTTTTTTACCACCTTCCTAATTTATTAATTAATTTCAATTTTGTCAAATGTGAAATTTAATGATACAATTTAAGCATAAAATGCTATCCCAGCACTAATTCCGAATAAAGTTTAATGAATTTTAAAGTTTTATCCACGGAATCGCCTCGCCTGAGGCAGGCTGCGGCTTAGTTTAAAGAAAAAACATAAATCAAAACTGCGAATTGGTGCGGGATGCTCATTTTTATAACCGCTCATACTTCGCAGATAAAAATGGCAAAAATAAAAATGGCATGAAAGAGGTCAGTTTTAAAAAAATAACCTGGCTGGATTTTGAAAATCCATCGGCTGATGATATTTTGTATCTTCAGGAGAATTTCGATATTCATCCTTTGGCGATTGAGGAATTCGTTACTCCGACCATGCGTCCTAAAGCGACCGAATATCATAATTGCCTTTTTCTCACGGTGCATATTCCCCTTTTCGATGTAGTCACCAGAACAACTTATCCCGGGGAACTGGATATTGTTCTGACCAAGGATCATCTGATTACCGGACATTCGAAAGAAATTTACCAGCTCACCGAGTTTTTTAATAAGCTTGAAGGAAGCGAAGGAAAAAGAAGGTTACATATGGGAAAAGATCCCGCGCATCTTATGTATCGCATTTTGGAAATACTTTTCGAATCTTGTTTTCCTAAGGTTGACCACATTACCGAAAAGCTGAATGCCATTGAAGAAGAAATTTTTAAAGGAAACGAAAAAGAGATGGTGATGGAGATATCAGTCGTCAAAAGGGACATTTTAAATTTCAGGAGGACGCTCAAGCCGCAACGGTCGATTATCGAATCAGTTATGCAAAAAAATTGCTATTTGATTCCCAAAGAATTAATGCCCTACTTTCAGGACCTTTTGGGAACTAATACCCGCCTGTGGAATGTTCTGGAAAACAGCAAAGAAATAGTCGAATCTTTAGAGGAGACAAACAACTCACTGCTTTCCAATAAATTGAATTTGACAATGAAGTTGCTTACTATTTTTTCCGCAGTGCTCCTTCCCCTTACGGTTTATTCGAATATTTTGGCAATGAGCGCCAGTATTCCTTTCGGAAACAATCCTTATGGATTTTGGATTCATATGAGCATCATGTTTTTTATCGGCCTATTAACAATTACAATTTTTAAAACGAAAAAATGGCTGTAAAATAGTATGCTTTATCTACACAACACTTTAAATAAGCAAAAAGAAGAATTTAGGTCGATCAACCCCGGTAAAGTCGGGATGTATGTTTGCGGTCCGACAGTTTATGATTATATCCATATTGGAAACATAAGGTCATATTTAACTGCTGATATTGTTCGCAGATACTTGGAATATTTGGGATTTGAAGTAAGACATATTAACAATATCACTGACGTCGGACATCTTACGGAAGATGATATCGCGCAAGGCGATAGCGGAGAAGATAAAATGGAAAAAAGCGCTCTGGCAGAGAAAAAAACTCCGGAAGAAGTTGCTAAATTTTATGAAGAATACTTTCACGAAACCGAGGATAAGATGAATATTTTGCGCGCTCATTTTTTTCCCAAGGCAACTGTTCATATTCCACAGATGATAAAAATGATTTCCACACTCATTGAAAAAGGATATGCTTACGAAAAAAACGGAAATGTTTTTTTTGATGTGAAAAAATTCAAAGATTACGGAAAACTTTCCGGAAATACGCTGGATAATCTGAAGGTTGGAGCAAGGATCGAGGAGCATCCCGACAAAAAAAATCCTTGGGATTTTGCGCTTTGGTTGAAGGCTCCCAAGGGACACCTGATGAAATTTAAATCTCCCTGGTCAATAGGCTATCCCGGCTGGCATATTGAATGTAGCGCTATGAGCAGTGAATATCTCGGAGATACCTTCGATATTCATACCGGAGGAGAAGATAATATTTTTCCGCATCATGAAGCGGAAATTGCCCAGAGTGAAAGTTTTTCAGGGAAAAAATTCGTAAATTACTGGATTCATACCCGCCATCTTCTCGTTGACGGAGAAAAAATGAGCAAATCAAAAGGAAATTTCTACAAACTTGAAGACATTTTAGAAAAAGGATACAGCGCGATGGAACTGCGATTATTGCTTTTATCTTCTCATTACCGCTCCCAGATGAACTTTACCTGGGATGCCATAAATCAGGCCAAAGCTAACTTTCAGCGAATTTCTGATTTTGTAAATACGGAATCATCCAAAAACGGTCCCAGTATAAAATTGGAAAAATATCGGGAAAAGTTTGAAGAAGCAATGGATGACGATCTGAACACTCCGGTCGCCCTCTCGGTTCTATACGAATTAATAACCGAAACCAATAAATCAAGTCCTTCTAATACCGAAGAAATTTTGAAATTCTGGGAGAAAATGAATAAAGTTTTCGGGCTTATTGTTTCCACAGGGAAAGCAGAAGCTCCGGAAGATATTAAAAAACTCGCCCAGGAGCGGGACGATGCCAAGAAAATCAAAGATTTCAATGAATCCGACAGAATCCGCAAGCTGATTGAAGAGAAAGGATATGTTATTGAAGATACGAAGGAAGGATATAGGATAAAGAAAAAATAGAATGATAATTAGTTATAGAGTGATGATTTCAAAGGGAAAATAGGCTTCCCTTTTTCATTTTCCACAATAATATGAATAATACGTCAAGATGTTTATAAACTCTGAACAAAAAGTGATTTTTTTAGGTTGCTATTGACGATTGTATTGGTATAATTAAATAACTATGGCCAATAACAATGAGGTTGAAAATTTAAAAGTTCCTCCACATAATTTTGAAGCGGAACAATCCGTTCTCGGCTCTTTGATGCTGGACAAGGATGCGATTATCAAAATTGCGGATGTGGTTAAGGTTGGCGATTTTTACAAAGACGACCACAATTTGATTTATGAAAAAATGTTGGATTTATATGAAGAGCGGGAGCCGATCGATGTGCTTAGTGTTTCCAACAAATTGGAAGAAATCAGTAAACTGGACCAGGTCGGAGGGTCCACTTATCTGGCGTCGCTGGTTAATGCTGTTCCCTCAGCGGCTAACGTCGTCCATTATGCCAAAGTAGTTCAGAAAAAAGCGACTCTCCGGAGGCTTATTAAAGCTGCCAGCGATATTTTAGAAATAGGATACAAAGAAGGCGAAGATGTGCAGGAAATTCTGGATGAAGCGGAACAAAAAATATTTAAGGTTTCCCAGAAATATATCAAGCAGGATTTTATTCCGATTAAATCTATTTTGGAATCCGCTTTCAATCGTATCGATGAGCTCCACAAAGACGGAAGCAAATTCCGCGGAGTGCCGACCGGATTTCCCGATCTGGATAACATTCTGGCCGGACTTCAAAAGTCGGATTTGGTTGTTCTGGCCGCCCGGCCCTCAATTGGAAAGACAGCTCTGGCTTTGGATATTGCCCGGCACATCGGAGTTCGGGAAAAAGTTCCGGTGGGAATATTTTCATTGGAAATGTCATCCGATCAGCTTATTGACCGTATGATTGCGGCCGAATCGCAGGTTGATTTATGGCGCCTGCGCACCGGAAAACTTCGGAGTGAAGGAGAAAATAATGACTTTCAAAGAATTGGCGAAGCTATGGGGGTGCTTTCCGAGGCTCCAATTTTTATTGATGATTCCGCTACTGCCAACGTGATGGAAATGAGAACTATGGCCAGGAGGCTTCAGGCAGAGCATCATCTGGGTTTGATCATCGTTGATTATTTGCAGCTTATGGAAGGGCGGGGAAATGAAAATCGCGTCCAGGAAATTTCGGAGATCTCGAGAGCTCTCAAGAACCTGGCCAGAGAAATAAATATTCCGATTCTGGCTATCTCCCAGCTTTCCCGCGCCGTAGAATCACGTTCCCCGCAGATTCCAAAACTTTCCGACCTTCGCGAATCTGGTTCTATTGAACAGGATGCGGATGTCGTGCTATTCTTATATCGTGAAGACCGGGAAAAGCCGGATACTCCAAACAAGAATATCATAGAGGTTCACATCGCCAAGCACAGAAACGGTCCGGTTGGAAGAATGAATTTATATTTTGAAGAAACCTCGACGACATTCAAATCACTGGAAAAAGTACACACGGAGTAGAGTTCAAAGGTCAAAAGTCCATAAAGTTATAAAATCATACTTCATAGGCTTTTAACTTTATGGCTTTCTGACTAATTTATGTTTCCCAAATCATTCAAAAAACTAATAGATAATTTTGCTTCTCTCCCATCTGTTGGTCCCAAAATGGCTGAACGGCTGGTTTTGTTTTTATTCAAGCAGGATAAGGAAAAAATCCAAGAATTTGCGGAAAATCTGGAAAATATTCAGCATATGAAAACCTGCCAGAGATGCTTTAATATTGCCGAGGAAAAACTCTGCGAAATTTGCAGAAATGCCAAGAGAAATCAAAAGCAGATTTGCGTAGTTGAAGAACCGCTGGACATTATTTCTTTGGAAAAAACCAGCGCTTACCAAGGATTGTACTTTGTTTTGGGCGGAACCATTTTTCAAAATAACAGTGAAAGCGACCTAAAAATTCCCGAACTTATTAAAAGAATAAAAAATGAAAAAATCGAAGAAGTAATCATTGCTACTAATCCGACCACCGAAGGCGATGCCACAGCCTTATATCTAAAACGAAAAATTCAGCCAATAAGCGTTAAAATTACCCAGCTCGCCCGGGGCTTGACAACCGGAGGCGATATAGAGTATATTGATGAGTTAACTCTCAATGCGGCTATAAATAACCGCAAGGAGTTAAAATAAAAAAGAAAGAGGAGGAGACCATGATAATCGGAGAAACATTTATTCTCAATGGGGATGAACACGGAACTTTCTTCAGCATTCCTCATGATGGCAGAATGGTTCGCCCGATCGGGGGAACAGATCTCAAGAAGGGGGAAGAAGTCAGAGTTTCTCAAAGTTCCAGAGATACATTCAGCGTCGCTGCCAAACACAGCGACGAAATACACGAGGTATGGAAAGCAATCTAACTGGGTGATTTCATAAAAAAGAATGAAGGGCAAGTCGTCAATGGTTCACGACTTGCCCTTATTTTTTACCTCACTGGTCACTTTAGAAAAAGAAACATATTTTCTTCCATGATATCCATAATATCGGCAAGTAGAAATACAGAATAATGGAAAAAAATATTCCGATGGAAACTAATACTATAATTCTAAGGATCTTATTCATCCCTCGTCCTCCTCTTCATCCGATTTTCTCGGCAAAGAAATTGCGAGCAACAAAACAATAGATATTCTCGTCCTCTTCATCCTCCGACTTTTTCGGCAAAAAAATTACGAGCAACAAGAGAATAAAGAAATCAGTAGGGTGTCTTAGCAGTTCCCATATAAAAACTGCCCAGTCTTTCAAGGAACCTTTTATTTTCATTGTGCCCTCCTTTTCCTAATCCCTAAGATTTTAGGAATAGAAAGTTACCTTCCAAAATGGCAACTTTCTACCCCTATCCGATCTTAGTGATTTCTACTTCAGTAAAAGGCTGTCTATGTCCGAATTTAACTTTATATCTTTTCTTAGCTTTATGCTTGATTCCCCAGACTTTTTTACTTTTGTCTTGTTTTAAAATCTTTCCTTCCACTTTTACGCCCTTAATGAAAGGAGCGCCGACTTTGACAGCTTTTTCATCCCCGACAAAAAGAACTTCGGAAAAATTAACTTTTGCTCCGGCTTCCCCTTTAATTTTTTCAATTTTGACTTTACTTCCTTTTTTGACCAAATACTGTTTTCCTCCCGTTTTGATTATTGCCAACATAAGATTAAGATCATGTGCGAATTATGACACCAAATTATCCTATCATTTAAAGCAAAAAGTGTCAATTGTAGATACTAAAATTTATAATATAGTCCTTCTTTTTTTAATGCCTCTTCCATCTCATAGCTTTTGCCATAATTTTTTCTGACATCCTTATTTTTCATCAATTCGTTGATGAATTCGGATCTGCTTCTTATTCCCGAAATTTTTTTTGCTTGGCTATAATCTTTTACACCTGCTGATTGTGCAAATCTCATTAATTCTGCTGAATCCATATGTTTATTTAAATTAATTATTAAACAATTACATTTAATTTTTTCTTAAGGCTTTTGATGTCATTTTCAATCATCAATTTGTCATTTTCTATCTTTTTTATTTTTTGTTTTCTTTCGGAAATATTGACAGCAAGAAGAGCCAGTTGTCTTTCCAGTCTCTTAAGTTCCATTGATGCCGTTTCTTTCTCTCTGTCGAGTTTTCTCGAATCAGCATCAGCAATAGACAACTCATACTGAATACGCTGTCTTTGGGCGTGAGCGCTTTGTCCACCCGAGGCAGATTCGTCTGCAGCGGAATTTTGAGTTGGATCCTGCATGAATGTAAACTTAAAATCTATAAATTACTATAATCTAAAAGCTATAACCTATGAACTAAACTATTACTCCTCCTCCGATCACTTCTCCTTTTTTTGAATAAAACACGGCGGATTGTCCGGGAGTAATGGCTCTTTGAGGCTTTTCAAATTCAACCCCGTCTTTATTTATTGTAGCATAGACCAGAATACTTCGGTAGCGCGTTCGAATAAAGGTTTTGAAAGGAAGCTTCGGCTTATCAACGATCCAATTTATATTCTTTAGCTTCATTTTTTTACTGAAAAGTTCTTTTTCGCTTCCAACAATCAGGGCATTTTGCTTAAAGTTTTTCCTAATTACATAATATGGACCGGCTCCTCCAATTTTAATCCCCTTTCTTTGCCCAATAGTATAAAATGGCAAACCCCTATGTTTTCCTAAAATATCACCTCGGTAATCAATTATTTTACCTTGGTCAAGCTTTAAATTTTTCTTTAAAAATGTTTCGTGGCCATTTTCAGGAATAAAACAGATATCCTGTGACTCTTTTTTATCAAAAACGGACAGTTTGAATTTCTTGGCTATTTTTCTGACTTCAGTCTTGGTATATTCTCCCAAGGGAAATATAATTTTCGAAAGCTCTTTTTGATTTAATTTATATAAAAAATAACTCTGGTCTTTATTCTTATCCCTTGCCTCAAACAGTCCAAAGCTTTTGACTTTTGACTTTTGACTTTTGACTTCGTGCACTTGCGCGTAGTGTCCCGTTGCCACAAAATCCGCCTTCAATTCCAGCATTTTCTCAAATAAAATCTTGAATTTTATTTCCTTGTTGCAAACCACGCACGGATTGGGTGTATCTCCTTTCTTAAGCTCCTCCAGAAAATATTTTACTACTATTTTTTTTAAATTCCCGGAGGCATCAATTATTTTGAGAGGTATTCTTATTTTAGCGGAAACTTTTTTTACTTCGCTAATTGCTTTTTTGCCATTAAAAAAATCAAGGAATATTCCCTGAACATCATAGCCTTTGTTTTTCAGAAGCAATGCGGCAACGGACGAATCCACTCCGCCAGACATAGCCACAAGCACTTTTTTATTCATCCTTGCTTTTTTTAATAAGTTTCCGCAGTTCTTCCAGGTCAACGGGCTGTTTTTTGCGGGTATGTTTGAATTTTTTTGGCGCTACATATTGAAGCTGGGAAAGGATCAGCGGTTTTTCCTTTGAAACAAAAGCCTTTCTTTCAATTTTTTTAGCATCCTCTTGTTTGGTATTATTAACATTTGATGATTCAGCGGCTTGACGGCTTAATGAATGATTACTTTCATGATTCACGATTCCCTGCCTCGCCGGCAGGCGGGTTGCTTCATCACCCTTAGCTCTCGCCATCGCTCTTTGATAATCTTTGAAACATTCTTTGCAAAATGTCGGCCTTGTCCCGTCCGGCTTAAAAGGAATTTGAATTTTCTCTCCGCAAGTATCGCAAGTGGCTTCGTAAAACTGTTTTTCTGTAACTTTTTCCGTTTCAGAAAAGTCCTTTTTGGCTTTTGGAGCTGCTGGAACAGCTACTTTGGCAAAAGAGGCATCCTCATCTTTTTCTGCTTTTTTCAATTGCTGTCTTGGCAGCACTTTCACCATCCGCACTGCTTCCTTGGCTTTTTCTTCCGTGAGCATTCCGCTCCAGCGCTTAATCTTATCCTCTACCTCTTCACAGCTGGTGGCGTATCTCTCCCGGGAAACCCGAATGACTTTTTCTGAATTGCTTTTTGTCGGCTCAATGTCAATTGGAGCCAGGGTGATTGCCGAAAAAGCATTCCCGGCAATGCCGTCGATCATCAATTTCAGATAAATGTTGTATTTCTGAAGATTAACGATGTCATTCATCATGAAAACCGGTTCATATTCTTTTTCCAGGAGTTCTGCGTCAGCGGCTCCCACCCTGAAGGATATGAGCGTTCCGGCATTTCCAAAAATTGCATCGCGGACTATTTCATCGATTTGGGTGATATACTGATTAGCTAAAACTAAATTTAGGCGATATTTTCTGGCCTCGGAAAGAATATTAGCAAATGATTCGGTGGCAAAATTCTGGAATTCATCAACATAGAGGTAAAAATCCCTTCTTTCTTCTTCCGGTATGTCCACTCTTCCCATCGCCGCCAGCTGAATTTTAGTAATCATCATCGCTCCGATAAGGGCGCTGTTATCTTCGCCGATCCTTCCTTTGGATAAGTTCATGATGAGTATTTTCTGGTTGTCCATCACTTCCCTCACGTCAAAAGCCGACCTCGTTTGGCCGACAATATTGCGGATCAGGGAACTGGAAAGAAATTGCCCGACTTTATTTTGAATAGGAGAAATAACTTCCTGGAGCACCCGCTCGTTCCATTTGGGAAATTCATCTACCCAAAAAGACCTTACTACCGGATCGGTAATTTTTTCTACGATTCTCTTCAGATAGTTTTTGTCAACCAGCATTCTGGTTACGCCCAGAAGAGTGGAACCGGGATATTCGAGAAGAGCCAAAATTGCATTTCGAAGAATATATTCCAGCCGCGGTCCCCAGGAATCCGCCCAAATCTTTTTGAAAACTCCGACCAGCCCGGAAGCCACAAGGTGCCTTTGCTTCGGATCAATACTTTCCATTACATTAAAAGCAATGGGAAAATCCTGGTCAGCCGGATTAAAATAAATTACATCGTTAATTCGATTGGCCGGAATTGCTTTAATCAGTTTTTCCGCTGTGTCTCCGTGAGGATCGATAAAAGCCACGCCTTTTCCGTTTTGAATATCCTGGATCGCCATCGTTTCCAAAAGATTGGTCTTTCCCATGCCGGTTTTTCCGATAACATACATATGCCGGCGCCTATCGTCGGATTTTATTCCAAACACCCGTTCCTGATTCCGGAAATTAGTTTTCGCAAAAAAAGTTATATCATCCATAATTATTTTACAGGTAAATTAGCCGGCGCTCCTCCAAGTTTGGCTTCGACGCGAGTAATAGACGGCGCCATCGCAGACATATCCGGCATATGAAAAATAGTAGCCAGTTCCGCTGTGCTTAGAACGCACCTGTATCCGGTATTGTCTCTGTCTTTATACCTTTTAATCAATATTCTTTGCCTATAGCGAAGCCTTGTTTTTATCATAAAATACCAGGCATAGGTTTTTGTCTCGTCTTTTATAGTAATTCCATTGGAATGTTGGTCGGAAAATTGCTTCATGGCTCCCCAAAAACCTCCTACTCCCAAAGGCTTATTCCAATTTTCTTTTTTTCCAAGATAAACATATCTGATTTTTGTTTTAAAAACAATTTTGGTTAGATTTTCCTCAAGCGCTTTGAGTTGTTCTTTCTCTCCGGGCGTAAGCCTGAATTCAAGCGGAGCCTCCTCTCTTTCCTTTTCTTCAGGAAATTCAACCGGTTTGAAAAGAGCTTTAAAGAGATTGCCAAAAACATCTCCGATATCCCTTAACAGCCTATCGAAAAGTCCTTCGGGTTCTCCTGCTCTTCCGGCTAGTTCAGCAATCATTTTTTGTCCTTCTTTTTTCTCCCACGTCCCTTCTTTGATAGGATCAACGATAAGCTGGAACCAGATTTTCTGATTGGGACCAAGTTTTCCAAGAACTTCAAGAACGGAAGACAGCGGATCAATCATCTTTCCGGTAATGTCTTCCTGGAATTTATTATAAGTTCTAATAGGCAAAGGATCCGGCCCTTCCAACACTGCATCCGCTCCCCAAACTTCCCATTTTTTGTTAGGAAGGATCAGGGGAACGTTTTTGGTGTAATCTTCGACCTCAATAATTTGCATATCGGGATACTGGGCATACAAATTGGCCTCAACCAATGCTTTGTCAAAATCGGTACAGCGAATGTAAAAATGGATTTGTCCGCTATCCCCGACTAATTCCAAGGAAAAATTTTCGATAATCCGGCCTTTCATATAAAAATCGCTTCTGGGTACGGTGGTTAAAACTCCGTGAATTCCATTAAAAAAAGACTCCATAAGTTTTGGACTCTTTTCAATATTCTGCGGAGGAATAAGTTCAAGCAATATTCTATTCAATGAGGCGATGAAAGTGCGATCCCTCATTTGCTCGATCCATAAAGGCTTGAAAACAAGATAAAAAAGCGGAGGCAAAATAAAATACCAAGTATAAGCAAAAACCAAGCTTACGATTCCCATTGCATCCGCAGCGTCTTTAAAGGAAGCAGATATGATGTTCATTTTTTCCAATCTTTATTGAATAGCGTTGTATCCAAAAAGATTTATGTTAATGCATTTTTATTTCCTGATTGAATAGCTGTTTTTTCCCACTTTTTGAAAAAAATTGTTGAGATTGATCAAAATCGTCGATTTTTTGACTTTTCGAAGGTTCAGAATTTCATTCATTATATGTTCTCTTTCCATCGGTTCCGCATTTTTCTTAAGGATATCCCCAATTACTTGTTTCACCGTTCCTTTTTTATATCCCCACTCGGAAAGCGCGTATGTTCCCCTTCCGACCAGAATGAATCTTTCATCCCTGATAAGTTCGTTGTGCACCGTTTGGGGATGAGCCTTTTTTTTCTTGTTAAGCTTATACTTGTCAATTAAGCAGGCAATCTCTTTGAAATGCAGGGGTTTCTCCGTTTCTTTGAGCACTAGATAAATTTTTTCCCTGGTTCCCTTCGGGCTGATTTCATCCCAAATCTTGAGCCCCCATTTTTTAAAATTTCCTTTTTTGATTTCTCCGGAAACATTAAGATAGTCTAAAAGTTTTTTCTGCGTGATATTTATTTTTCCGGATTTTTCAATTTCGTTTAAAATCTCGCTTTCGATAAGAGTTTTTTGGCTTTTTTCAAGAATTTCCTTTACTTTATTCTTTGCCATTTTCCATTCGGTTAAACTGAAATCGTTAATTGTCCAGGAAGATTCCAGTTCTCCCGATGTTTCTCTGTATTCAATTTCATCAAAAAAATCAAGGAAAAATTTCAAAGATCCTCTTTCTTTTGTTTCCAAACTGCCTGATAAAAGTTTCTCTTCTTTAATTATACCATTTTTTTCTTTAATGGCAAGCACAATCTTATCCAAAACTTCATTTAGGATATCATTTTTTTTCTTTTTAAGTTTCTTAAACGTTTCCCGAATAATCTGGCGCACTCTTTCCCTGGTTATTTTATATTCTTTGCCTATTTCCTCAAGGGTTTTTGGCTTTTCATTTTTGATTCCATAACGTTCTTTCATGATCCCGCTTGGTCTTTCCTGAATTTCAGAAAAAAGCTTTTCTAAAGCCAAGAAATAGCTGAATTTAGCTTTATTTTCACTGACATTGTCAATCATGTTATTTTTGTTCATTCTTTTTGAAATCTAGCTTAAAAAATAAATTTAATGAAGGCACGAAAAAATGTGCTCTTGACCGTCAAATCAGATTAGCACATATTTGGTAATTTTGTCAACCCCCTCGGTGGTTTTATACGTTTAGTGTTTTATTCATATAAAAAACTTGCTTATTTCTAAGCAAGTCAGGAATATATTTAACAGATACCTATCTTCTTACTTTTACTTCCAATTCCTTTTCCAATTTATCGATTATTTTCTTCATCGCTTCATCTACCTCATCATTTCGAAGCGTTCGAGTGTCAGAAGCAAAAAATATGCGAAAAGCAAAGCTGGTTTCATTTTCAGACAGGTCATAAATGTCAAATAAATCCGTGTCAATTACCAAATTTCCTCCTGCTTCCTGGATAACTTGTAAGATTTCATCAACCATAGTTCCTTCGCTGGCTATCATTGAAATATCCCTTTCTGAAACTGGAAATTTTCTAAGAGGCTTAAATTCTCTTTCTCCCTCAGCTATTTTCCGGAGTTTTTCAAGGTCTATTTCAAACATGGCCACTCTTTTTTCAATTCCAAACTTTTGAAGAACCAGTGGGCTGATTTCCCCGACATATCCTAAAATTTCTTCGCTTCCTTCAATTTCAATCTCAGCGCACCGGGTTTTATGCCAAAGAGAAGAAATATTTTCTCCAGAATTTCTGAATTCATCAAAATAGTAGTTTCCCACTCCTAATTTCCGGAGCATTAAATCCACGTGTCCCTTAATTTCGTAAAAATTATTTCCCTTCTTTTTTTCATCCAAAACAACTGCTCCGACAAGCATGTTTTTTTCTTGGGGCAAAATTTCTCCATTGGGAATATATGTTCTTCCGATTTCGAAGATTTCAATTTCTTTGAAATACTTAAGATTTTCTTTGATATTTTTTAGCATTCCAGGAATAAGGCTTACTCGCATTAGCGCCTGGTCCGGATTCATGGGATTTTGAAGCTCTAAATGCTTTATATTTGAAAGTTCTGCTGAAGCTGCATCATTCTGGCTATAGAATGAATAATTGTAAACCTCTGAAAATCCGGCTCCCACAAGATAATCCTTAAGCATTCTTTCGAATTGCCTCCGCTCATTTATCTTAGCCGGCTGAACTTCTGAAAGAGGAGCAGCTGCTTTTATTTTCTCATATCCGTAGATTCTTCCAATTTCTTCGATTAAGTCTTCCTGGGTTTTGAGATCTATCCGGATAGTCGGAATTTTCACTGTTATTGTTTTCCCCTGGCCGGAAGTTTCCAATTCCAATAAATTCAAGATTCTTATCGCCTGCTTTTCGGGAATTTTTTCTCCCAGTAATTTGTTGACATATTCTAAGTCCAACTTTATTTTCCATTCTTTGACCGGTTTTGGATAAACATCGACAATTTCCTCCAATTTACCCCCACACCAATAAGATGCAGATTTTTTTCTATTTTTTATATCCCCAGGGTCGCATTGGTGTGGGGGTATACCGCCAAAAGATTCAATAATTTCAATTACTCTCGCCATCGCAATTTCAGCTAAGTTCGGATCTATTTCTTTTTCAAATCTATCAGAAGCCTCTGTTCTAATATTCAGTCTAGTTCTGGTTCTTCGGATGGAAGTCGCATTAAAATTAGCCGCTTCCAAAACAATAGAAGCCGTGTTCTCATTGATTCCGGAATCTTCACCTCCCATAACTCCGGCAATCGCTAAGGCTTTTTTCTCATTGGCAATGACTAAATCCTCAACGGATAATTTCTTAACAGTTTCGTCCAATAATTTTATTTCTTCCCGATTTTTAGCTTTTCTAACGATTATATTTACAGATTTTCCATTTCCAACCTTATTAAAATCAAAAGCGTGCAAAGGTTGTCCTAACTCCATCATTACATAATTAGTTGCATCAACGATGTTATTAATTGGTTTTACTCCGATAGCTTGCAAGCGGTTCTTCATCCAGCTCGGAGATTCCTGGACTTTAACATTGCTTATTAAAGCTCCGATATATCGCGGACAAAGATTCTTATCCTCAATTCTTACTGTTAGCTGCTGCTTATCCGGCGACCCTGCCGACAAGGCGAGTTTCCCGGTTTTATAACTAAATTTTTTGTTTTCCAAAACAGCGACTTCCCTGGCTACTCCAACATGGCTCAAAGAATCATGTCCTCTATCGGGGAGGATTTTGATTTCAAAAACAGTATCGTTGAGTCCTAAAGCTTTGATTATTTCTTCCCCAATTGTTGCCTTATCTTCTAAAATCAAAATTCCATCATGGCTCTTTCCTAAATCTAATTCATCTTCCGCACAGAGCATTCCAAATGATTTCACGCCTCGAATTTCCGTTTCTTTAATAAGTACCCTGCTGGGAAGTTTGGCGCCGGCTAAGGCAACCGGAACTTTATTGCCGACTTTGATATTTAAAGCACCGCAAACAATATCCAGTTTTTTATTACCGATATCAATTTTAGTAAGCTTCAATCTATCGGCATTGGGGTGCTTGTTAATTTCTAAAATCTTTCCTACTACTACGCCCGATAATTCTTCTCCTTTCTTTTCAATTCCTTCTACTTCAAAAGAATGCATCATTAAAAGATCCGCCATCTTTTCTGGAGATATATTTGTTTTCGATATTTCTTTCAGCCAATTGTAGCTGTATTTCATACCCTAAAATTGATTAATAAAACGCAGGTCTCCCGAATGAAACAATCTGATGTCGTTTATTTTATATTTCATCATCACTAGCCTAGAGGTTCCGATATCAAATGCAAAACCTTGATACTGATTTCTCTCGTATCCTGCTGCTACGAAAACATTTTGGTTTATCATTCCTCCGGGTATAATTTCAATCCACCCGCTATTTTTGCAGACAGGACATCCTTTGCCATTGCAAATAAGACATTTAAAATCAATTTCAAAGCTTGGTTCCGTAAACGGAAAAAACGAAGGCCTTATTCTGGTTTTTATATCCTTGCCAAAAAACTTTCTTAGAAAATTATATATAATTGCGTAATAATTAGAAGCGGAAATATCTTTACCTACCATCATGCCATCCATCTGATAAAAAGTATGCTCATGAGAAGCATCTGTTGCTTCATTTCTAAATACCCTCCCAGGCATTACAACCCTGAATGGCGGCTTATGTTTTTCCATATATCGAACCTGAATAGCGCTTACGTGAGTTCGCAGCAGTGCATCTTTATTAATTCTGAAAGTATCCATCATGTCGCGCGCTGGATGATCTCTGGGAATATTTAAAGCGTCGAAGTTATAGAATTCTGTCTCAATTTCCGGCCCGTCAGCTACTTCAAATCCCATTCCGGTAAAAATATCCTCGATTTCATTCTGAACCCGGCTTAAAATATTGAGGTGCCCTATTCTTTTTTTCTTTCCTGGGATAGAGATGTCTATTTTTTCCTTAGCAAAATTAAAACTAGTTTGCTCCAAGACTTTCTGTATCTGGTCGATATTGTTTCGGATTTCAATTTTAGAAATATTAGCCAGTTTTCCAACCTCTCTTTTTTCCTCTTCGGAAAGATTTTTGATATTTTTGAGAATTTGGTTGAATTCACTGTTTCTTCCCAGATATTTCTTCTCCAAATCAAAAAGCTCGCCCACAGTTTTAGCTTGGCCTATTTCCTCAATGGCTTTAGTTTTAATTTCGATTATTTTACTCTGCATTAGTTTTTTACTTGAAACTTTATCCTGACTTGTCTAAACTTTCCGACTTGTAATATCTTGCCATGGCTATTTTTATCAATTATCGTTCTCCAGTCTGATACCTTTTCTCCATCTAAAGAAACACCGCCCTGCTCAATTTTACGCCTGGAATCACTTACACTATTCGCCATTCCCAATTTCACTACTAACTTTGTAATCTCTACTTTTGCAGAAGGCAATCCTTTAATTTTGACAATGTTTTTAATTTTTTTTCCAGACAAATCGTAATATATAACCTCACTTTTCGGAGCATAGAATTCGGGGATATTTCCCATAACCTCCCCTTTTGAAAAAGCCTTAATGAAATTTTCCTTTGTCAGTTTGGCTATTTCTTCCCCATGATTTATCTTGGTTATTTCGTAAGCCAGCTGTAATTTGAAATCCCGGGGATTGTTATTGGGATCTTTCATTTTTTCCTTTATTTCAGCCAGAACATTTTCGGGTAAATTTGTACAGAGCTCAAAGCCGGGATTAATAAGCCCGTCAGACCAGGCCATAATTTGCCCAAACATGTTCTCTGGAATTTCATCCAGATTTACCACGTTTCCTTCCGTCTTTCCCATCTTTGTTCCTTTTTCATCAGCCAGAAGCTTTATTGTCATCACAAATTTTTCCTTTGGTTTAATTGCTTTTCTATTCCAAAACATTAGTTTTTGCCACCATTTTTTGCTAAGATTAGCCAATTCATTAACATTTTTTAATTTCATCATATCTCGCCCGCAACGCATGTTAAAAGTTTGATCATTTCCTCCAATTTCTAAATCAACTTGCATAATTAAACTATCGTAAGCTTGAGCGAACGGATATAATAGCTCATGAAAACCTATCGGAGTTTCTCTAATTTGATCAATTTCTTTTACTACAATATCCTCTTTATTTAATCCAGTTATCTTTCCACAATTAGGACAGTTTGTTGTATTTCCCATAAGCGTACTAGATTCGAAACTTTCTATGGTACCAAATTGTATAGGAGACTTCCATTCAAAACCGCAATGCACACATTTAACTATTGCTAGTTCTTTTTTAAACATTTTCCTATCAATCATTTGCTGAAGAGTAAAATTTGATGCTATTTCTACTAGACCTTTAAAAGTTAATTTATCACTCCACTCGCTATTATATTTTACGATTGCAGGATTTTCTCCGTCGAATTTTAAATATCTCGAGGCTTGTTTCTGATAATTTTTACTATTTTCAAGTACTTCTTCTCTTGTTAGTTTTTTTCTAGTAGCGCTTTTGTCAGTCGGGTCGCCAATCATTCCGGTAAAATCTCCGATAAGAAAAATAACCTCATGCCCCAATTTCTGGAACTGTCCAAGCTTATTAATGGAAATCGCATTTCCCAGGTGAAGTGATTTAGCTGTCGGGTCATAACCGCAATATAATCTTATTCTTTTCCCACTTATTAAAACCTTCTTGAGTTCCTCCCGGCTGGGAAAAATATTCTCCACTCCGCGGGTTAGCACCGCGTCTATTAATTTTTCATCGGTTATTACTTTTGTCATACCCAGTAGTAGAATTTAGAATTAGCTTTAGCTCTAAAATTCATTAAGATATTATATATTGCAAATAATTAGCTTATGTCAACCCAAGCAGTTTAAGAAAGTTATTATTTCTAAATTTCACTACTGGGCATGTATTCATCTTACCAATTTAAGCTGTTTCTGGCAATATTCTAACTGTGGAATAGTTTTGTTATTTTTAGGAAGGCAGAAGAGATGAAATTTCATCTCTTCTGCCTATTTGTATTGCAAACTGCTAGACTGACATGCTTAACTGTCCGCTTCTCCTTTTCTTTATGGGAATTTTCGATCCTGTGGATTTGCAAATTACAAGTACAAACGATCCTTTTCTCAACATTTTTACTGCAGGGTTACTGACCACAATCTGGCATCTTACACAGTTTCCGTCACATTTCGAATTTCTATTGCATTTCTTTGCCATAATCCCTCCCTCATCGTTTAGATTATCAGGATCATTGTCCTGAAAGAGCAAACAAAAAAGCTTTCCTTTGGGGAAAGCCAGCTGAAATTTATGCAAACCTTGTACTAACTATTTCCAGCAAAAACTAACTTTCCCATTGAAAGCTCAAAAAACCAGAAATAAAAATACTTTTGCATTAAACTCATTATTTCTATCATTAAGATTGCCTTAGTTAATCAGAAGAGCTTATTCTTGCTCCATTCTGTGGGTAGGATCGCCCATTCTTTGCTCTTTAATTTTTTTTATTTCTGATGGTGTATAATTCTCTCCACTTTTACCAAACACGATTTTCGCTTTTGAAGCGGACTCTTTTTTGTCTCCTATTGACCCATCTCCGATTGGCTTGTCTCCGATTGGCACTCCTTTTTCAAATTTAAAACCTGGTTCTTCCATATTATTTTTAAGCGAAAAATGATTAGCCCTCCTATCTAAATTCTACAAGATTTCAAAATATTGTCAAATTCTATAATCCCAGCTTTTGTTTGGCCATTTCCACTTGATCCGCGGTCATTTGTCCGGAAGCTTTCATTTGTCCCAAAGTCGCCAGAATCTTATCTTTATTTTTAGCAATATTTTTCGGAGTCATTACTTTTTGCATCAGTTTCATCCTTTCCGTATCGCTCATATTCATTACTTTTTTCATGGCGATTTTTTGCATAAATCCTATCTGATTGGGATCATTTGGATTTTTTTTGAATGGATTCCACATAAAACTAGTTTATAGTTTTTAGTTTCATCGGCTTGTTAGTGTGATTTAATCAAACTAGGCTTTCTTTATTTTCATCTTATAACTCGTAACTAAAAGCGATGATGCCACAAAAATCGATGAATAGGTTCCAAAGAAGATTCCGACCAGAAGCGCAATGGAAAAATAGCGGATGGATTCTCCTCCAAAAAGGGTAATTGCCGAAAGCACCAAAAGAACGGTGAGAGAGGTATTTATCGAACGAGCCAGTGTCTCGTTAAGCGATTTATTAACTATAACCTCAAATGATTCTTTGCTGCTTGATTTCAGGAGATTTTCTCTGATTCGGTCATAAACCACAATAGTATCATGGACGGAAAAGCCAAGAATGGTGAGAAGCGCGGCAATAAAAGGCACACCCACTTCCACCTCGTGGAATTTTCCCAAAAACACAAAAACTCCAGTAGTAATCAGGACATCGTGAGCAAGAGCCACTACGGCTCCAATTCCGTATTGCCAGGATGGAATTGGCCGGGAAACTTTGCGAAATGCCCAAGCAATAAAAATTCCGATTCCAATATTGGCTAAAATTACCGCTAATATGGCATTTTTCTTTATCTGGTCAGAAACTGAAGAGCCGGTAAATTCTGTCTTTAATTCCTTATAATTTGAGTCTAGTACTTTTAGTTCGTCTCTTACTTTATTGTTTAGCGCTTCATCGGAAGACCCATAGCTTATGGCAACTGAATTATCTTGGGATTTCTGAATAGCAAGCTCCTGCAAGTTCAATTCTTTTAATGATTCCTGAATTTTTTGGGTATCCAGGATTTCCTGGCTGAATTGGACATTCATTCTTGTTCCGCCTTTAAAATCTTTTCCCAGTTTCAGGCCCCACATTATGAGCATAATTAAGCTTATCATCGTTATAGTCAGGGAAAAAGCATAAAAATATTTTCTTTTGTCTATTATATTAATCATATCTTTTTATTCTTCTTTATTTTTCTTATTTCTCATCACTAGCCACATTCTTTCTTCCAGCCAATGAGTTCCAATAAATCGAAGCGTGGTTCTGACAATTACTATAGCAGTGAAAAGCGAAACCAAAACTCCAAGAATGAGCGTTATCGCAAATCCCTTGATGAATCCGGTTCCGAAAAATATCAAAATTAGCGAAGTGATAATGGTGGAAAGATTTCCGTCACGAATTGAAGTCCAGGCTCTTTTGAATCCTTCTTCAATCGCACTGGAAATACTTCTTCCTCTTCGAATTTCCTCTTTGGTTCTTTCGAATATCAAGATATTGGCATCTACCGCCATTCCTATCGAAAGAACGATTCCGGCGATTCCCGAAAGAGTCAGGGTTATCTGCCAGGGTGAATAAGCGGACAGCTTTATAATGGAAATCATAAATGCGGTGTAGGTGATAAGAGCGAGTGATGCGATGAGTCCCAAAAATCGGTAATAAATTATCATAAAAACCATGACTGTTATAAGGCCGATTATCCCGGCAAACAAACTCTTTTGAAGCGATTCGGCGCCCAAAACCGAATCGATGCTTTCTTGTCCGTCTAGCGTCAATGGAACAGGCAGAGCGCCTTCATTAAGTCTTTGAGCTAATTGTTTCGCTTCATCTAAGCCAAAATTTCCAGTTATTACTGCTTCTCCACTGGTAATTTCCGATTGCACTTTTGGAGCGCTAATAATCTGTCCATCCAGATAAATGGCCACGGTTTTATTTAAATTTTTCTTGGTAATATCAGCGAATAATTTTGTTCCTTCGGCGTCAAATTTCAATGATACTTGCGGTTCAGAAAGTCCCTGATTTTGAAAAGTAACTGAAGCGCTTTTCAGGTTTTTTCCGGAAAGTCCGGTAGATTTATATTTAAGATCCGCAAACATTGAAGCTGACTGCTTGGCAAACAGGATATGCTCCGCGTGGACTTCTTTATTATCGCCTTCCCCTCTTGATTCTATGTATTTAATAATGTGCCATCCATAATCCGATTTCACTAATTGCGGATAAATTTGTCCGTTTTTCAAGTTTCCTTCAAATAATACTTTGTCGAACTCCGGAACAAGATCGCCCTTTTTCACAAATCCTAAATCCCCGCTTTTATCTTTTGATCCGGGATCTTGGCTGTATTTCTTCGCGAGTTCGGAAAAGTCCGCTCCGCCAAGCGCCTGTTTTAAAATATCTTCTGCCTGCGCTTTGGTCTTTGCATTTATATTGTCAAACATTTTATTGGCTTCAGCGATGTCCTGGTCGCTAGCTTCTTCTTTGAATTCCAGAAATGGAGTATCCTGAATCTTTTTCTTGGCTTCTTCAATATCCTTAATTCCGGGAAGTTCCACAATTATGTAATCACTGGTTCCATAGTGAGACACGTAAATTGAAGGTTCGCCAACTCCAAAAGAATTAATTCTTCTTTCAATCACGTCCTGGGCGCCCTGAAGCGCGTCGGCTTTTTTGGAAGAATCAACTTTGGAGGTATCGGCTTTATATTCCAGATGAATTCCTCCCTGAAGATCAAGGCCCAGATTAACCTTTGTTTTGTTAAAAAAATTGTAAACGGGCTTGATTGGCTTTGCCACTTCCGGATACGCAACAAGAACAGCCAGTACAGCAAGACCGATTATCGTGAAAAATTTGTATTTAATTTTCTGGCGTAAATTCATCCCGGTAGTAGAATTTCGGATGAGCTTCAGCTCAAACAAAACTTCAATTTTCTTTTAATAAAACTCGAAAACTTACACATTAATTGCCCGATAATTAGCTAGAATATTATTTCCGAAATTTCACTACCGGGTCATACCTTCCTATTATAAATAAAAAATTGCATTTTGCAAATTATAAGATACTCGGGATTATTAAATCATAAACTACCTGTGCTTTTCAACTGTAAATTCAAACAGGCTGAAATTATCCTCCATCGGATCAATGTTTCCTTTTTGGCAGGCAATGCCGATTTGCTGGCTGGTAGAATCAACTCCTTCTAAATCAGGAAGCAATAACCCGCATCTCCCATCCGAACACTGGACGATGATTCCGTGTTTTTTGGGATCATGTTTTTCAATATTTTTAACCTTCTTAGGTTCGCTTAAGGTACTAACTTCATAGGATAACTGGGGAAATTCTTTCTCAGTTATTTCCGGAAACCGATAATCTCTTGAGCAAGCCGAGATGGCATTACTGATTATTTCCTCAGCGATATTATTTTTCGCTGGCAAAAACGTTCCGATGCAACCGCGCAAATCTTTATTATTATGTATTGTCACAAAAACTCCCGCTTTTCGGGAATAAAATTCTTTAGGTAAATTATCAGAAACTTTGATAATCTTACTATGCTTTATATATTCTTCGATGGCATCTTTAGCTAAATTTGTATAAAAATTCATAAAAACACTTAAAAATTAAAGCTACGGTTTCAGCGAAGCCGTCAGATACCCCACCCCAAACGGCCCTTCATAACTTAATAAATTAAAATTATATTTTCCTTCCAGCGCGCCTAGAAGTATCATAACAGAACGCAAACCGCATTGTCCCGCTTCTTCCACAAAATCTTCGTCTAAATCTATAATTCCCTTTGTATCAGCTTTTTTTAGAAGGTTTATCAGCAACTCGTCGAACTCCTTCCCCTTTTTTGAATATCCCGCCGGAGCCTCTGGAATCAGGCGGTGGGATAAATCTCCGCTGGCTGCAATCGCTATTCTCCTGTCGTCACAACACATTTTAGCCAAAGTTTTTCCGTATTCATAGTGAGTTTCGAGACTAAGCATCGAAAAAGCCAAATGAATAATTTTCGGCCTCATATTTTTTGTTAAATAATGAAGCGGTACTAGCGCCCCGTGATCCAAAAAACTTTCG
>Ga0214473_10001316_pt1 | contig 33127 bp, 13 predicted proteins | sample RVTome_7_FD_203509 | JGI IMG/M metagenome (GOLD analysis project Ga0214473, IMG submission 203509) | Soil microbial communities from uranium-contaminated site in the Upper Colorado River Basin, Wyoming, United States - RVT98D197 | ecosystem: Environmental > Terrestrial > Soil > Contaminated >... | reverse complement strand
TGGAGATTAAGGAGGATTGAGCCATGTCGAAGCCGAAATTTGAGAGGACGAAGCCCCATGTGAATGTGGGGACGATTGGGCATGTGGATCACGGGAAGACGACGTTGACCTCGGCGATCACGAAGATTCTGGCATCGAAGGGGTATGCGAGCTATATGGCGTTTGATCAGATCGACAAGGCGCCGGAGGAGAAGGAGCGGGGGTTGACGATAGCGATTGCCCACGTGGAGTATGAGACGTCGAAGCGTCATTATGCGCACATCGACTGTCCCGGGCATGCGGACTATATCAAGAACATGATCACGGGGGCGGCGCAGATGGACGGGACGATCCTGGTGGTTTCGGCGGCCGATGGGCCGATGCCGCAGACGCGGGAGCATGTGCTGTTGGCGAAGCAGGTGCGGGTGCCCTACATCGTGGTTTTTTTGAACAAGGTGGACATGGTGGATGATCCGGAGTTGTTGGATTTGGTGGAGTTGGAGGTGCGGGAGTTATTGAGCGGGTATGATTTTCCCGGGGAAGAGGCGCCGGTGATCCGGGGCAGCGCGCTGAAGGCGTTGGAGTGCGGTTGTGGGAAGCCGGAGTGTCCATGGTGCAGCGGGATTTGGAAGTTGATGGATGCGGTGGATACGTTTATTCCGGAGCCGGTGCGGGAGATCGACAAGCCGTTCTTGATGCCGGTGGAGGATGTGTTTACGATCTCGGGACGGGGGACGGTGGTGACGGGGCGAGTGGAGCGTGGGATCATCAAGGTGGGCGATGAGGTGGAGATTGTGGGGATTCGTCCGACGCTCAAGACGGTGTGTACGGGGGTGGAGATGTTTCGCAAGACCCTGGATCAGGGGCAGGCCGGGGATAACATTGGGGTGTTGTTGCGGGGGGTGAAGCGGGAGGAAGTGGAGCGAGGGCAGGTGTTATCGAAGCCCGGGGCGATCACGCCGCACCGTAAATTTAAGGCGTCGACGTATATCTTGACGAAGGAGGAGGGGGGGCGTCATACGCCGTTTTTCAATGGGTATCGGCCGCAGTATTACTTTCGGACGACGGACGTGACGGGGGTGGCGACGTTGCCGGAGGGGGTGGAGATGGTGATGCCCGGGGATAATGTGAGTTTGACGGTGGAGTTGATCACGCCGATTGCGATGGAGAAGGAGTTGCGGTTCGCCATTCGGGAGGGAGGACGGACCGTGGGGGCAGGCGTCATCAGCGACGTCCTGGAATAAGAAGAAGATCATCGAGACAGAAGAATAGGAAAGCTAAATGCGGAATATCATCACGTTAGCCTGTACGGATTGCAAACGGAGAAACTATTCCACAATGAAGAATAAGCGGACGACGCCGGATAAGTTGGAATTCAAAAAATACTGCCGTTTCTGCCGTAAGCACACGGTTCACAAGGAAACAAAGTAAATCCGTTGGAGAGATGATACAGGCCAGTAGCTCTAACGGATAGAGCACCGGACTCCAAATCCGGGTGTTGGGGGTTCGAATCCCTCCTGGCCTGCCATAATTGTGATTGCGGCAATGCGGGACCGCTTGCCAGCCGGTAAAGGCGGCTCAGTTCTGGAGATGCAGGGGAATTTATGGAGTTTTCCGTTCGAGAAAAGATTGAGGTTTCGAAACAGTTTTTGAGAGAGGTGAAGACGGAACTGAAGAAGGTGACCTGGCCGTCGAGAAGAGATGCCCTCACAGGAACAGGGATTGTTTTGGTAGCGGTCTTCATTATCGCCATTTTTCTGGGAGTCGTCGATTCAGGCCTTTCGAACCTGATCCGATGGGTCTTGAGTAATGCTGCCGGGTAACATAAGAGTTGATTATGACACAACAGTGGTATGTCGTTCACACTTATTCAGGTTACGAAAACCGGGCCAAACAAAACCTGGAAGAACGGATTAAGAATCTTGGCAAGGGCGAATTCTTCTCTGAAATCCTGGTCCCTACCGAGACCGTGGTGGAGCTGGTCAAGGGAAAACGGAAAACGTCTCAACGGAAGATCTTCCCGGGTTATATTCTGGTAAAGATGGAGTTGAATGAAGAGACGTGGCATATTGTAAAAGATACTCCTAAGATCACGGGGTTTGCCGGAGACGGGACCAAACCCGTTCCGATCTCCGAGAAGGAAGTGGATGAGATTCTGTCTCAAATGAAGGAAGGAGTGACGAAAGCCAAAGCAAAAGTCTCATTCAATGTAGGAGACAGTGTTCGAGTGATTGACGGCCCTTTCGTTAATTTCATTGGGACCATTGAAGAGGTCAAACCGGACAAACGAAAACTCAAAGTCCTGGTTTCCATTTTTGGGAGGGCCACTCCCGTGGAATTGGATTTTATCCAGGTAGAAAAGAATTAAATTCGAAACTCGAAATACGGGCGAAGCATCCCGCAGGGATCAATTCGAAACAAACACGAATTTCAAAACCCACAAGGATCTAATAAAAACCGTTTCGAGATTTGAATTTTGAATTTGTTTCGGATTTCGATATCCGGATTTCGAATTTTTGTAGTGAGGTGAGGAATCAACGATGGCAAAAAAAGTGGTTGGAATGGTAAAACTTCAGGTCCCGGCAGGTCAGGCCAACCCTTCCCCTCCGGTGGGGCCGGCCCTGGGACCCCATGGCGTCAATATCATGGAGTTCTGTAAAGCCTTTAATGCACGAACTCAGGGACAGGAGGGAATGATCATCCCTGTGGTCATCAGCATTTTTTCAGACCGGTCTTTCAGTTTTATCACCAAAACGCCTCCGGCTTCTGTCCTTTTAAAGAAAGCGGCAAAGATCGTCAAAGGCTCAGGGGAACCCAATCGTAACAAGGTGGGCAAGGTGACAAAGGAACAGATTAAAGAGATCGCACAGATCAAGTTCAAGGATCTCAGCGCAATCGATATGGAGGGTGCGATCCGAACAATTGAAGGGACAGCCCGAAGTATGGGGCTGGAAGTAATAGGGTAAAAAACCATGGCACATACAGGAAAGAAATACGAAGAAACAAGAAAAAAAGTTGACCGGAACAAGCGGTATGAGTTAGAGGAAGGCGTTAAACTCCTTCTGGAAGCTGCCTATGCAAAATTTGATGAGGGGGTGGATGTCGCCATTCGTCTCGGCGTCGATCCCAAGAAAGCAGACCAGATGGTCCGGGGAACCGCTGTCCTTCCCCATGGAACGGGCAAGAAGGTAAGGATCCTGGTCTTTGCAAAAGGGCAAAAGGAAAAAGAGGCCTTGGATGCAGGTGCTGACGTGGTAGGCGCAGAGGAACTTATTGGAAAGATCTCACAAGGATGGCTGGAGTTTGATAAGGCCATTGCTACCCCCGATATGATGGGGCTGGTCAGCAAACTCGGGAAGATTTTGGGGCCCCGGGGGTTGATGCCTAACCCTAAGGTAGGAACCGTCACATTTGATTTGGAAAGGGCCATTCGGGAGATTAAGGCGGGGAAAGTGGAGTTTAGGGTGGAGAAGGCGGGCATCGTTCATATCCCTGCGGGCAAAACCTCTTTTGGGTTTGACCGGCTGGCGGAGAATATCAAAACCCTTCTCGACGTGATCATGAGGGCAAAGCCCCCAACCAGCAAGGGCATCTACCTGCGCAGCATCGCCCTCTCCACAACCATGGGGCCGGGAATCAAGATCGACCCGCTCAGCATCCGGAGCGCCTTGAAGTAGAAGAAGGAATGAGCGAGGAGGTACAAGGCATTGAATAAACAGGAGAAGGAACAAACGATATCCAATCTGCAAAGCCAAATTGACCGCTACAAGGGGGCAGTCCTTACCAGTTTCAGAGGCCTTAAGGTTGAGCAGATGAATCAGATTCGTCAGCGGCTGAGAGAAGAAAAAATAAGTTTCCATGTGGTCAAGAATACGTTGATGAAACGGGCTGCCAAAGGGACCGACTTTGAAAAAGTGAGCCAATATTTTGAGGGGCCCATAGCCATCGCCATCTCACGTGAAAACCCGATTTCCCTGGTGAAAATCCTCTTGGATTTTGTTAAGACACAGCCTTCTCTCGAAATTAGAGTGGGTCTCGTCGAAGGAGAATTGGTTCCTCCTGGCGAGATGAAAAGTCTTGCATCCTTGCCTCCGAGAGAAATTCTTATGGCCCAATTCCTCGGAGTCCTTCAAGGGCCTGCAAGACAACTGATAGGAGGAATCCTAACCTCATTCCAGGAGTTCCTTTACTTGCTTCAGGCTCGAGTGGATCAAGTCGCCTCATCAGAAACGTCAACCTCATGATCGGCCAGGCCGCAGGTTCTTATTTGTGCGAGCCCGTTGAATAGACATCATTGGTTTTTCGGGAAGTTGAGACTCCTTTCTCCGGCAAAGAGATCTGGACTATCCCGAAGAAGAAAATTTAATACATAGGAGGAAGGATTCAATGGATACCCAAGTTGAGAAGATTCTTGATGACATTAGCATGCTCACCTTATTGCAGCTTCGTGATTTAGTATCCGGTTTCGAAGAGAAATTCGGGGTCAAAGCCGCAGTTCCAATGGCCGTCGCTGCGATGCCGATGCCTGGTGCCGCTCCTGCGGGGGAAGCCGCGCCTGCCGAGGAAAAGACTGAGTTCGACGTTGTCCTGACCGGTTTTGGCGAGAAGAAGATTCAGGTCATCAAGGTCGTTAGGGAGCTGACCGGTCTCGGCTTGAAAGAAGCAAAAGACCTTGTGGAAGGTGTTCCCAAGCCCGTGAAAGAGGGAGTTTCAAAAGACGAAGCGGCAACCATGAAGAAGAAACTCGAAGACGCTGGGGGAACGGCTGAAGTCAAGTAAACTTGATTACACTGATTTTATAAAAAGATTACTCAGATTTTTCCTTATTCCCAACGCATATGGCATCTGTGTAATCGGGTATAATCTGTGTAATCAGAGATTTCGAGACTTTGAGAAATCTCTTTGATTCATTGAGGAACATCATCGTTGTCTCTTCCCGGAAGGACAATGCTTACGTTGTGAGGTCAGGGTCCGAACGGGAGGGGACTTTTTATTTACTGGAGATCGAATTTCTCCCTTAAATACTCCATAATTTAATGATAAACCTTTTGTTTCAATCAATCCTGGAGGAACTTCTATGCCGAATGTGATCCCAATCTATCGGAGATATAGGAAGAACTTCTCAAAATTAAGAGAAGTCTTGGAAATCACCAATCTGATAGATATCCAAAAAAGATCCTATGAGACATTTCTTCAAGCTGACATGGACCCGGAAAAACGGGAATCGATCGGGCTTCAGGCAGTTTTCAAAACCGTCTTCCCCATAAAAGATTTCTATGAAACTGCCTCTCTGGAATTTGTCAGTTATCGTTTGACTGAACCGAAGTACGATGTGGAGGAGTGCCTGCTGAGAGGGATGACCTATGCCGCGCCGGTCAAGGTCACCGTGCGTCTGGTGGTCTGGGATGTGAATGAAGAGACGAAGGCCAGAAGCATTAAGACGGTCAAAGAGCAGGAGGTCTATTTCGGGGAAATTCCTCTCATGACGGAGAATGGGACGTTCATTATCAACGGAACAGAGCGGGTCATCGTCAGCCAGCTTCATCGTTCTCCGGGGGTCTTCTTCGATCAGGATGTGATCAAGCCCCATTCAGGGGGAAAGATCTTCTATTTTGCCCGGATCATCCCTTCTCGCGGGTCCTGGATCGATTTCGAATTTGACCAGAAAGACCTCCTTCACGTCCGGATCGATAGACGCAGGAAGATTCCCGTCACGATCCTCCTCCGGGCTCTGAAATACACCGGGAAAGAGCTCCTCGACTATTTCTATCATAAGGAGAAGGTCCTCATTCGGAAAGGAAAGCTCCTGAAAGAGATTTCCAAGGACGTTCTGGTAGGGCAGAAAGCCACTACGGACATTCTGGACCCGGAATCCCATAAGGTGATCGTGAAGAAGCATCGGCGGATTACGGAAGGCGCTTTTAAGAGATTGGAGTTGGCCAAGATTAACACGATCTCCGTGGAACCGAACGATATCATCGGACGATATCTCGCGGATGATGTGGTCGATCCGGAGACCGGCGAGGTCATCGCCGAGATCAACAGTGAGGTCACCGAAAAACTGCTCGACGGTATGAAAGAGAGAAAGATCGAGGAGTTTCAGGTCCTCTTCATCGATAATATCAATGTCAGTTCATCCCTTCGGGATACCCTGGTGATCGATAAGGTTGAACTGACCCGGGAGGAGAGGGACAAACTGCCTCTCGTGGAACATGGGAAAACGATTCGTGAAAAAGAATCGGAAAGAGCCATGATTGATATTTACAAAAGGCTCCGACCGGGGGATCCTCCCACGATTGAAACGGCGAGCAACCTTTTCTACAACCTTTTCTTCAATCCGGAGCGTTATGACCTCTCCAAAGTGGGACGGATGAAGCTGAACCATAAGGTGGGTCTCAAAGGAATTTCACCTCGGGTCCTCGTCTTGACGGAAAGATGGAAGAAAGAGGCTTCGGAGGCCGGAGCAACTTATGTGGGCGGCAAGGAGCTGATCGAGCGCATTCTGGATGGATGGCTTGACTTCGATGAAGTCATCGCCACTCCTGAAATGGCGGATGAAATCCATCAGGTCGCAAGAATTCTCCAGCCGATCGGGATGATGCCTTCCCTGAAGAACGGAACGATTACGGATGATCTCCAGGGCAAACTTCGAAAAATCTTTGAGGATGAGAAGACAACGTTGAGGAGGCGGGATATCCTCGAGGTCGTCAAGTATCTGATCAAATTGAAGGATGGTCAGGGCGCGGTCGACGACATCGATCATTTGGGAAATCGCCGAGTCCGTACGGTGGGAGAGCTACTGGAGAATCAGTATCATCTCGGCCTGGTCAGGATTGAGAGGGCGATCAAAGAGCGGATGAGCCTCCAGGAGGTGGAGACCCTGATGCCGTACGATCTGATTAACTCAAAGCCACTCTCCGCCGTGATCAAGGAGTTTTTCGGGTCCAGTCAGCTTTCTCAATTCATGGACCAGACGAACCCCCTCTCAGAAATCACACACAAGCGCCGTCTCTCGGCTCTGGGTCCTGGAGGGCTTACCCGCGAGAGAGCGGGATTCGAGGTGAGGGACGTCCACCCCACACACTATGGCCGGATCTGTCCCATTGAAACGCCCGAAGGTCCTAACATCGGGCTGATTACATCGCTCAGCACCTTTGCAAGAGTGAACCATTACGGGTTCATCGAAACGCCCTACCGGGAAGTCGTCCATGGCAAAGTGACCAACAACATTCGGTACCTCTTTGCCCTGGATGAAGAGGAAGAGGTAGAAGGCCAGAAGCCGGCCATTGCCCAAGCGAATGCGCCCCTGGATAAGGAGGGAAGGTTTATCGCTCCTCTGATCTCGGCGAGGAGGGGCGGCGAATTTGTAGTGGTCAAACCCGAAGAGATTCGTTACATGGATGTCTCTCCGAAACAGTTAGTCAGCGTCGCGACGTCACTCGTCCCTTTCCTGGAAAACGATGATGCCAACCGGGCTCTGATGGGATCGAACATGCAGCGTCAGGCCGTTCCGCTGTTGAAAGCGGATGCCCCCCTCGTCGGGACCGGCATGGAAGCCATTGTGGCCCGGGATTCCGGGGTGACGGTCGTGGCCAAGAGAGATGGAGTCGTTGAGGATGTGGATGCCACCCGCATCGTCATCCGCGCGGATGAAGATGGTCAGAAAGAGACGGACCCCGGAGTGGACATCTACACGTTGATCAAGCACAAACGATCCAACCAGAATACGTGCATCAACCAGAGGCCTATTGTCCAGGTGGGAGAAAAGGTCTGGAAAGGCGAGGTCATTGCGGACGGTCCGGCAACGGATATGGGAGAGCTGGCCCTTGGAAGAAACGTCCTGGTCGCCTTTATGCCCTGGGGAGGATACAATTTCGAAGATTCGATCCTCATCAGTGAGAAATTGCTGAAGGAGGACACCTACACCTCGATCCACATCGAGGAGTTGGAATGCGTGGCCCGGGACACGAAACTCGGAAAAGAAGAGATCACCCGCGACATTCCCAACGTCGGAGAAGAAGCGCTCAAGGATCTCGACGACAGCGGTATTATCCGGATCGGAGCTGAAGTGAATCCCGGCGATATTCTCGTAGGAAAAGTAACACCGAAGGGGGAGACCCAGCTTTCGCCGGAGGAAAAACTCTTACGCGCCATTTTCGGCGAGAAGGCCGGGGATGTTCGGGACACCTCCCTGAGAGTCCCCCATGGGATTGAAGGAATCGTGATCGATGCGAAGGTCTTCTCACGGAAGGGGCAGGAACGGGATGACCGGACGAAGGCCATCGAAGACCATGAGAAGGCAAGACTCCTGAAAAACCAGGCCGACGAGATCCGGATCATTATAAACAGCCTCCGGAGAAAGATTGGAAAGTATCTGATTGGCAAGAGGACCGCCCACCGGATTGCCGAGGAGAAGAAAAATCGCGTCTATCTGGAAGCCAAAGAACGGATCAAAGAAGAACACCTCTTTGCCATCCCCTTCGACAAACTGAAGGAGATCGATGTCCTGGAAGGGAAACGAGTGATTCCCGAAGTGCACCGGTTCCTCGGTCAGGCAGAACTTCAGGTAAACGTCGTCAAAGGAGTTTTTGAAGACAAGTTGGCAAAACTCAAGAGAGGAGATGAGCTGGCGCCGGGTGTCATTAAAACGGTCAAAGTCTACGTGGCAATCAAACGGAAACTTTCCGTAGGGGACAAAATGTCCGGCCGCCATGGGAACAAAGGAATCATTTCCCGTGTTCTCCCGGAAGAGGACATGCCTTATCTCGAGGATGGGACCCCGGTTGAGATCGTTCTTAATCCGCTTGGCGTTCCATCCCGAATGAATGTGGGGCAGATCCTGGAGACTCACCTGGGATGGGCTGCGAAAGGACTGGGCTGGAAGATTGGGGAATATCTCCATCAGCATTATAATCCCAAGCTGATCCGGAGGAGGATCAAAGAGATTTACTCCTCAAAAGAGGTGGTCGCCTATCTCGATGAGGCCACGGATGAGGAGGTCATGGAACTGGCCCGTAAGCTTGGAGACGGAATCTTTGTTTCGGTTCCCGTATTCGATGGGGCCTCTGAAGAAGAGATCAAGGACCTCCTGCAGAAAGCCGGGCTTCCGGTCAGCGGCCAGACCATTCTCTATGATGGCCGGACAGGAGAACCTTTCCACCAGAAAGTTACCGTAGGATATCTGTATCTCTTGAAGCTTCACCATCTGGTGGACGACAAGATTCATGCCCGTTCCATCGGACCCTATTCCTTAGTCACCCAACAACCCCTGGGAGGAAAAGCCCAGTTTGGAGGCCAGCGGCTGGGAGAGATGGAAGTTTGGGCTCTCGAGGCTTATGGCGCCGCTCATTCTCTTCAGGAATTCCTGACAGTGAAATCGGACGATGTGGCGGGCAGGACCCGGGTTTACGAAGCCATCGTCAAAGGCGAACATGCCTTCGAGCCCGGGTTGCCCGAGTCGTTCAATGTTCTGGTGAAAGAACTGCAAAGCCTCTGCCTCGACACGGAACTGATTGAGGAAAAAGAGGAAGAAGCCTAATAGAACCATGAACTATAGACAATGAACAGTGAACCATGAGTTGTTCATCGTTTATCGTTCGTCGTTCATCGTTTCGAAAAAAGGAGGCATACCTTGGAAGATTATTTGTCTTTTAATGAAAAAACAAAGAGCCCGATCAATTTTAATGCGATTCGCATCTCGATCGCCTCTCCGGAAAAGATCGAATCGTGGTCCCATGGAGAAGTCAAGAAACCGGAGACGATCAATTACCGGACATTCAAGCCTGAGAAGGATGGGCTTTTCTGCGCCAAGATCTTTGGACCGACGAAAGACTATGAGTGTAATTGCGGCAAATATAAGCGGATGAAACATCGCGGAATTGTCTGTGAAAAATGCGGGGTCGAAGTCATCCAGTCGAAGGTCCGCCGGGAGAGAATGGGACATATCCGCCTCGCCACACCGGTCGCCCATATCTGGTTCTTAAAGAGCATCCCTAGCAAGATCGGGACTCTCCTGGATATCACCTTGCGGGATTTGGAGCGGATTCTCTATTTTGAGGCTTATCTCGTCCTGGACGGAAAGGACACCCCTCTGAAAAAAGGGGAAATTCTTTCTGAAGACCGGTACCGCGAAGCCAAAGAGAAATACGGGGATGGATTCTTTGCTGCCCAGGGTGCGGAGGCGATCCGGGAGGTTTTGAAACGCACCGATGTGAAGGACCTCTCTCAGAAGCTTCGAATCGAAACGAAGGAAACGACCTCCGAAGCCAAGAAGCGCCGTCTCGCCAAGCGGCTGAAAATCATCGAGTCTTTTCTGGAATCGAAGAACAAGCCGGAATGGATGATTTTGGAAGTCGTTCCGGTCATCCCTCCCGATCTCCGGCCCCTCGTGCCCTTAGACGGGGGCCGCTTTGCCACTTCTGATCTCAACGACCTTTATCGAAGGGTCATCAATCGAAACAACCGCCTAAAGCGGCTCCTGGAGCTGAATGCCCCGGAGATCATTATTCGCAACGAGAAAAGGATGCTGCAAGAATCTGTCGATGCCCTCTTTGATAATGGAAAGCGGGGGAGAACGATTCTGGGAGCGAACAAGAAACCTCTGAAGTCCTTAAGCGATATGCTCAGGGGGAAACAGGGCCGGTTCCGGCAGAATCTTTTAGGGAAACGGGTCGACTATTCCGGGCGGTCCGTGATCGTGGTCGGTCCTGAGCTGAAGCTGCACCAATGCGGACTTCCGAAAAAGATGGCCCTCGAACTGTTCAAACCCTTCATCTACCACCGCCTGGAGGAAAAGGGTTTGGTCACGACCATTAAGAGCGCCAAGAAAATGCTGGAGAAAGAAAGACCCGAGGTTTGGGACGTCCTGGATGAGGTGATTCGGGAACATCCGGTCCTTCTGAACAGGGCTCCGACCCTTCACCGTTTGGGAATTCAGGCTTTTGAGCCCGTTCTCATCGAGGGAAAGGCCATTCAGCTTCATCCCCTGGTTTGCGCGGCATTCAACGCAGACTTTGACGGAGACCAGATGGCGGTTCATGTCCCGCTCTCGGTGGAATCCCAGGCCGAGGCCAGGATCCTAATGATGTCGACCAACAATATCCTTTCCCCTGCCAACGGGAAGCCGATCATCATCCCTACTCAGGATATTGTCCTTGGCATCTATTACATGACCCGGGAACGACCCTACGTGAAGGGAGCAGGAAAGGCCTTCTCAAACCCCGATGAGGTGCAGATTGCCTATGATGCCCAGGAAGTCGACCTGCATGCCAGGATTAGGGTGAGGATGAATGGGGGACTCGTCGACACAACGGTGGGGAGGGTCCTACTTAAGGAGATTCTGCCGGAGGAGATTCCTTTCAACCTCATTAACAAGGTGATGAAGAAAGGGGAGCTGGCCAACCTGATCGACTACTGCTACCGGACGGGAGGAGACAAGAAAACGGTCATCCTTTCTGATCGTTTGAAGGCGATCGGCTACCGATATGCAACCCTGGCGGGTCTCTCCATCTCGATTGATGATATGCGGATCCCATCCAACAAACAGACCCTTCTGAAGGAAGCCGAAGTAGAGATTCAAAGAGTCCAGGAACAGTATACCGAGGGCCTGATTACCGACGGAGAACGGTATAATAAGGTCATCGATATTTGGGCGCAGGTTACGGAAAATATTGCCAACGTGATGTTGAAAGAGCTGGGAACCGAGGTCGTGGAAACTCCTCAAGGAAAGAAAGAGATGATCGAGAGCTTTAATCCCATTTACATGATGGCTGACTCCGGGGCCCGCGGCAGCGCTCAGCAGGTACGCCAATTGGCCGGGATGCGGGGCTTGATGGCCAAGCCTTCCGGAGAGATTATCGAGACACCCATTACGGCTAATTTCCGGGAAGGCCTGACGGTGCTGCAGTACTTCATCTCCACTCACGGGGCCCGGAAAGGACTGGCAGATACAGCCCTGAAGACGGCCAACTCCGGTTATCTCACTCGCCGGCTGGTTGACGTCGCTCAGGATATGGTCATTTCGGAGCGTGATTGTGGAACGATGGATGGAATCGATGTGACCTCCCTGGTGGAAGGGGGAGAAATCATCGAATCCATGAAAGAACGAATTTTAGGCCGTGTGGCCCTGGAAGACATACGGGATCCCTTCACGGGAGAGAATATCGTGAAAGGGAACGAGGAGATTGACGAGACCCTGGCAGAGCGGATCGACGATGCTGGAATCGAAAAGGTGAAGATTCGTTCCGTTCTCAGCTGTAAGTCAAAGCGGGGGGTATGCGCCCTCTGTTACGGACGGGACCTGGCCAGGGGGAGATTGGTAAACGCGGGCGAGGCCATCGGAATCATTGCCGCCCAATCCATTGGTGAACCTGGAACCCAGCTGACCATGAGGACCTTCCACATCGGTGGAACGGCAAGTCGGCGGGCCGAACAGACGACCTTGGAAGGTCGAATCGACGGGAAGGTAAAATTCATCAATCTCAAGACCGTTAAGAACCGTGAAGGATACCTGATCGTTATGAACCGAAATGGGGAGATCGCCATTCTTGACGAGACTGGAAGAGAGCGAAGACGTTATTCCGTCATTTACGGAGCCAAGCTGAGGGTCAAGGACGGACAGAAGATCAAGGAGGGAGAACTCCTGGCAGAATGGGACCCCTATTCGATCCCGGTATTAACCGAGGTCTCCGGCCGGGTGAAGTTCGGGGACATCATCGAAGGAGTGACCATGCAGGAGCAGGTCGATGAATTTACAGGGCTCTCCAGAAAAGTGGTCACGGAATCGAAAGACACAGAGCTTCGGCCCAGGATCTCGATCAAAGATGAAAAGGGAAAGACTTTAAACTTAACGGGTTCGGCAACTCAAGCCCGGTACCTCCTCCCGGTGGGGGCCAACATCTTTGTCTCAGAAGGAGACACAGTGGAAGCCGGGGATATCATTGTGAAGATCCAGAGAGAGACCACAAAGACCAAAGATATTACCGGCGGTCTCCCCCGTGTGGCTGAGCTGTTTGAGGCGAGAAAACCGAAAGAATTTGCGATGATCAGCGATATCGATGGTGTCGTGACCTTTGGAAAAGACCTCAAGGGAAAGCGAAAGGTCATTATTCAGCCGGAGATAGGAGAGCCGAAGGAGTATATGATCCCCCGGGGAAAACATGTCAGCGTCCACGAGGGCGACTCCGTAAAAGCTGGGGAAGCGTTGATGGACGGACCTTCCAATCCGCACGATATCTTAAGAGTGCTGGGTGATAAGGCCCTGGCCCACTATCTGGTGGATGAGATCCAGGAGGTTTATAAGCTTCAAGGGGTCAAGATCAACGACAAACATATCGAGGTCATCGTCCGCCAGATGCTCAAGCGCGTCAAGGTCAGGGAAGTGGGAGACACTCACTTTCTGGTCGATGATCAAATTGAAAAACAGGTATTTGAGGAAGAAAACGCACGGGTGATGAGGGAGGGGGGAAAACCCGCCGTTGCAGAACCCCTCTTCCTTGGGATCACCAAGGCCTCTCTGATCACGGACAGTTTCATCTCCGCGGCTTCATTCCAGGAGACGACCAAAGTCCTCACTCAGGCGGCCGTTGCTGGAAAAATCGACTATCTCAGGGGGTTGAAAGAGAATGTGATCATGGGACGCCTCATTCCTGCGGGAACCGGCCTCCCGAGATACAAAGAGGGGGAACTCTGGGTGGAGGGTTACACGGAAAAAGGGTCCCCATCAGAAGAGGCTCAAGCAGCCGAAGCCACCGTTTAAACAAAAGGAATGAGCAGAATAAGCCGACCCCGTTTTCCAGCAGCATAGGAGGACTAAGCTATGGATGTCGCTGAAGCCATCAAGGAGAGAAAGAGCGTGCGGGCTTTTAAACCGGACCCCGTCTCGCTGGGCCTGCTAAAACAGATCCTTGAGCAAGCCCTGCGAGCTCCGTCCTGGGCCAACACCCAGCCCTGGGAGTTTGCCGTAGTGACTGGCAAGCTTCTCAAGGAGATCAAGGAGAGTTTCCTCTCAAGGGGAGAACAGGAGCCTCAGCCCGAGGTCGCCCGGCCTTATGAGTTTCCGGAGCCTTACCTGTCCAGGATCCAGGCACTGGCTCCCAAGGGTTGGACGCCCACCAAGGAAAACATGGATTTTCGCCGGACACGGAACTACAAAAATTATGACGCTCCGGCAGTGATCTATCTTCTCGTGGACCGATCGATGTTCCATCAGTCAAAAGGCATCAATGTTTGGTCAATGTATGACTGCGGGGCGGCGGTCCAGAACCTCATGCTGCTCGCCGCCTCTTTTGGGCTGGGGACTGTGGCTCAGGCGCAAGCAGTGATATATCCTGATATCATTAGGAAGGTATTGGGTATACCTGAAACGAAGCTTATCGCACTGGGAATAGCGATTGGCTATCCCGACTGGGATAACCCCGTAACTCAAACGCGGACCCAGAGAGAGCCGCTGGGTAACGTTGCCAAATGGTATGGCTTCGAATAAATCTCAGGGTCAGGTCTCAACGGGCTGTTGCCCAAATAACCCTTGCAAGCATATTACAATCGCGATAAACCCCATTTCTCTTTCTTGATTGGTAGGTTTATTTCGATTAAGCCTTTTTCCTCTTTGACCCAGCGTGAAGTTCCGTATTGCTCCGATGGTCATTCAGATCCTTTTTTATCTCAGAGACATCGATCTTCAGAACGGCTACATCGGTTTTCAAGGTTTTCATATCGGTCTTCAGAACGGACACATCAGCCTCAACGCCAATGATTGCTCTCGTAAATTCCTGGTGTTCTTTCCTGTTCTCTTCTACATGACGATCAAGGGTTTCTCTCACCATGGTAAAAGCTTCTATCACAGTATCGAACTTTTCTTTGACGTCCTCCAATACAATCTTCAATTCTTCTGAAGCCATCTCCTTCTCCTTTTTTACCTCCCCTAATTTAACATCCCTCTTTCCCATGAGTCAACACAAATCCAACACACAAATCCAACACACAAACCCAATAGACACAATAAACCCGATAAACTCAATAAACTTCTCTTCAGCTTACCAATCTCATTCACCGCATACTCCGTCCGGAGTGACAGCGGTTCCTCTCACGGAGGCATTTCCTTTTTTCGGAGACACATTCGTACTCTGGCCGGTCCCGCTGCATTGGGTCACTGTTGCGCTCGTATTGTAAGGGATGATTTGGGTTGTCCCAATCAATCCTTCTTCACAACCCGACATATTTCCATTGGCATCAAGCTTTAACACCCACATATCCCCATCTCCAGCGCCGTAAGACTCTGTCCAGCCCGCTGCCACATATCCTCCATCCTCGGTCTGCTGAATCGAGTGGGCCAGATCGAACCCCGGCCCTCCATAAGTCTTCTGCCATTCGATCTCCCCGTTTCCGTCAAGCTTCAATACCCACATATCCGTGTCTCCTGCTCCAAAAGACCCTGTCCAGCCTGCCACCGCATATCCTCCATCATCGGTCTGCTGAATCGAGTGGACCAGATCAAACCCCGGCCCTCCATAAGTCTTCTGCCATTCGATCGCTCCATTCGGGGCAAGCTTCACGATCCAGAAATCCGTATATCCCGCTCCAAACGTTAAACTCGCGCTGGCCATGATATATCCGCCTTCTTGGGTCTGCCGTATGGAGAAGTTCGCATCAAGACAGCTATTCCCATAAGTCTTCTGCCACTGGGTCTGCCCTCCCGCACTCAACTTGAGCACCCATGCCTCTCCTTTCATCATCCCAGCCACAATATACCCTCCCTCGGAGGTCTGCTGAACGGAGTGGGCCCAATCCCCAATAATCCCGCGATAGCTCTTCTGCCACTGGATATCCCCGTTTGTTTTTAGCTTGACGATCCATGCCTCTCCCATATTCATGCCCGCAGCCACATATTTCCCTTCAGAGGTCTGCTGGATGGAATGAGCCCATCCCTGGCCATAGGTCTTCTGCCACTGAATGCCCCCGGTCCCATTGATCTTCACCACCCAGAAGACCCCTAAGAAGGGTAAGACCGCATTGGTCTCGCCGGCCATGATATATCCGCCATCCTGCGTCTCCTCGATGGAGTAAATGACATCATGGAGACTTCCACCATAGGTTTTTTGCCACTGAATATTTCCATCAGGACCGAGCTTGATAACCCATGCATCAGAAAACAACGGACGGAATGACCAGCTCTCACCCGCTACAATGTATCCTCCATCACTTGTCTGTCTGACGGAAAAAGCCGTATCATGACCATTGCCGCCGTAAGTTTTTGCCCAGGTCGTAGTGGATGAGTTGACCTCAAAGGCAGTGCTGGCTAAAGTCCATGGCTCAGTGCTGACGACTGACGACACCTGTAGGATGACCTGATAGGATTGAGGTAAAAGATCGGCTGTTGAGGTGATGAAGCTGCCGGTAACCGTTTGATTCACCGGGAGGTTGACAATATCTTCAAATGTATTTTTCACTTCCTGGGTTTCTGGATCTATCACAAAGACCTTTATCCTAATGTCAGAGATAGAATCACCACCCCCGTTGGTCAGGGTGTAGGTGAGGGTTTCGTCATTCCCTTGAGGGACTGGATTGGGCTGGGCAGTGATGGTCCCTGCCACTGCTTCGCATGGGTCCTTTAAATTAAGTGCATATTCTGTCGGCACACCCTCATTGCCTGCAATATCACTTGCTTTAAAGATAAAAAGATTTTGTCCCAGAGTAAGCCTGACTCCGTTAAAAGCAAATTCTCCGGTCACGGAATCCGCCTTTATCCTGTAAATCCCTTCAAAGGCCATCTCAACATCGCATCCTGGCTCCCCTGTACCCCGGATCTCAACAACTTCGGATGTCGCAATGGTGTTGTTGGGTGGGGAAAGAATTATGGGGGCCGGAGGTGGTGTCAGGTCGATGGTAACCACCGTGGAGACCGGAGCGCTTGTATTACCGGCCCTATCTGTTGCCCTGAAGCTGATCGTATGCGGTCCTTCATCTGCCTTCGCAGGTGTCCAGGTTATTCCATATCTTCCCGAAGCTGGATCAGAAGACGGCAGGAGTTTCCATGCTCCACTGTCAATCCGATATTCGACCCGGTCGACTCCCGAGGCTTCATCTACCACACGGACACTCATGTCCAATCCTTTATTGAAATAGCTACCTGATGAAGGTGAGAGAATCGAGACCACAGGCGCATCCCCGTCCCTGATCGTGAAGAATTCTTTCCCAATGACTTCACTCATCTCTTGATAGATAACCTGGAGCGTCACTCCATACGTTTTCAAAAGATAACCTTGTGTGGAGAATGAGAATGTACCGCTCATTGTCGCATTAACGCCGAGGTCAATGGTCTCTTCACGGGTATTCATAGTTGATTCTGTTTCGGGATCAATCACTGAAAGACGAATGACAAGCCCACTGGCACCCGTGTTTCCACTGTTCCGGATTGAGTAATCGGCCCTTACCATGTTTCCCGGAGAGACAACCGATGGAGTGACGGCAATGCTGCCCGTCAGCATGAGTGAGGGCTCAATTCTAAATGTTACTGACTTCGTTGAGAGGACCTCTCCGTCCATAGATGTTTCAGCAATAACAGTGTAATCACCGGGCAGGTGAAGCGAGGTGTTCCAGGTTGAATTCAAAGTGATGATCCCGCCAGGGAGAAGATTTCTGACAATTTTCTCTTCATTAAATTGCTCCTGATTCGCTGAATCGATGATCCGCACATTGACCTTCAATTCCGGTATGGTGTAATTCCTTCCCCGGTTCTCTATGTTCAAACTTATGATAATATTCTCCATGGGGCCATAACTGTTTTTATCTGTCACGATGCTGGTATCGATATCGATATCAGGCATGATCGTAAACGGGATGATGCTCTCCCCCCGGACTTCGACCCCTTCTTTTAGAACGGCATGGACCCTGTAGGGACCTGCAAACGTAGAGCCCGTATTCCAAAGAAGTTCGTAATTCTTTTCCGAGGCATATGGAAGATTGATAAGAAAAGGTCCCAGAGAAGTCACGGAATAACCGTCCTGGTCCTCAACCAATACTTCCAAGGTAAGATCTTTCTCAACCCCCGTGTTTTTCAGATTGACATTGATATTCATGTCCTGGTTGCTCGAATACCGGTCAGAATTAAGAGCTGCGGATATGAATAGGCCTTCTCTGTCTGCAACGAAAAATTCCTTCATTGCATCATTATTATCTTCCGAGGCTTCAAGAATAGCATCTTCTGGGTCAGCCACAGCGATGATTCGATTCGTGCCTATTTTATCTGTGGTGCCAATTTGAAGGGTAATCCATTCCTCTGAAGAAGGTGCTAAACGGGCAATGGTCTCGGATTTCAACAAGCTTATGTTCCCTTTGGGATCCCAGAGATAGACCTCCACATCAATATCCGCAACTTCTGACTGGTTTTTATTTCTGACCGTAACCATTACGTTTGCTTCTTCGCCGGCTATCGGACTGGCCGGATAGATGAAAATATCATCCGGGGTGATCTCCAGGTCAGGGATCATGCTTGTATCATAAAGAACAGAGATTTCATCAGAAGACACACTCCTATTTCCTGATCTATCTATTGCCGTGGCATAAAGGATATTTTCGCCAGGGGACAAACTAATACTTTCAAAACTGAATTCTCCTTTGATGCTCATCAAATTCAGAACATTCTGATCGATATATGCAATCCTCCCCGATCGGAGCCAGAAAAAGTAGTATAGACTATCAGCATTCTCCTCGATTGCTCTTTCTTGTCCCGGTGCCTGTGATGATGCAATCCACAGAGAAGAGCTTCCGGTCTGGCTATAATTTCCATAAACAATACTCTGGTCATCAGGTGACCAGGCTGGATACAACTCACTGCCTTCTGAATTTGTCAACTGTGTCTGGGCCTGGGTGTCCATATTTAGGACAAAAATATCGCCATTGCCATTTCTGTAGGATGTAAAGGCCAGCTGTTTGCTGTCCGACGACCAGTCGTAACTATATGGGTCCACATTCTCATCTACTTGAATCGTATTGCTGGTGAAAAGGTCTGTGACAAAAAGGTTCTGCTCATCAGAATAAGCGATGCTTTTTCCATCCGGAGAGAGCTTGAGCCAATTGAGATTCAAATTATTTGTTACTTGAGCCATGGAGCCTGAGGTCAGGTCTAAAACCCATGCATCCATTGTGCCCCCTCTGTCCCTGAAAAAGGCAATTTTGCTTCCGTCAAATGACCACGACGGTTCGCTCTCGTTTGACTGTTCATCCATGGTAAGAGTGGTTTGGGTCCCATTCAGAACATCGTACACGCCTATCCTCGAGTTGTAATTTACGTCCCAGAACCCATAGGTAAGCTTTCGGCCATCGGGAGACCATTGCGGATACCAACCTTGTTGGATGATCTGAGTATGAGTATTTGCAGCGAGAGTCTGAAGCCAAATGGAACCATCTTTTTCGTAGGCCAGGATCCTCCCGTCGGGGGACATGGACCCCCAATCGATGAAAGGGCCGATATTGAAAGAATCTAACCGATCACTCTCCAATGCGGTTGTGCTGGTTATGAAGATCCCGTCTTCAAAGAGCTCAACCGTTGAGCCAGGCTCCGCAAACCCTGTGACATCCGTCTTGTCCGTGAGAAGAGTGATCGGCCACCCACTGTTAGTCGGAAAGAAAATCTCCGGTTGGGACGGGGGGATAAGATCTTGAAGGGTGGCCGACGCCTCATTCGAGGGCAGGCTCTCGTTTTCAGTGGCATCCATTGCTGTAACCCGGTAGGTATGGGTCCCGCTTGGGAGATTTGCATCAGCATAGGTCGTATTTGGAATCAGACCGGTATTGATCTTCATCCAACCTTGAATCCCACTCTTATAGATGTTGTAACCTGCCAGGTCTGACTCTGAGTTTGGAGCCCATGCGAGGACGACATCGTTCCCGGCAGCAGTCGCTGTAAGATTTTGCGGGGGAGAAGGAACAGTCGAATCTCCAAACTCGGCCGCTGCTTCTTCTGAGGGAACGCTTTCAAATCCATAATAGTCAACCGCAGTCACTTTGAATATATGTACCCCTCCTTTAAGAGATGTACCCGGATCAGTATAGGATGTCCCGGTGATCAGAACGTCTTTGCTCATTCCGACATCTGAGATCACGACCTGCTTTTCATAGGATGGGTCTGTTGTATCCGTCACATAAACCCTGACTTTACTAGTTCTGTACGGTGGGCTGAAATCAAAGGCATTATCCTTTATATTGTTTCCAGTCACTTTCTTCTGGGTAATCCAGGCATAACCCGACCAGACTTGAATCTCATAATCCTTACCCGCAAAAAGTGTCCGGTTGCCGTCGCCATTGAATCCTTCACCCCAATGTATTTCCAGGTGGCTGATGAGTTCCGGTGTTGCCAGGTCAATCTCCCACCAAACAAGAGTTTCATATGCATAAGAACCCCAGAAGGTCTCTGGATCTGCATCGAAGGCCAGATCGGGTGAACTATAAGGTTCGGAAGAGATGGCTGTCCCTTCCTGGGGTGTAATTGCCGCCGGGAGGTTGAGCTTCTCGTTATCTCGGTAGAGATTATACCCGGAGAGGTCAGATTCCGTGTTTGGATACCACGCCAAAATCACATCATCGCCGTTGACTGAAGCGGTAAGGCCTGTAGGAGCAGAAGGCGGTTCATTGTAGACTACCACGATCGTTTCCGAACTTCTGCTGATATTGCCATTTCTATCTGCCACTCTTACATTAATTCTGTTCTCACCAAGGATGAGGTCAAGATCCGGGAAGGCGAATTTCCCTTGAGCATCGGCTGTGACTACACCAACGGTGACTCCGCCATTGAAGATCTCTACAGAAGAGTTAGAGGAGGTATTTTCGCCATTCAGCTGGATTCTACTCTCGCCGGTCGGCGTGTAAGGCTGTTGGATCGAAGGAGCATAGACTTTTGCTGAGGCGCTTGTGGAAGGATCACTCTCATTCCCATAGGTATCGATCGCCGTAACTTCATAGAAATATATCCCATCCGCGAGGCCCTGGTCCTGGTAGTTCACACCTGATATGACGGTTGAGTTGACTTTGGTCCTTGTCTCTTCTGAAGTTCTGTAGAGATTATAGCCGCTGAGGTCTCCCTCTGTGTTGGCGGCCCAGGTGAGAGTCACATCCATCCCGTTGGTCAGGGCCCTTAACTCTTTCGGAGCATCCGGCGAGACCAAGTCCGTATATGTCAGAATGATGGATGGAGGCGACGAATCGACACTACCGCCTTCATCCGTAGCAATACCTCTAAGGTGATAATCGCCGTAGGTTAGTCTAAGGCTTATGGGATCTAAATAAGCGGTAAAAGGCGAATTCATGACAGGACCGCCGAGGTTACTCCATACCGAATCCTGGACCCTTTTGTACTGGAATTGGATCGATGCAATGTCCAGGTCGGGTGATTCAGCCCGAATCATGGTCCTACTCTGGAACTTTGATCCGTCAGCAGGCTCGACAATGCTCGCTCTGGGCGCATGATTGTCGATCTCAACCTCAAGGGTGTTCGACGGGTCGCTCATGTTTCCGGCCTGGTCCACAGCGACCAGATGGTACTTCATCTTTCCGTCAGGGAGGCTTCGGTCAGGATAAGTTGTCCCGAGGATGAGATAGGGTTTAAGGTCTCCGATCACGATGCCAGAAACATTTGCGAGTTGACCGTTTCTGTAAAGCAGATACCCTGCCAGGTCCGGCTCTATGTTAGCCTGCCAGGTCAGCGTGACATCTGAACCATTCGGAACTGCTGAGATAAGGAGAGGCTCTTCAGGCGGAGTGTTATCGACACTGACTTCAATCTGGTGAGTGTTAATATTGCCGGCAAGGTCTTCGGCTTCGAGCTTGATCGTGTAGTCGCCCTCGAAAAGGCCGATGGTATCCCACTGGGCTAAAGAGCCATATGGAGTGGGCACGGGAGATGTCCGGATCAGGGTCCATGCTGGAATGTCACCCTGGCCAATGTAGACCTTGTATTGCTTGAAATCATCGGAGCTATGAGCAGTCCCTTTTATATCTGTAAGGCCGCTCACCTTTGAGCCGTCCTGGGGAGAACGGATTCTTGCATTAGGCCCGGTGAGGTCCACGGTAAGCTTCATCTGATTTGAAGGCTTACTCTCATTGCCTGCCAGGTCAATTGCCTTGAGTGTGTAGGTGTAAACCCCTTCCTTCAGGTTTTGGTCAATATACGTCAATGTCCTGATCAGTGCTGTGTTTATCTTCTGCGAATCCTTGTAGAGGTTGTAACCTGAAAGGTCAGACTCGGGATTCTGCGGCCAGGTTAGGTTAACATCCGACTTGTTCTCCACTGTTCCTGATAGGACAGGCGCTGCCGGGGGATGGGTATCGACTTTTACGTTGACCTTCGCCTCTGCCTTGTTTCCAACTTTGTCAACCGCCCTCAACCAGAGGCAGTAATCTCCATCCGGGGGCAGTCCCTGCCACAAACCGATCAGTCCATCCCTGACCGGTGTTGTGCCATTTTTCAGAACAGCCCACTTGAAGGCATTGCTGCATTGGCCCTCGGAGATTTCCAGGGTATACTTGTCTAAATTCATATCTGAAGCCGTCCCCTTGATCTCCACAGCGGCTCTGATATAATCTCCATCCCCAGGCCCCGTGATGATGGCCTCCGGTGCTGTGTTATCCACCGTAACCTTAATCTTTGCCTCACCCGGTGATCCTGCTTTATCCCTCGCAAAGAGCGAAAGCGTGTAGAGACCATCCGGAATACCATCATTCTTCCCAACATTCCAGGAAAAGAGCTGCGGATTAGCAGGAACACCATCTGCGTTCATCAAATCAATCCACTGGACTGGGTTTTCTCCTGCCCCATATCTCAGACTGAATGTCTCGAGGTTCTTCTCAACAATGCTCCCGGTGATGCCGATCACATTTTTAGCAGACCCGTAGTATTCCCCATCCTTGGGTGTATCGAGAACCACTTTGGGAGGGGTCCGGTCAATCGTAAAGGAAATGTTATGGAGTGTTGAATTCTCTCCTGCGTCTTTTGCCTGAGCCGTAAGTGAATAATCCCCTTCAGGGAGATCATTGACAACGCCAAAGGTGTAATTCTCTCGATTCTGGCTGGCCTGGTCGAGCAAGAACTGACCCGTATTCCCGGTATAAGCAATCGAATATTCTACAAGGTTCGTATCCGTGATACTTCCCGTTACTGTAAGCCCTCCTTTAAGATAGGCGTTATTCAAAGGTTGTCTAATATCGAAAGATGGGAAAGTCGAATCAACAATGATCGTTAACGCTTCTTCCTGGGTAACCGACGGATTGGAAGAAAGGGTCGCTGTTAGCCTGACTGTGAAGACACCGTCGAGAACAAGAGCCCCTGCATCATCGTTGCCGTCCCAGGTGTGAGAAGCAGTTCCAGCAGATGACATTGTTGTTGAATGAGTTTTTCTAACGGCCCCGTTCCCATCAATGATTTTTATCTCCGTATTGCAGGCATCCGTAACTTCATAACTAATTGCAGTTGTGTCAAGCTTCCCATCATTATTGGGGGAGAAAAGTCTGGGTTGGACAACAAGGTCTTTGATAAGGTCCCTTCTCTGTCCAAGGTCAATGGTTACGGTGGTCGCATTTCTGTTGCCGACAATATCTTGAGCCGTTAATCTTAACGTCCATCTTCCATCGAGACCGAATGTGTTCCACCTTCCAAGAATATTCCCTTCCACGGGCTTGGTATTTGGGAAAACAAGAACCCATGCTTCAGGACTATCACCCTGACCCGCCTCAAGAAGATAGCTCTGAAAATGCAGATCGTCCGCTGTCCCTCTTACCTCTACAATATTCCCAAGAGGATCAGAAGAAGTTGGATAGGTAATGGCAACGGTTGGAAGGGTATTATCTATCTCGACAGGAATCCATTTCATATTCGTATTGCCGCATGAATCTGTCGCATAGACGACAATTGCATATGATCTGTCCGGCATACCCGATCCGGAATCATCTGTTCCATCCCATAAAGTGGTTTCAGTGCCGGCAAGGTGCTGATGTCCTGAAACGATCGTCCTGGCAGGCGTTGAATCGAGAGAGTATGTTTCATCCTGGTTCTTCACCAGCTTGAATACTTTTATATCCACCCGGGCATATTCATTAATTTCATAGTCAATGTTCACCTCATCAAATATCCCGTCTCCATTTGGAGAGAAGAGGGGCTTGTCTATCGATAGGTGGGTTATCTCAACCAATGTATCCATAGTAAAGCTTGTGATATAGCAACTGGTATTCCCTGCAACATCTACCACTGTCAGCTTGAGCGAAAAAGTCGTCCCCTTCAAATGGGTTACATCCCAGATTCCAAGCTGACCTTGAACAGTCGCATGGTATTCGGCAATTGGCACGCTCTTACCATTCTTTCTGGTCATGGCTGGCGTCCAATGCATCGGATTGTCACCCACCCCATAGTAAAGCTCATAACGTTTTACGAAAGAATTATCGGTGGCGGTCCCTTCAACACGGATCCCAAACCAGTCACCGAGGGGGTTGGCTATCCTCGTGGGGCAGAGCATCATCGACTTGGCCGGATAGGTGATTTGGGCAACAGGAAGAACACGGTCGACCTCTAAGGTCCCGAAAGCGGTTGCCTCTTTGACCTGGTTTTCATTTATGTTTAAGTAACTAAGAATAGCCTTAATTGGATAATTACCCTCAGGCATTTGTGATGTATCAATCGTTACGCCATCCCATTTCTCCCGGGTAAGATCGTACTTGCGTAGGAGTTGAGGCTCGCCAGGTCTTTCGATTTCATAAGTCAGCGTTTCGAAGAATACCGGATCCACGATTCCTTTTACTTCTGCTGAAACTATCGTCGCGCTTGAAAAAAGCCCACATCCCGCCTCAACGGGATCAATCTTCAATGTCAAATCAAGACAGTAGGGTGGAAAATAGACTTCATTACTCTCATAGGTCTTTCCACTCAGTCCAATCCCTATCATTTTAAGCTTATATTTCGTCTTAGGTAGAAAATCGATAGCATCGTAAATGGGAGAGAATTCACCTTCCGGGATTGTGTCGCCTTGTTCCGAATTGTAAATAAAAAAATCTGTCCAATTAGCATATCGAGGGTCCTGTTCGCTTTGCACCTGGAATATAAGTAAGTTTAGTTCCTCATAGAGGATATTTTTGGCCTTTAAACTGCAGTCTAATATGGCAAATAATGATCCTGTATGAAGTTCATTGGAATAATGCTCTTGCCCAGTAAGATCAATAGCCTTCAATCTTACGGCATAACCTTGCTCAAGAATGAGATCGGAATTGTCCCACATCAGATCGATTATCCCTGAGGGTGGATTTATTATGAGGGAAGTGTCAATCCAATGATTATCATCCCAATACTGGACATTGATACTGGCAATTGGCAGCATGAGGGTTTCCGGCCCGCCAAGGGAATGGAGGCCCGGTCTTGCCAGATGAGCAGGAATGACACCGGATGTTTTTTCTGAATCGAACCTATTAATGATTATTCTTTCATCAAGATAATCACTTGTTGCAGTGGTTCGATTACCTGCATAATCCTCCGCAGTGATCCTGAATTTCTTTCCGACAAGCCATTCGATCTCCTTTTCGCTGAATTTCTTTATAACGGTATCCTGGGGAGGATCTAAGATAGGGTTACCGTTCTCGTCCCTTTCAATCAAGAGGTCGGTTCCCCTGAGGTGTTCATACCATTCTTGAGGATTATCTCCTTCGCCGTATTCAATCATCCAATCCTTAAGCTTCTTGTCAACCGCATGGCCGAGCAATTCGACCTGAACGCTTAAGCCCTCGTCTCGTTCAAGCGGGCTCAATGCCAAATCGATATCGGGGGGAGTATTATCCACCTCAACAAAGAATTCATAGGCGAATACGTTTATCTTGTATCTACCGTCCGGAACAACCTTCCCAAGGCTATCTCTGCCCTCCCACATGAAGTAATCGTTACCCGGAGAAGCATAATCCTTTTGGGTTGTCCAGACAGGATTGTTATTTTCATCGAAAACCGTGAATTCTAAGTGAACGGGCTCAAGAACCCTGTAATGAAGTTCAACGCTGTCTTTTACACCGTCTCCGTTGGGAGAGAAAATCTCAAGACTCTTATAGAGGTTCGTCATGCTTGAAGAGAGGCCCCAGGAAACCCTCTTCCTGTTCCATGCCACATTCCCTGCCTTATCCCAGACGGTGAGTTTCAGAAAGAAAGTCCCTTCATAAGGTGGAACCCATGTCGTAAAGACATCATTGACAACAGGCACGTTAGAAGGTGGAGCAACAGGGTTCCAGGTATTGGGATCGGTTGTATCCGCATACTCAAGCTGGTACCCTTCAAAATGAAGGTCCGCTGCAATCCCCTTAAGAATCATTGATGATTTATTCTTTTCGATCTGGAGATTGCCTGTAAGGTTTAGTAATGAACTCATGGCCCACACATCATTCCAACCTCGGCCATAACAAACACTTGTTGGATCAATCCCCTGATAATAATTGATATATTTTTCAGAAGGAGACAGTTCTCCATCATAAGCGTCAGGGACAAGAACATAACTCTGACCATTTTCTGAATTGAATGCTGATAGCCCAATCAATAGGAAGGTGTTGTCCGAGAACCACCGAAGATCCCCATAAAATCCCAGAAAAGAGGTGGTCTGACTGTTATTTACGTCAAAAATTAGTAAAGAGCCTTTCTCGTCAGGGCAGGAATGCCCTTCCCCTGATAAAAGACCTTCTGAGGTAGCAATCTTCTTGCTGTTGGGTGACCAGGCGATTTCGCCAGAAGACAGGTAGCATTCTGGACTGGTCCTTTTAAGCTCATGGATCATCTGGACCTGACCATCCAAACTGGAAATATAAAGGGCCAATATATCATCTACTTTTGTTTTAAAAGCAATCGATAGCCGGTTCGGGGCGATCGATACATCATTTTCCAAATAATCACCGAGTTGTATGTGATTTCTCTCTGCGCTAGCATCAACAAGCCATACTTCTCCCCTTTCTTCAGCGAAAAGCAGTTTTTGGGTATTAATCCACTCAATTTGCTTAACTATATGATAACCATTTAAGGAAAATACATCTTCCTTAATGCCATTGAGTTCGAATAATCTTAAATTATAAGTGCCATTCCCGTATTGGAAATAAGCAATTGTTTCGGATCCAGGAGACCACTCCAAATTTTCCAGGTTCCAACCACTGAAACTAAACTCTATAATCGTTTTCTCTGAACCATTACTATTAACAACCCATAATTCTCTTCTATCTGGGATAACTTTATAAACCCAATAGGCAATATGCTCACCATTCGGAGACCATTTCATATCATAGATGATTCCCCGGTCTTTTGAGAAATCGTACGAGTCAAGGAGTATTAGATTTTTCCCATCTCGGTCCACAGCCCATAGTTGACTGGACCCATCACTCCATTTGTTTCTATTTTGTTTAGTTAGAGCAAAGGCCACTTTTTCTCCGTCTGGAGATAAGCCATACCGATCTGCAGAATAAGAATATGTGGGATCAGTTTCATTCCATTCCCAGGGGATAATCCTGAGAATATCTTCCCCATCAATTCCCATGGTATAGAGACCGCTTGGGTATTCAGGAGCATTTACATTCCCCCCATAAATGCTAAACAGGATACTGCTCTCATCGGGAAACCATTCCCACGAAATATCGGGCAGCATGCATGTGAGGTTTTTGTTGAATAAGTATTTTGTCCCGATTGCGTCCGTCAGAGGCGACCGGTTGTTATCAACAGTGATTAATAAGCTGCCAAGGATATTTCCGTTTGCATTCACTACTCGCAACTGATATTCGCCGTCATCTACTACCATTCCCTTGTCATCCATTCCGTCCCATGTCACATTGGCGCCTGTGGTATTTTCAAACTCGTCTCCGCTGTATGACCTTACGGTCTCGTCTTCCTCATTCACCACGAGGATCTTTACCGCCTGTGGAAGGTTTAGCCTGAAGAAGAATTGCGTGCTGTCTTTTATGCCATCACCATTCGGTGAGATATATGGTTCCGTCAGCCAGAGATCTGCATCCTGGACACCAAAGGATCTTGATGCCTGGTTATTATCGTCACTCTGCTCCGCAATGGTATTATCCGGATCGACCATAACGGTTATTTCATGCGGTCCGTTTCTTCCGTTCGTATCATAAGCCAAAGAGACAACCGCTTGAGAATGGCCCGAGATCAATGAAATGACTTGAGATCCAATGACAGTGCTTCCTTCAAGGGCCTTGACAGTAACACTGGAAGCTTCTTGTTCCCCCTTGTTCTGAACAGTAATATTGACTGAGACCATATCTCCATTTTTGGGAGCTGGAGGCGAAAAAGTAATAGAATTTGTCGAAATGGTCAGATCAGGAAGGCTGAGGATACTCAAAGTAACAAAGGCATCATTATCATTTTCCAAGGTTTCACCTATCTGGTTTTCAGGGTCAGCCTTCACATAGATGATCCTTTCTCCAGACTCCATGATATTCGTCCAGTCAATCGAAACCCTGCTGCTGCCTCCAGCGTCGAGAGAGAGGATTACCTGTGACCCAAGTATTATCCCGTCTACCCCTGGAATTCCCCGATAGAAGTTCACACTGATATTAGACGCCGTCGAGAATCCCTCATTCTTAACAAGGGCGGATATGTTGACATTTCCCCTCTCACGGCCTGGAGTCGGAGTAATCATGATGTCTTGATAAGAGGCTACAAGGTTGGGGTCAGTCAATGGATGAACTGTGAGAAAGGCAATAGCTTTGTTATTCGATTCCGAAATCTCTTCAAACAAGTCGAATGGATCGGCAAATACCGTAATAGGAAGGTCCTGCCCTGCCTTATTCGCCCTCCATGTGATCTGATCAGTAACGGTTGTATTAGCCGGTATGTTCAGTGTGGAGGTGGCAATATCAAAAGGCCCTCCAGGCTCATCGATATAATATTTGACCTGGACATTGTAAGCATTCATGGTGCCTCTGTTTGTGATCATTGAGGTTATTCTAACATCTTGGAACATATCTACCGGATTTGGAGTGACTGAAATATTTGAAGGAAGGATTTCAAAATCAAAAGTTGATTCTGGAGAGAGTACCCCTAATGATACGTTGTTCGACTCATTGGTTTCGTTCACCACATTTTCAGGATCGAGAGAGATGTAGAATTGATGCTCATTCCCATCTCGAATCGTTAAAGAAAAGGAAATCGTTACGGATGATTGTCCCGGAAATGCAATGACCCGCTCCCCTGCCTTGTTGGCCTCCGACCTGGCTCCATCATAGAGGACCACTTTTGCCTGGGCGACATCGGTCCTCCCAAAATTCCAAGCCGTTGCGCTGACGACAACATCCGTTGGGAGTATTGTTAACGAAGGGGGAGTGATATTTATATCATCGCTCGTGATCGATAGGTCTGGATCAAGACTGGTCCTCCAGGCCGCCAGGGCAGTATTATTCGACTCATCCGATTCCTGAACGAGGTTTCCGGGATCAACTGAAATAAAGAAATCATGGTCATTTACATCCGATATCGTCACAGGAAAAGTGACAGGTACTGCGGAATAGGCTGGAATTGCCAGGATTTCCTCTCCGATCTTGTTTCCCAGCGATATTTCTCCTTCGTAAAGGGCTACGGTCGCCTGGGGTACAGCGGTTTGGCCCAGATTCCAAACTGTTGCACGAATGGTCACGGTAGATGGAGGTGTCTTCATCGCGGGTGGAGAGAAGCTAATATCCGAAGACCTGACCAATAAATCAGGGGTGGGAGTTGCCTTCCACACGGCTAAGGCGGTATTATTCGACTCATCTGATTCCTGGGCCAGGTCATCCGGATCGATGGAAATATAGAATGGGTGCTCCTTTGCATCTTTGATCGTAAGCGAGAATGTAAGGATGAGATCCGACCGTCCGGGAAAAGTATGGACTTGCTCTTCAACCTTGTTGGCTTCGGACAGCGCTCCTTCGTAGAGAGCCACCTTTGCTTGGGGCACACTTGTCCTGCCAAGGTTCGATATTTTCGCATGGATCACAAGATTTGTCGGCGGAACCGTCACGGAGGGGGGATTGAACACAATATCCTCGGGCCTTATGGATAAATCCGGCTCAAGCCCCGCCCTCCACAAGGCATTCATTGCCAGAGCGGTCTGATAGGGGCTTTCAAACCAGCTCCCATCCTCCGACTGAAGACTGCGGATGTGATTCAGACCATTGTTGATACTGTCTCCAGATGTGCCTAATTCCGTCAGAGTAAGAAGGGCCATCGCCGTATCATAGACCGTGCTGGGGCTATTTCCGAATCCCCCATCAGGATTTTGCCTCTGAAGAAGCCATGCTATTCCCCTTATGATTTGTTCTTCAAGTGAATACCCGGTCTGGTATCCCTTGAATGCAAGAAGTACGTTCGCCGTTGCCTGAATGCTGTCTCCCTCGTCATCGATTCCCCAGCCGCCTCCGGCATTCTGTTTTGCTTTCAGGTATTCAGTGGCCTTTGACAAAACAGTTTGATCCTGATAGCCGGTCAGCGCCAGCGATTTTAGGGCAAGAGAGGTGTCCATGGAATTACTCATATAGTTCTTATTGCATCCCCAGCCTCCGTCCGGGTTCTGCCTTGAGATCAACTCATTGATTAGAACCAGAATATCCTGTCCCGAATTGAAAACCGTCTCAATTTTCCTTGCCAGATAATCCATGTTATCTGAGGGAGTGGCATTCAACCATTGAAGCCCGTTGGAATAATTCTGCTCGGCAATGACGAAGTTTTTTAGAATTGAGACGACCTCTGCTGTATCCCTTTCTGTTGTTTGAGGAAGATCCTGCCAGCTTCCATTGAGTCTCTGGTTGTTCATCAGCCATTTCACGCCGTCAACGATATTGGAGGGAGGGGTCCTCGGAGTCACCACAGGAGGTATAGGGTCGGGATTAACTGGAATGTCCTCTTTGGGCGTTGATGCCACTTCAACAATAGCCTGACCATCCGTCAGAATCGAGAACCTGGTACACCAACCTTCTTTTAATCCTTCGATTCCATAAAGATCATCCTGAATGAAGGTGCCTGGAAGGGTAATGAATATGAAAGCAATCTTAAAGGTCCTCTGGGAATCAGAGGCGTCAGGGATTCTTTCTCCTTCTGCTGCAATAATGTCATCGATAGTAATGTAGCGAAGCGTTCCATCAATGGTCCTCCCAATTTCTGGCAATGTTGAGGGATCAATATCCGGGTTTTCAATCAAAAGCATAGAAGGAATCTGTGTCCGGTCATACAATCCCATTAGGTACAAATCGAGAGGGCTGTAATATTTTCTCGCATCGATGGAGGTGAATGATCCATCCCCATTGTCCCGCCACTCGTTTCCGTAAAGGACAGAGGCATCCGAATCGAGCAGAAAACTCCAGTGCTCCTGGTCGAGGCCTAAGAGGGCAGTGCTGGGATTTCCGTTTTGATCTATAAATTTGACATAGGCCCCCCAACGGTGCATCTGTTCATGGCCAATAATATCAAGGGTCTCCTCATACTTGGGATCAAGAGGATCCATGACGAGATTGGCAATGTTTCCCATGTCGATCGTCCCCTGGAGCTTGCCATCACTACCAAAAAGAGAAGAATTGTCAAATAGCGGCCGGCCGATGCCTTGGATATCATTCCTAACACCAAGGTAAAATGCCTTTGTATTAGGCTCAAGCATTAGGAAATCAAAATTGGAGAAGATGACAAGAAAGTCGCACTCATCTTTGTGAAGCCTGAAGAACTCTTTTGCAATCACTTCCCTGGGAATTGAATTGGTGGAACCATCAGGATTTTTAGCATTATAGTTCCCAATCACCTGCATTACCGTGACATGACCAAAATCCCCAATGGTTGCCGCCGTGAAATCCTGTGCTCCCGATAAAGTTGCGATGAACAAGGAAAGGAAAAACAGGGAAAAAACAAGTCGCGCGAATCTTATTTTCATCTCTTTTCCTCCCAATCGGGGACGGTTCTCAAATTCCTATTTTAGAACAGCTAGATACAGACTATTTTCTGTGTCTCCCCTTCTTCGGCCGGCGGGCGTCTATTACCCTTTTCTGAATGTCTTTTCGAAACCCTTCAACACCAAGAATTCCACTTCCCATCTTTTCCTTAATTTCTTGCTCTTCCTTTTCTCTATTCGAAAGAACATATTCTCTATAGGCCTTCTGCCTTTGTGGAGGTTCCGTTCCTAATAACTCGTAGATCCCGTGCCTATCGGTTATCCCGTCTTCTTCTCCACAAGCATGTACCTTGTAACTGCTCCAAGGGTATTCCATAGGGTCCCTTACCATTCCTGCCCTTAAAGGATTCCTTTCAATGTACCTCCCGCATTCAAGTAGGTAGCTGTCTTTTTCTATCAGTCCGCTCTTGAATCTATCCTGCCATAGATGACCCACTTTGCTATACTTCCTATTAAACCAAAGGGTATAAGCTAAATTCATCCCTTGCATAATTTTAGATAGTGAACTCTCTCCTGATGTCTCTATGATGAGATGGATGTGGTTACTCATTAAAACCCAATGGTATAACTTGAACCCATACCTTTCTTTGTATCGCTCGCATAACTCAAGGTATTTCTCAAAGTCTTCCCCTCTGCGAAATACCCATTCCCGATTGTTACCTCGGCTGACGATATGGTAGATCATTGATGGAAAGGCTATTCTGGCAACTCTCGGCATTTCAGGCACTCCTTGCCTTTTCTCTTAGCCTTCAGGTCTTTCAAAATCCCTAATAATTGTTTTGTAACTTATTGGAATTATGGAGTTTATCGAGAACCGTCCCCAAATCTAATCATCCTCCTCTGCGAAATACCCATTCCCGATTGTTACCTCTGCTGACAATATGGTAGATCATTGATGGAAAGGCTATTCTGGCAATTCTCGGCATTTCCAGGCACCCTGCCGTTTCTCTTAGCCTTCAGGTCCTTCAAAATCCCTAATAATTGTTTTGTAACTTATTGGCATTATGGAGTTTATCGAGAACCGTCCCCAAATCTAATCGTTTCCCAATTGAATCTTCTCCCACACTCCACGTGACGGAAACTCAGGGGGACAGTAACGATAAACTTCTCCTGTCTCGATGTCTCTATACCAGTGTTCCTCCAATAATGGATGCTCTGGCATCGTTACCGGGATTTCCTCAATTAATCCTGAGACCTTCAACTCGGCGAGTTCCTGCTCCAAATGTTTACTTTCT
>Ga0214473_10001315_pt1 | contig 33170 bp, 29 predicted proteins | sample RVTome_7_FD_203509 | JGI IMG/M metagenome (GOLD analysis project Ga0214473, IMG submission 203509) | Soil microbial communities from uranium-contaminated site in the Upper Colorado River Basin, Wyoming, United States - RVT98D197 | ecosystem: Environmental > Terrestrial > Soil > Contaminated >... | reverse complement strand
ACGCTCGTTTCTCTTACGTGCCTGAGGTAGATCAGACCGATGTGCGGAGGGCCCAGTTCGCATCACGCACCGGCATCACGACAGCGTTCTACTGCATGATGTTAGGACGTCACCCGGTAAGCATCCTCGATGATGGTATCAACGAGATTCCGTTGGATCACTACGCCACCGTCGCGAATCGGAAGGACCGGCACCATATCTTCCCGCGAGCCATATTCGCCGGAGCCGACGTACCAGCGCGTCTCTACAACAGTATCTGCAACATCTGCCTGCTTACGGCTGAAGAAAACCAATCGATTGGTTCACGCCGGCCACGATCTTACCTGGGGGATGTCGAAAAGAACGGAACTTATTTTAAGCGGAAGATGAGCAGGCACTTGATTCCCATCCACGATGACAGCGGGGTCTGGCACAGGAACTTCAAGAAAGGCTTTATGCGGTTCATTCGGGAACGCATAGACTTGATCTGTCGTGAGCTCGAGAAAGAGGCAGGCATTCGCCTCTTTCGTCGCGAGACTTAATGACGACGCGAGTCGGATGTCTCGGGGCCGCATACTCACTTTGCGAGCGAAACAAGTAAGGCATCCGCGGAATTGACAAGGGGAAAGATGATGGTCCAAACGTTGATCACAAAGTACACGAGTTCTGTTGCGAGGGATCTTGTGGCGCGCGCAGATGATCTGCGCGGTTTGGGCCAAGGGTTAGAGGTATTCCATGGGGAGATGAAGGAACTCTTTGTTGCTCGTTTGCTGAGGGCGTTCTTGCCAAGCCAACTATCTATCGGTTCTGGAACGGTGGTCAATGTGCCAGGCAGACGATGTCACCAGACAGATATTATTGTCTATGATAACCGCCTTCTGCCACCGTTTATCCAAGAACAGCACCTCGGTGTCTATCCCGCAGAAAGTGTCATCGGGACTATTGAGATAAAGACCACACTTACGAGCGCTGAACTCAAGGGAACCCGAATAGCTGTAGAGGCTCTTGATGGCGTTTTCACTCAGGAGGTGCAGTACCTCGACAAGACATTTCCGGAGTTACTGAAGCACTATAAACTAAAGAGCTTCGGCCCTCTTCTTGAGTTTCCTCTCTGCGCAGTGTTTGGCTTTGGCTTGAAACGCATAAAGTGGCCTCTTGACCAACGCCACGGTGAATCGCGTTTGAAGAAATACCCGCAGAACTTCTCCCTCATGTGTATCCCAGGCGAGTTCTGTTGGGCCAAAGTGCAAGGAGAATGGAAGTTGGGGCTGGCTCAAAAAGACCCCAGCTCCGCAGAGCTGAACTATGCCGAAACAGCGCGATTCATTGCGTTGTTCATTGACAATGCCAGAAGGATAGCTGAAAACAGGCTCCGATATCTATTGTGCATACACGATTGGCTGAGCCTCTATATTCGAGAGCGAGACTGACGGTGATGATTTCTCTGGGCGCGCTGGCGGGGCCGCGTCCTTGATTTGCGAATTATCGCCAGGATTGCACCTGTGACAACTCCGCGCACCTTATGCGGCGCCTGACGCTACGCACAGGCATCGAGCAAGCTACGAGAAATCCGGGTTAATGGCGTTTTGCCGCGAGGAACGCGTAGCCCAGGACGGCCAGCAGAACGATGGCGGAGATGTGTTGAAGCAGGCCTGGGCCCATGGGGTGGACGTGGGATGCGATGCCGATATTGACACTGGAAATGAGGGAGTCCAGCAGGAGGCCGCCTCCGAGGGCGCAGCCGGCGACCGTTAGGAGATAGAGGATCGCGGTGCGTCTGCCCAGCTTGTTCCAAATGGTTGCCAGTCCGGCCGCATTGGTCGCGGGACCGGTCATGAGGAAGACAAACGCCGCTCCGGGACTGAGCCCCTTCAGGATCAGGGCGGCGGCCACCGGCACGGAGGCCGAGGCGCATACGTAGAGCGGAATTCCAATCGCCATCATCACCAGCATCGCGGGCAGTCCCTGGCCCAGTCGGCCGGCGAAGAAATCATCCGGCACAATGGTGGAGATCAATGCGGCGACCGCCAGCCCCACCAACAGGGGCTTGCCAATGTCGCGAGGCAGCGAGACAAAGCCGTACTTCATGGCGTTGAGGAACCGATGTTTCGGCTTCTTGCGGCAGTGAGGGCAATCGCCGGCAGGTTCCGGGGCTGGGGGTTGTCTTTGCTCTTCGCGGTCGAAGGCATCTACAAGCCCCCCACCCACTAGGCCGGTGACAAGAGCGACCAGGGGTCTGAAGATGGCAAAGACCGGCCCGAGGAGGCTGTAGGTCACGAGGATGCTATCCACTCCGGTCTGCGGTGTGGACAGCAGGAATGAGACCGTCGATCCTTTGCTCGCTCCATGTTTGTTCAGGGACATGGCAACGGGGATCACGCCGCACGAGCACAACGGCAACGGTACGCCGAAGAGGCTGGCCTTCAGCACGGGCAACATGCCCCTCCCGCCGAGATGCCGCTCCACCATCCGCTGTGAGACAAGGACCGACAGCAGGCCGGCCACGAAAAATCCAAACAGCAGGTACGGCGACATCTCGGCCACCGTCGTCCAGAAATCCACAAGGACTTGCCAAAGAATCTCAAGCATGATCTACCATTCTACTCTCAGACGGTGTTTCAGGAATCGATCGTGGCGAGGGCGTCCCGCCCTTGCGTCGCGAGGCCATCTTGGCCTCGTTTTGCCAAGCCATGACGCACCCGTCACAACCAGAGTACAAGGGCAAGATGCCCTCGCCACGAGCCCACGGGCAGGATGCCCGTGCTACCCCTCAAACGCCCTCTATGCGGCCCGCTCCGCCCGGATCGTTTCCGTTCGGATGACACTGCCGCGAAGCGAAATCGTGATGTCCTCGAAGCTCAGCGGCCTGCCGCTGAGAGCAATCGCCTCCTTGGCCACACGGGTCAGCCCCGAGCAACACGGAACCTCCATGTGAACTACCGTCAGACTGTGCAGATTGTTCGCCAGGAGAATCTGAGCCAGCTTCTCGATATAGAACTGAACATCATCCAGCTTCGGACAGCCAACAGCGATGCTGCGGCCCTTGAGGAAACGCCGATGAAAGTCCCCCATCGCAAAGGGGACGCAATCGGCCACCAGCAACAGATCGGAATTGGCGAAATACGGCGCCGTCGGCGATACCAGCTTCAACTGCACCGGCCACTGGCCCAGGTGCGAAGGAATCTCGGCCGCATCGCTCTGCTCGGGCGGCTCGTTCCTTGTCAATTGCTGCATCGCCATTCCCGGGCACACGAACAGCGGCTCGGCATGCGGCTTGCCCTGCTGCCCGAGGTGGACTTTCACGGCTTCTTCGTCGAAGTCCGGCGCCTCGCGCTGCTCGATCGTGATGGCGTCCTCGGGGCAATGTCCGAGACACGCCCCGAGGCCATCGCAATACGTATCGCTGACGAGCCTGGCTTTGCCGTTGATGATCTTGATCGCGCCCTCGGCGCAGGCCGTTGCGCACAACCCGCACCCCGTGCACTTGTCCTCATCGATCTTGACAATATTTCGCAATGCCATTTCGTCTCCTTCGGCGGTTCTACGCACTCAGCGATTCCGGATAAATCGGGTGATGCACCGGCCCAGTCGCGTTCTTGAGGGCGAGGTCGGTAGCTTCTGTGGGGGGCACATCGGCTTTCTGACGGCCCCTCAGCGCCGCAGCCAGGTCTTCTTTTACCGTCGTAATCGGCTTGATGTCGAACTTTTCGACGAGCACATCGAGCACCTCTGGCGTCACGAACGCCGGGAGGCTCGGTCCAAGCCGGATATTGGTGATACCCAGGTGCAGCAACGTCAGCAGGATCGCTACTGCCTTCTGCTCGAACCAGGACAGGACCAGCGACAGCGGCAGGTCGTTCACGCCGCAGCCGAACGCGTTGGCCAGCGCCACGGCGACCTGAACGGCGGAGTAGGCATCATTGCACTGACCACAGTCCAGCAGCCGCGGGATGCCCTCGATCTGGCCAAACTCGAGTTTGTTGAAGCGGTACTTCCCGCACGCCAGAGTCAGAATTACACAATCATCCGGGACCCGCTCGGCAAATTCCGTGTAGTAGTTGCGTCCGGGCTTGGCGCCGTCGCAGCCGCCGATCAGGAAGAAGTGTCTGATCTTGCCCTGCTTGACGAGGTCGATCACCTTGCCCGCCACGCTCATGACGGTGTTGCGGGCGAAACCGATCGTGATGTACTTCTCCGGCACATCCAGGAGGAATCCCGGAGCGGCGAGCGCCGCCTCGATCACGGGCGTGAAGTCCCGGTCGGCAATGTGGGTGACGCCGGGCCAACCGACCAGGCCGCAGGTGAAGATTCGGCCCTGATAGTTTTCCTTCGGCTTCTGCATGCAGTTCGTCGTCATCAGGATCGCGCCGGGGAACGCCTCGAACTCATTTCGCTGGACCTGCCAGGCGCCGCCGTAATTGCCGACGAGATGCTTGTACTTCTTCAGAGCCGGGTAGGCGTTGCAGGCCAGCATCTCGCCATGCGTGTAGACATTGATGCCCTTGCCTTGCGTCTGCTTGAGGAGTTCATCGAGGTCCTTGAGGTCGTGGCCCGAGACAACGATGCATTTGCCCTTGACGGGCGTGACGCGGACTTTCGTCGGCTCCGGATGTCCGTACGTGTCCGTGTTGGCGGCATCCAGCAATTCCATGGCCTTGAGGTTGATCGCGCCGACCCGGAGCGCCCGCTGCAAGAGGTCACCCGTATCGGTGGGCCCGCGCGTCAGATAGTCGAGCATCTCGTGGAACGCGGCGTAGAGCTGTTCATCCTCTTTGCCGAGTATCTGCGCATGGTCCGCGTACGCCGCCGCGCCTTTGAGACCATACACGATCAATTCCTGCAGTCCAGCGGTTGTCTTGCCGAGTTTTTCCATGTACGTGTCGATCCCGACCTCGCGGCCCTTGTTGATCAGCGTCAGAAGATCGTCTTCACCCTCCCACCAGGCGACGGGACACTGGAGTTTCTCAGGCGCCCGCCCGGCCCGCTTGGCGGCTTCCTCATAGAGGCGCTGCGCCCGATCCTTCATCCGAGCCGCCGCGTTTATGAACGACTTGAACCGCTGCGGATCGAAATTGACGTTCGTCAACGTGCTGAAGAGCGCCTTGATCGTGAACACATCGACATCACGATCCCTTGCCCCTGACTGATACGCCCGGTGCGCATAGCGGGAAATGTCTTTCGTGGCGTACACCAGCAGGTCCTGAAGTGCTGCGGTCTGTGGGTCCTTGCCGCACACGCCGTACTGCGTGCATCCCGTCCCCTTCGCCGTTTGCTCACATTGAATACATAGCATGTCCATTGAATCGATCTCCTTTTCCTTCTCACACTATAGAATGTCACAGAGTATTATGAGCCGACGAACAGACGCAAAGCGATCTGCCGGCCCGCATTGGTTTTGAATATCTTGTGTATCCTGTCTATCCTTGACGGCTGGTCCATGCCGGCACCGTTCTGCAAGACCTCCGGAAGGTTGACCAGCCAGTCAGCGTCCCAGAGCACTCGGAATTCGAGCGTGTCGATGTCCCTGGCGCTGTGGTGGTTTGCGATGATCCGGCAGACGTGCGCGATGCGCTCTTCATCGAGACCTCGCGTGCGCAGGACGCTCTCGGCGATGGGCGGCCCCTCGATCTCCTGGTAGCGTCCTGCGGAAGAACCGTACTTGCGTTCGGCCTCCTGGATGCCGATGTCGTGCAAGATCGCCGCGGCCTGAACCACCTGCGTATCGCCGCCTTCCACGGCCTGTATCTGGTTGGCATAGCCCAAGACGGACAGCGCATGATCGACGCGTTTGCGGTCGGCGCCGAAGATCCTCTGCATGTCCTCGATCAGTTCTGTACTGAAGCGGCTTATCGCCTGGCGCGTCATATGCTCGAGCCTCAACCCCGAACCATGATCAGAAGCATTTTGAATCGTTCATCCGCCTCCACCGCGTGCGGCACGTTCGCCGGCATGATGATGATCTCCCCGGCCGAGACTCCCTGTGGCTGCCCGCCGATCGTCACGGTCGTGTGGCCCTCCGTCACCAGGACAATCGCGTCGTACGGGCTCGTATGCTCGCTGAGCTTCTGGCCCCTGTCGAACGCGAACAGCGTGACCGTGCCGGCGGCTTTGTCCAGAATGGTCTTGCTGACGACGGAATCCGGGGCGTACCCAATCAGCGTCTCCAGGCGGGCCGCCTTGCCGAGGCACGCGTCCAATACGCTCACATGTTGTGTATGAACTGTCATTTTGTCCTCCTGTGCAACCACGGTTGCCCGACCCGCGTTTCCACGCCGTCCACGAGATCGGCGAGGGTCACGCTACCCAGATACTCCTCCATGTGGCCTTGCAGTTCGGTGATTTTCGCCCGGACCGCACAATAACCCCCTCGCGGACACGCGCACTCGCTGATCAGGCACCGGTTCAGCCTGACCGGCCCCTGGATCGCCTCGACGACCTCGAGGAGGCTGATTTGTTCCGGGGCCCGGGTGAGCTGGAACCCGCCTTTTGGCCCCATGCAACTGCGTACGAGCTTGGCATCGTGCAGACGCTGCATCAGCTTGCAGGCAAGCTGATACGACACCTCCTGTTCCTGCGCGAGCACACGGGTCGAGACCGAGCCATCCTCATGCTTCCCCGCCAGGCCGATCATCAGCCGCAAGGCATGATCCGTGTTGCGCCGCAATATGTCCATACTCACCTTTACCCTTTCTCTCTCCGGCAAGGTCCACCTTGTGACTCATGCTGTATAAGACTAATATAGTCCTACTACCCTGTCCGTTCAAGAAAAAAGAGAAAAAATTTTTCGCACTGGCCTTCACGGACTTTGCGGATTCATCGCCAGCCTTCTACGGCAGGAGCTTGATCCCCTTGCCTGCAACGAACGCCTGGGCCACTTCCCAGGCCTTCCGGCGGGTGGATACATCCGGATAGTTCGGCGGCTCGATGATTCCCTGTTTGGCCAGCAGTCTCGTCGCCTGCACGCGAACCTGCTGGGCGAGATTGGCCGCTTCGCCAAGCAATCGCATGGATTCCTGAGGCGAGTGGAATCCCATGCCGTTGTTCGACGCGATGAAATCCCACCGAATCTGCGCTCGGCGAAGGAGTTTACGGATTTCCTCCAAGTCCTGGGCTGAAGCGCCTGCTTGCGTGGCAGCGGCAACATCAAAATGGGCGTGAACCAGTGCATCTTCGGCCGCCAGCCGGGCGTTCTCGACTTTCGTCTGAATCCCCTCGACGCGAGTGCGGATCTCGTCCTCCTTCCACCGATGGCAGACGGCACAACTATTTGCGATGTTCAGCAGCGGGCTCTGCACGTGATGATCCGTGTATTTCACCCCCCCTTCCGTGCGATACGGCATGTGGCAATCCGCACAGGAGACGTTTCGATAGGAGTGGATGCCCGTCAGGTACAGCTCGTAGTCCGGATGCTGCATCTTGACGATCGGCGTGCCGGAGATCGCGTGCACATAATCGGAGTGATTCACCTCATCGTAATAGGCGAGCATTTCCTCCAGGGTAGTGCCCTTGCGCCAGGGAAAGACCAGGTAGTTCTTCAGCCCCGCCTCTTTGTCCGTGCGGAAGTAGTATTCAACGTGGCATTGCGCACACACAAGGGAGCGCATCTCCTGGTGGGTGGCCTCGTTGATATTGCGGCCCATCGCCTCGAAGGCCTCCTTCAGCGCCGGCCGCGTGATCCGCAGTTTCAGCGTCTGCGGGTCATGGCAATCCTGGCAGCCAATCGGGTGGGTTACCTCGTCGGTGAGATCGTAGAAGTTCGACGCGTAGAACTCCTTGACGCCCATCTGGTTCATCAGCCGAGGCACATCCGTACTCTTGCAACTCCAGCACGTCCCGGCGTTGAAGGGCTTGATGAGTCGGGCCGTCTTGGCCACGTCTTCCACGGCGTAGTAGTGCCCGCGGGCCTGGAGGTAATCCTTGCTGAACCCGTACCCCGCAAAGAGGATCACCTCATGCGGGTCGATATCGAGATAATCGCGGGGATATGAGCCGCCGTATTTCGTCTTCGTATCCGTAATGCGGGTACGCATGTAGGACTCGTACTCCAGGGGATAGTCCTGCCCCCATACGGCGTTGTTCGGTTCCCATTCCGCCGGCGGCCTGACGACCACCGGCGGACGCTGCGTCTCCCACCGCCGCTCCATGATCGAAACCGCCAGCAGACCCAGCAGCACAACGACCACCGCGACCAGCCCGATCAGAATCACGCCCGCCCAAAGCGGCAGGGAAACAGGCCTCTTGCGATTGCCCGCCGCCCGTTCTCCCCGGCTCGTTTCAGCCGTCATCGCTCGTCTCCTTTTTCCTTCATCCAATCTAATCAAAAAGGGTCAAAAAGGGGACATTCTACTTTTCCGCCTTTGTTCTATCGGGCTGCATCTCAGGCAAAAAAGTAGAATGTCCCCTTTCTTCCTTCATCCAATCCAGGCCCGCATCCGGCAGACCCGGCCGCAGCGGCACCGGCGAGGCCGACAGGCTCCGGACCTCGCCGTGAATGTTCTGGTGACAGTCCCAACACCGGCGTTCCGATGAGCCACCGGGTGGCATCGTCAAGCGCAGCTTGGCCATGGTCGGATCCCGTGGCGAGGGCATCTTGCCCTTGTGTCTTGGCGATCCTGGGACGTCCAAGGGCGAGACGCCCTCGCCACGAACCATTACCAGTTGATGGCTGTGACATTGAACGCAGTTCGCCTGCACGACCGGCACCGCCCTGTCGGAAAGCTCCAGCACTTGCGGCTCCTTTCGCATCGTGAACACATAGGAATGCTTCAGCCCATCCTGGGCCTTGTAGGCATACTTCGCCGCGATGCTGCTGTGCGGCACATGACAATCGACACAGACCGCGACCCGGCCGTGACTGCCCCGCTGCCAGCTCGCATAGGCATCCGTCATCACGTGGCAATTGATGCAAGTCTGCGGCTCATCCGACAGATACGAGGTCGCATTGGCGATACGGGCCAACACCAGCGCCATGCCAATCGCCACGCCCACCAGACCATAGATCCCCACCTGCAACCGCCTCGGCAGGCCGGACAGCGTGACGATCGAAATGACCCGATTGACAATATTCATACGGCGAATACTACTGCCCTCCCCACCCCGCCGCAAGTCCAACGAAATCAGGTTTTTGCCCATAGCGAATGCAGAGTCAACAACACAGTGGGCGACGGCGTCATGGCTAAGGGCCTTGTTTGTGGCGAAACCGTAAGGGGGAGGAAGGGGTCAGGCTTTGGATAGAGAGGTGTTCCGAGTGTCGGCCGTGCTGGTTGGCGGCGGAGTGACGGCCGCTTCAGAAAAACGGTGTTGATTTGTGGGCCGGCGCGAGTACAATTAGGTCACAGCACAGTTATCTTGTGAGGAAGGATTGGTTATGAGCCGGCCCAAAAGAGGATTTACGCTAATCGAGTTGCTGGTGGTTATCGCGATCATTGCGCTGCTGATGGGGATCCTGATGCCGGCTTTGAGCAGGGCCAAAAAACAGGCGCAGGCCACCACGTGTCTGAGCGGTCTCAAACAAATCGGCGTGGCGGCTGTACTCTACGCCCAAGATTCTGATTGGTTCGTCCCGCGCGGCTCGACCGGCAGTACGGCCATTTGGTTTATGCAGTACCTGCCTTACGTCGGTCAAAGGCACAACGAAGGCGATTACAGGAGCGTGAAGATCTATCGCTGCAAAAGCTTCCCCACGATCGGGACTGGTTTGTATGACATTCCCAATTCCAGACAGACGGTCTGCTACGTGATCAACGACTGGACTTTCTCCAGCAAGAGCGACACCACCGGAACCAGCGTTGGAAGGCCGACCAAACTTTCCGTGTTCAAGCGACCGGCCGAGACGATCTATCTGGCCGATAACGAAGCCGGCTCTTGGCGTCCCATCATTGAGAGTGCAACCAGCCGGGAGATCATACGCTGTGACATTTTTATGCGCACCCATCTGCCGCTTTCGGACAACCACGACATCAACGATGGACAACGAGTAGCTCGGGAGCGGCACGGGAAAGGCTGCAATGTCTTGTTCCTCGACTGGCACTCCGAATACATCAGCGCCGAAGACATGACCATAGATATGTGGCGAGACAAATAACTGTCGCTATCCGCCGATTTCGCCGATTTTCACAGATTACCCACTCCGTATTTGTGAATTCCGAGCCATCTGTGGATGATGTCCTCGTCTTTTCAGTCGGTATCCGCGTTCATCGGCGTTCATCTGCGGTTTCATTGTCTCTGTGTCCTCCGTGGCGGAAGATCTTCTTCCGGATTTCTTGAGTCCTTGTGAGACAAAGGTTCAGGGGGCGGGAGCCGGACGTTTCCGGCCGGACGCCGGTGTGGCCGCCAGCAGGCCGAGCCACTCGCGGGCCTTGGCTATATCGTGAAAGATGCCGGTGTTATTCGAATCTGCAAATACCTTCACAAGGTGGCCGTGGTTGCGCGAAACCGTCTCAAAGAACTCGTAGTCGTTGAAGTCCCTCGCAACGAGCAGCGCCCTCTTGCAGGAACGATTCATGCCCGCTTCTTCGATCCAAGCGGGAAGATCGTATATATCGACGGTCGACAGCTTGACCGAGGCCTTGCGCACATCATTCAGAAATCGCAGGCAGTTGTGTGCAGACAACTGCTTCATGATCTCCTTGGCATACCGCCGCACCATCACCAGATCCACATCTCCCTCGATACTGCCGTGTACGCAGTCCTCATCCGGATTGTAAGCGACTTTGTAGGCCATGGCGATTCTCCTGCCAATTCCCTTTAATTCTCTTTGAAGCAAACCGCACACGTCATTTCTCAGTTCACTACGTGGGCGTCAGACGGTTGCTCACCGTAGAATTACGCATTCTCCAATAGGAATTTGCCCTTTCTCCGCACGTTGACAAACACGCTGTATAGAAGATGCCTGGGGATAGCATACTCAACTGGCAGCCGGAACAAGTAACGTGTGTCTCCGGAATTCCCCAGAGGACTTCGGCCGCTGATTTCGGGGAAGGACGCGGCTGACCCTATTGAAGGTACGACCGAGAGGCGACGGCGATTTCGCCATCCGCTGCAATATCGACTTGTCCCTGCAACCGTTTCGCGGAAGTGAAGCGATACTCCTGTGCCCCGCACAGCAGGACTCTGCTGTTATCCACTTCGAGATGCAGGTCCTGTTCGGGATTTCTTTGTCGCAGCACGTTGGCCATGACGAAGGCCCTTTCGAGGCCGTCGCCGGTGTAGTAGTTGGCCACCTCGTCGGGCTGGGCCAGGCGGTTGCCGTCGTAGATGGAGACATCCTTCATGCGGTTGAGCCACTCGTACACTCCGTCGACCGACATGGATTTCGCCATTTCGAGGGAGACGGGACTTCGCTCGACAGCCGCCTTGACGAAGGGCCGCCAGTCACAGTTATCCATGTCCCGAAAGGCATAAAACGCGAGGTCGGCCGTCGTGTTATGCTCACGGATCTGGCGCAGAGACTCAATGATCTCCTCGCGAGTTTGATCCGGGGAGATCCGGATCGCGCCGGCCTCGATGAACCTCTTGTTCGTTCCCGGCAGGTCGGCCTCGATGTGCACGAAGTCCGCCAGGTCATCGACGAGTTTGCCTGCCTCCGGGATCATCGGTTCGAGGAACTTTCGGAGGGCCTCCCGGCCGCCGGGCTCGCGGACGTCGATTCTCTTTTGTCGGATGAACTCGTTGAAGCGGTCGCAGCGGACACGTCCGGGCAGCTCATAGTGCATGAAGTCCTCGTCGGACACGTCCTCCAGGAGCTTGTCGTGCGTGGCGTCGCCGATTTTGTACGGGCTGCCGTGCTCGTACTGGTACAGGAACTCGGCTTGGAGGAATCGCGGCTGGCCGTGACAATCGCGGCAAATCTGGAAGTACTTCTGGTACTGATGCTCCGAACGCAGGAAGCTGGCGAAGCTCGTGAAGTCCAGGCCGGTCGTAAGGTAATCGGCCAGCCGGGCCCGGAAGTGATCGTACGCCTTCGGGTCGATCGTCGCGTCCTCATAGAGGCAGTGGACGTAGCCCGTGCAATGCGTGACGGCGGTCACTCGCTCGTTGCGCAGGGCCCGCTGCGCCTTCATGGAAATCGCCGTGCCGTTGAACCACATCGTCTTCGTGACGAGCCGGCGGTTGTTGGTCAGGATGCCGTCCTGCATGTCGATGAAGTTCTGCGAATGCAGCGGCGTCAGGAGCATGTAGATGTCCTCGATGGGCACGCCGCAGACCACGAACGCGGCCGCCGCGTACAGGGCCGCGAGCGATACGCACTCCCCCGCCGCCCTGGTGTACCCGGGCCGAAGCCGAAAGGCGTCCATCGCCTCCAGGGTCTCCGTCTTCCAATAGGGGATCACGTCTGTCGTGTACTTGTCGAGTCCGAAATGCTTGCGGATATCCACGTCGAAGTAGTACTTGTCACCCTCGTAGCCGAACAGTGCGTTACTCGCGGCGATCTCCTGCGGCGACAGGTACGGCGAGAAACGCTTCAACTCGACCTCCTTCGTGGTCAGCCCCCACGTTTCCAGGTCGAGATTGAAATCGAACTCATCGATGATGAACTGCCGCAGCCGCATCAGCTTGCGGTAGCGGCTCTTGCCCTGGAGCTTCTTGAGCCAGTCCAGTTCTCGCCATTTCCACAGGATTGGGCTCATGATGTCCGCCAGCACCAGGCCGTACATCAGCTCCGGAAAGACGAAGACTTCCATATCCGACAGCGTGTATGCCGAAGAGTATTTCTCGATTTCCCTTGTATCCATATTTTCCGTTCCCTCAAGAGAGGGCTCATCTTGCCGTCTTTTGCGAGCCACCCCTGCCCCCATAGAAGCGGGCAGTGCCCCTGCTGACGAACAAAGCTTACCAAAAATGGCGCAGTGCCGCCATAATATGCGTCAAATGACCGTTTCCCTGAGAGCGTTTCTTTGGTAGGATCGCGGCTGAGCGTTCTTGAGATGGTTGGGGTGGCCTCTGGCGTCCGCAGCCTCATTGATTCGTCGAATTGGCTTTTGGAGTGTATAGCATGAGACGGACCGAATTCTTTGAAGCCGCGGTCAGAGCCGGATTCTACGGTATCGAAAGGGGCGGGCTTTTGGGGAAGAAGGATAATGTTCGCAAGTACTGGGAGGATGCGTTCATCAAGGCGGCTGTCCGCCCCGCCATCGAGAGCCTTCTTGCGAAGAACTCCCGCCTGCGAATCGTGGACCTCGGCGCCGGCAGCGGGGAAGGGCTGGAATTGCTGGCGCATATTCCGCCGTCGGAACCGATGAAAACGCGAGTGCCCTTCGTGTTGGACAAGCCCCAGATCGAAGTCTATTGCGGCGTTGACATCTCGCCGGCCATGGTCGAACAAGGCCGGGTGAATTACCGGGGCAGGGAATATACGCGTTTTCTGGAAGCCGACCTTTCCAAGGGTTTCCCCCTGGAAAGCGAGCCCCCGTTCCATGTCTACTTCTCCTCCTACTGTTCACTCTCCCATCTGACCGCGTCTGAGCTGGAGCATCTTTCGGCGCAGGTGTTCGCCCACGCAGACAAGGGGAGCGTCGTTGTCTATGATGTGTACGGCCGCTATTCGCCGGAATGGCCCATCTACTGGGATAAGGATGCCCTCCAGGAACTCCCGTACAATATGGCATACTTGCTGCGCCCGGAAGAACAGGATCCGAAGACAGCCGACTGGTTCGACGTGACGTTCTGGACCTCGAAGGAACTCGTGGACACGATTCAGCGAGCAAGCGCAACGTCCGGCCGAAACGTCAACGTGCTTCTGCTCAAAGACCGATCGATCCTCGTTGGACGGCACATGGGCACCTGCTTCTTCAAACCCACCCGATTCGGGGTCAGGCAGCAGGTCAATGTCTTATTCGACCGCGATTACCGGGGAGACATATCAGGGCTAAGACTCAATCTCGACTACCTGCCGACAAGCTCGGATTCAGATGGGCGAGCCGCCGAACGCATCCGCATGTATCTCGCCTCGTGGTCGTCCGTCATCGACATCCTGGAGGCCCTCATCCACCATGACAATCCGCGCGTCAAGCAGTTGATCGAATCGAGTAACGAGACCCTTGCGGAAGAAATGAAGATGCTCGCCTGGCTCTACAGGAACGCCGACCGGTTCCCTGTCACCGATTTCTGGGCTGGCATCATGGGGCCGCAGGTCGCCTGCGTACTCCGGAACCTGGAGATGGAGCTGCCCCCAGGACTCGGCTGCGGCCACAGCCTTATGTGCATTGTCGAAGTGCAGGAATAGGCTGCGTCGGCTCGCCGCTTCACGATCATCCTCTTGACACATTGGCAGCCCAGCACGACAATGGATGCCATCATGAATAAGCGAAAGCTGTTGCAGAAGATCCTGGCAGGGTCCAAGAACGTCCGATTCGCTGACATGGTGAGTCTCGTGGAGGCATTTGGATTTCATCTTGCGAGGACTGATGGAAGTCACCACATTTTCACACATCCTGAAGTGCCGGAACTCGTGAATCTGCAAAGTGTAAAGGGTCAAGCTAAGCCCTATCAGATAAAGCAGTTCCTCCGACTAGTTGAGAGATACAGTTTGGAGATGGAGGATAAATAATGGCGGACTACCATATTAACATTTTCTACTCGGAGCCCGACGGCGGATATATCGCTGACATACCGGACTTGGAGGCTTGCTCTGCGTTCGGGCGAACCCCGGCGGAGGCATTGGAACAGGTACAAAAGGCGAAAGAACTGTGGTTGGAGGCCGCTCGTGCAGAGGGTAAGCCGGTCCCAACTCCGAGATATCGCCCTGCCATATACCAAGCTGGGTGAACACGAGCATGGCCAGCCGGCCGCCTTTGCCACCTGTCGCACGCTTCTATGACGAGAGGCTGATATGAAACGCAGATTGCTGATGCTCGCCGGGGTTGGGTGCATTCTCGTCGTGCTGATCGTCCTCTGGCAGCGAACCGACCCCATTTATGAGAAGCTGTTGCTTGGTTGGGCCAGAGTGCTGAAAAAGCAGATTCCGGTCACTGTGGAGATTGACGATCACAAGCTCCAGGGCGTGCGATGCTTTGCTGAGCCGGGGGAGTTGGACCCGCAGGAGCGAATCGTGCTTGTGGAGCAGTACCACAAGAAAGCGCGAGTCGTTCTGCCCAACCGCGTCATGCACGCCACTATGCACGCGGTCGTCGAAAACCAACTGGCCGAAGGGATTCCCTGTCGCGCGGACGCCTCATCGCTTCTTTGGATTGGATCAAGGCGTCCAGGCTCAAAACATGGCAAACACCAGCCGGGAGATTGACCTCAATGCTGTGCTCCTTCACTTGTTCGAAGTCCCCTACTCCCTGGATGGTGCTGCCGTAAGTAGTCGCGGCAAAGCCCCCGACCAGCACAAACTCTACCCGATGCTCAATCAAACGTGTCAGCAGATTCTCGAAGTCGCTCATGTCGATCCGCCATAGCCTGCCGAAGGGTCAGGGCCATTGCCATCGCCCGGTCATGGTTCCGGATGCGCTCCAGGACGGTCTTGTCCAGATTCGCCAGTAGGGCGGACATGTCAATGCCGTACTGCTGCGCCTCCTGCCACGCGTCCGGACACGATCCACTTTCAGAATGTAGGCGCGATTGCTTCATGCCTGCATCAATGTACCATTTCCTGATGCGCATTCAAGGCTGAGGGATCGGCAGATCGACAGACACTGTACGATTCGCAGCAGGTGCACTCCGGCCGATGCCGGCCGGTGCAGTTTTCCAGGATGCCGATTCTGGATAGGGCAAAATCATACTTGACCGGATCGGCTGGTTCCATTCTGGCGAAGGCCTCGGTGATCTTCACGGCCGTCCGCAGGGAAGTCGTCTTGTCATTGTGAAGACCCAGGATGCGGCAGAGCCGCGCCATGTGCACATCCACGGGGACGATCAGCTTGGCCTTGTCGATGCCCTGCCACAGGCCAACATCCACCTCATCGTGCCGGACCATCCAGCGCAGGAACAGGTGCAGCCGCTTGCTGGCGCTGCCCCGGCTTGGACTGGCCAGAAGATACCTGACCCCATCAGACACCTGCCCGTGATGCGTGTCGGCATAGAGCCGGCAGAGGGACTCGCAGAATGTGCTCAGCGCCGGCAGGACGGTGGGGTGCTCTGTGCGATAGCCCCATATGAAGAATGCTTCCAAGTTGCCGTGGTTGTCCAGGATTCGTCGGAAGAGACCGAGCAAATCTGAGATGTCATCGCCGGTGGTGAAGCGATGCTTGAAGCTGTGGAGTTTTGTGCGGCCTGTGCTGTTACGACGCATTGTGAATTCGTATGGCGAGCCGTCCATCCGGTCGAAAAGCTGCGTCAGACTGCGTTCGATCTGCCGCACGCGGCCATAGGCCAGGGCCGCTGCGAGAAATGCAGCGATCTCCGCGTCCCGGCGGTCCGAGAAACGGTAGACGAATTGAAGAGGGTCGGGTGGAACGAATGCGCGGTGATTGTACTTCGCGTACAGCCGCTCAAGCAGATTCTTTATTTCCACACGCTCGGCAATCATAAGAGCCTCTAACAGAATGGGCTCCACGTGGTCTCTCTCTTGTCACCCCTGCGAAAGCAGGGGTCCAGGAAAGCCGCGGCACAGGTGGATTCCTGCTTTCGCAGGAATGACACGGGGGCAGTCTGCCGCTACGTTATCCTTACACTATGGCTCTAAGGAGCCATCGCTCACGCCGGCGACATACCGGCCATTGCCGCAGAACACCTCGACGCGGCAATCGAAGAGCTTGCTCAGCTTCTCCGATGTCAGCACTTGTGCGGCCGGGCCTTCATCCAGCACGCCGCCTCTTTTGAGCAGGACGACCTGGTCCACGGAGCAAGGCAACTCATCGAGATGGTGAGTCACGATCACTACGGTCGGGTGGTTCCGCCGGTTCAACAGCCGCTCCAGCACGCCAATACAAGCAGCGCTGGCGCCCATGTCCAGCCCCGCCGTCGGCTCATCAAGGAGCAGCAATCCCGCCTTGGCGACCAGTGCCCGGGCCAGCAGCACCTTCATCTGCTCCCCCGTGGAGAGTTGGGCGAACGCACTGTCGTGCAACTCGCCAAGTCCGAACTGTTCAATCTCCTCCTCCACGCGCCGCCACTGGTTCGGCAGGACATCCCGATGGATCGGCAGCCGGACCGTCCCATACAGGCCCGTGGCAACGACATCGCAAACAGACACATGTAGGTCGAACGCCGGACTCCGCGAAGGCTCGATCAGCCCAATCGTCGAGCGAATCTTCGCCAAGTCCACTTTGCCAAACACCTGCCCGCCGATACTGACGGACCCGTTGCTCGGCCACATATACCCGCTCAGAATCGCCAGAAGCGTCGATTTACCCGACCCGTTCGGCCCCAGAATGGCGCAGCAACTGCCCGCCGCGACTTGCATAGAAATGTCGGTAAGGATAGCCCGCGCCCACCGCACGACGCTCACATTCTCAAGGTTTACCGCATGTGCATTCATATTGCCCAAGAGGATAACCGCGCCGGAGGCCAAACGCACGCTTCTACTCCCGGACTCCTCCCGCGTTTGCCCGGTTTCTCTCAGGAAGGGCTTTACGATCTCGTGCTGTTCTCGTACAATAATCCTTTATGAAGAAGATCCACTCCCGTGAAAGCAAGATGTTGGACAAGGTCCGCCGGTGGCGGAAGAAGGCGTACGATGTAGACAAGGCAAGACCGCCGGCCAAACGCGCAGAAGAAGCGGAGGAACTCGCGCGAAAACTCGACCTGCCCGTGACTCAAACGCACAAAGCCGATGCCGACCAGCGGTGAAAGCAGATATCATGGGCTCTGCCCCTCCACCCGGCATTCTCCGCTTTTTGCCAGCAGCATGACAGTCTCGTAGGGTGTGCACTGCACACCATCTTCCTCTCATTCTCGCGCAGACCCTGCCTCCATCCGATAGGGCGGGAATGCCTAAATCCAAAGCCTGACCCCTTTTCTTCTTCCACACCGTCGCAGGGGATGGAAGCCATAGACGTGCTGAATCACTCAGACTACCGACGGAACGTCCCTTGAGGACACCTTACATCCAAAGCCTGCCCCCTTCCCCCCCCCACCCCGTTTTTGGACTACCCATCATCCTCGGCTATTGTCCTGACTGCTCGTTCCAGTACCACGCCGTCTTCTCCGGATTCCAGTACTGAAGGGTGTTGGGGTCCTCCAGAACACTCTGGGCCAGCGCAGCCAGCGAAATGGATCTAACCACACACCCTATAGGCACGTATCCCACCTCAGTCGCGTCTTGGAGGAACGATTGGATGACCGCCCGATGTCGTTTAATGTCCTTCCTTGCGAGGCAGATAAGACCCATGGCACGAATCACCGCATTGGGGTCTTCGGCCATTGTCAGAAAATCGTCCTCACCAAGGTGATCAGCGAGGATCAATGACGTGGTATAGAAATCGCCAGGCTCCCCGCCGTAACCGACGGCGTATCCCGAGACTGCCCACAGATCATCCAAATGATCAAGAGGTGCCTTGGCTATGATCCGGTCCAGTTCCACGTCAGCGGCGGGAAGCCTTCGTCGGGCATAGTACGCCCGCAAGGCCATGCGCCAATCAAGCTCAATAGCCTTCTTCCAGTCATCAACACCTTGGGAGAACTGACCGATCTCCATGTAGGCATGTCCCCTGTTGTAATAGGCAACAGAATCATTGGGATCGAGATTCAACACACGAGTGAAGTTGTTGAGCGCCCGCTTTCCTTGGCCATCACGAAGCAGGTCGTATCCCCTCTCCTGCAATTCGTTCACAGTGACAGGCACCCGATCAACATCCGCGACCTGCATTGCTCCGGGGGACATGGGCTGAATACCGATCACCACCAGGAGGCCACACGCCGCAAGCAGTGCGAACCCCACTCGCCCGATCCTGTACCTCGAACGCCGTTCGGCAACCCTCTCTGCAGACGCATCTGCGATTTCATCGCTCCGGGTTGCACAGCCTTTCGCCTGTCCCAATTGAGTGGATGCTACCAACAACGTCATGCCGGCAAGCATGCTCAGAAGAGCCGCTCTGAGGACAAAAGCGGTAGCGTAGGACAATCCCGGCCTGAGAACCGCATTTGCAGGATTGTCCGGATCATAGTACACGGCGACCTCCTCCTGCCAGACGTAGGACGAAGACACGCGGTCAAGGTTCCTGCCCCAGCCGTAGCGCATTCGCGAAGACTTCCAAGTGTCCTCTGTGCCTGTGTACTGCCGTCCATTGACGACGTACTCGTAGGCCAGCTTTTCCTTCCAGAATTTGCTGGCGCGCGATCGTGAGCCCCCGGAGTGCGTAATCCTCCCCTGCGCCTTCGCCCAACCAGCCATGTCCGCGATTGCGTGGACTTCCCGTAGGGCAAATACGAAGAGCATGAGACCGGCAGCAACAAAGACAAGGCCAAACAAGCGCAGCAGCAACCTTCGGCGACAAAGGTAGAGCAGGCAGAACAATCCGCTGATCGCAAGGCCGGACACAAGAAGGAACCACGGTCGCAGGGGCGTCAACCAGGTGATCCAAGTTCCCAAGAGACCGGCAGTGCAACCAGCAGCAACCCCGACAAACAACCATGCGCCGTGTGGTAATCGACGGCTCCGCCTCAGAACCTGCAAAACAAGGTCCAAAGCGACCGCGAGCCCAAGCCAGCCGCAAATGATCGAGACGGTTACCCAGGTCGTGTGCAAATCAGGATACTTGGCCGCCGGTTGAAACCACCGCTTTGAAAGGACGTACAGGATTGACAACGCGGGCCCGAAGACCACTACCGTGACCAGAATCGCCAACAGTTTCCGCCACATGGCATCCGCCGGGAAGTAGAGGATGAAACCTCACATTTCACGTTCTTCCGATGCTTCCAATCTCCGGACCAAAGGTTCTTCTGCATCTGCCAAGGTCCCTTCGTTCCGCATTCACGGTTTGATTGTACAGCCACGCCAAGAGAAAGGCCAGAGCAATGTCCACAAAACGTGACGCATTGCGGGCGGAGACTACGTCGCTCGCGACGACAGAATGGATTCCCGCCTTGGCGGGAATGACATGCGCGAGGTTGCTTGACTGCCTTTGATTGTATCGGAGGCTCTTAGCAGGGTCAGGCGCTGGTTTCGAAGTTGCGGATTAGGTCCTGGAGTTTGTCGATGTCGACGTCCCTTTCGTAGAGGGGGCGGTCGTCCTGCTGATAGATGCCTGTGTTGTCTTCAAAAGTACTCTTGTGCGGGTTCAGATAGAAGATGCCGAGGGGGAGCGGGTCTTTTTGGAGGGCTTTCTCGAAGGCTTGCATCCGATTGTGGGGGTCGTGTGACTCATTCAAATAGTACGTGTGCTCTTTGGACCATTGATATGTGTTGATCTTGTTGTAGGTGACGCAGGGTTGGAAGATGTCGAGGAGGGCGTAGCCTTTGTGGGTGATCGCCTTCTTCATTAGGTCCTTGGTTTGCTCGCGGTCTTGGGCGTTGGCTCTTGCGACGAAGCCGGCGTCCAGAGCGATGGCGACGGCCAGGGGGTTGAAGGGCTCTGAGGTCACGCCGGCGGGCTGGACTTGGGTCTTGAAGCCGGTTGGGCTGGTGGGCGAGGCCTGGCCCTTGGTCAGGCCGTAGACCATGTTGTCGTGCACGATGTTGGTGATGTTGGGATTGCGGCGGATGGTGTGCATGAAATGGTTGCCACCCTCGCCATAGGTGTCGCCGTCGCCGCTTTCGACAATGACGGTCAGTCGCGGATTGCAGGCTTTGATGGCGGTCGCCGGCGGCAGGGCCCGGCCGTGGAGGCCGTTGAAGACATTCGTCTTCACATAGTGCGGCGTCTTGGCGGCCTGACCGATGCCTGAGACCAGCACGACCTGCGTCGGGTCGAGGTCAAGCTCCGCCAGGGCTTCTTTCAGCGTTCGCAGGATCGGGAAGTTCCCGCAGCCGGGGCACCACGCAATATCGATTGGACCCATGTCATACGCTTTGGTTTCCATCAATCACCGTCCATTTGAGATTGATTATTGATTATGGATAATGGATTATTGAAATCATCCATCATCAATTATCCTTCATCAATTCACTGAGATGCGCCATGATTTCCTCCACGCTGAAAGGCAGCCCGTTGTATTTCAGGATCGCCTCGTCGATGTCGATGCCGGCATACAGCGAGATCATGTTTGCGAACTGGCCCGTGGCGTTGCCTTCCACGATGATCGTCCGATCAGCCGCATTGAGATAATCGACCGTGCTCTCATGGAGCGGATAGACCTGCCTGTAGTGCAGCATCGCCGTGTCGTCCCGGCCCATCTGCTCCAGGGCCTCTTTCACCGGGTGGTACGTCGAGCCCCAGCAGATCACAAGGTTCCTGTAGTCCTGCGGACCGATCAGCTCGGGCGGGATCACCTCCTCGCCGAGAGCATCGCCCTTCGCCAGTCGCTTATCCACCATCTGCACGCGCAGGTCGAGGTCCTCCGTGATATGTCCCTCCTCATCGTGTTCATCGCTATCGACGACGACCAGCCCCTCGCCAAATCCGGGGACGCCCCGGGGCGATATGCCGTCCTCGGCAAACGCGTACCGGCGGTAGTCCTTCGAGGTCTCGATAACGTGCTTCTCGACGGTGACCTTCCCGATGTCCAGTCCGGGGATATTGCAGTACGAGTCGATGTAGTACTGGTCCGTGAGGACAAACACCGGGACCTGGTACTTATCCGCGAGATTGAACGCCTTCTGCGTCAGGTAGAATCCGTCTTCGAGCGTTCCCGGCGTCAGGATGATTCGCGGGAACTCGCCATGCCCGGCGTTCAGAACGAACTGCAGGTCGCCCTGCTCGGTCCGGGTGGGCAGTCCCGTCGCCGGCCCCGGCCGCTGACCCAGGTGGATCACCACGGGGGTCTCGAGCATCCCCGACAGGCTCAGCCCCTCGACCATCAGGGCGAATCCGCCGCCCGACGTCGTCACCAAGGCCCGCGCGCCGGCGTACCAGGCCCCGATCGCCATGTTCATCGCGGCGATCTCGTCCTCCACCTGCTCGACGATCATCCCGAAGTCCCTGCCATGGCGAGCGAGAAACGTCAGCACGGCGGTCGAGGGCGACATCGGATAGGAGCAGACATAATTGCACCCGCCGGCGATCGCGCCCATGCCGACCGCCTCGGAGCCATTGACCAGCAACTCCCCCTTGACCCGCGTGTCCACGTCAGCACACAGCCTCATCTCCTCCGGCAGATCGAGCCCGCAAGCAGCTTTGCATCCGGCTTCGGCCGCCCTGGCATTGTCCTCCACCACGTTCTCCGGCTTACCGGCGAAGTAATGCCGCACGAAGCCCTTGAGGTGCTCGACATCGACGCCCAGAAACCCCGAGATGGCGCCCATCGCGACGGTATTCGAATAAATCTTGTTTCCCACCTCCGTTGCGATCCGTGTGAAGTCGATATCGAAGAACTTGCACCTTTGCAGGACCGGCGGACTGCCGATCACCCCCTGCTCCCCAAACACGACCGTCTGTGGCGAGATCCGTCCGGCGACGTGCTCGACGGCCCCCTTGCTCAGTGCGATCAGAATGTCCATGCGTTCGAGGTACGCCGCAACCCTGTGGTTCGCGACCCGGATCGTCGTGGAGTTCGCACCGCCGCGAATCCGCGACATGTACTCCTTCGTCGCAAAGACGTGGTGACCGGCGAGTTTGAGAAGACGAGTCAGCAGAAATTCCACAGTCTGCACGCCCTGCCCCGCCTCGCCGCATAGAACGATCGAGACATCCTGTTTGCGTCCGGTCTGCCCTGTTTTGCCCATATAGCCGCCGTTCTCCGAGAGGTTCAGGTTTGGCGCCATTATCGTGCGGGATTAGCCGCTGTCAATGGTTGAGCCTCTTCCGGCAATCCCCGTAAGGACTTCTCTCAGAGCTTCTCTCGTGGTTATGGGCTGGCGGCAGGCGTATTTCTCGCACACGTAGGCCGCAGCGTGTCCCTTGACGGGGACAAGATTCGCCACAAAGGGGACCTCCTGCACGAGTGCCTCGCCTTCGTCACCGGTCCCGTGAAACATGACTGCCGCATTGGGCAGGAAATGCCGTCGAACCTCCTCCACCAACATCTGCGATTCTGACGATGCACCGGCCCCGGCGATCACGATCTCCTGTGCCGGTCCCAACTGGTAGTCCAGCGCCAGCAGCATAGACGTCAGGCTGGTGGGCGATCCGGCCATTTCGCCGGAGAACCTGCCAAGTATCCTCTTGGCCTCCTCGGTGAATCGGCTCTCCATGAACAGGGTTCCAAGTTTCAGCAGCGCCAGGGCCGCCGCGGAATTGCCGCTCGGAACGGCTCCGTCGTAGCTGGGCTTGTCACGGGTGATCAGCCGCTCCGCATCGTGACCCGTGAGGAAGAACCCCCCTTCGGCTGCATCGGCGAACAAGGAGATCATTTGCTCAGCCAATGCCTTGGCCTCGCGAAGCCATCGCACCTCAAACGAGGCTTCATACAGATCGATCAGCCCGATGATCAGAAACGCATAGTCCTCAAGAAAGCCTTTGTCCGTCACGCGGCGGGCACGGAAGGATCGCATCAAGCGGCCCTCCTGGCGCAGCAAATGGAGGATGAACTCCGCGGCGTTGCGCGCCGCCTCGACATATTCCCGCTCACCGAGCACCGCCCCGGCGTAAGCGAAAGAGGAGATCATCAACCCGTTCCACGCGGTGATAATCTTGTCGTCCCTGTGGGGTCGCGGGCGGGTGTTGCGGCGCTCGAACAGACGTTTCCTGGCCTGCGCCAGATCGGTTTTGATCTCCTCGGGGTTTCGACCGAATTCCACACCGAGTCGCTCGACCGAGGCGGCGACGTGGAGGACATTTTCACCGTCGGAGTTGCCCTTGTCTGTCACCCCGTAGTATCGGCAAAAGACTTCGGCTTGCTCTGCAGAGAGGACCTGCTCGATCTCCTCGCGCCGCCACAGGTAGAAGGCCCCTTCCCTGCCTTCGCTGTCGGCGTCCTCCGCGGCATAGAACCCACCGTCAGGATCCCTCATGTCGCGCAGCACGTACCGGAATATGTCCCGCGCGACCGCGGCATACGCCGGGTTCTTTGTGACCTGGTATGCCTGGACATAGACCCTGCTCAACAAGGCCTGATCGTACAGCATCTTCTCGAAATGAGGGATGAGCCATTGGGCATCGGTCGCGTAGCGGTGGAAACCGCCGCCGAGGTGATCGTGAATCCCGCCGTGGGCCATGGTGTCCAGCGTCTTCTCGACCATCCCCAGGGCACCCTGGGAGCCCGTGCGCCGCCAGTAGTTCGAGAGCAGCATCAGGGTGCTTGGCTGCGGGAATTTCGGCGCGTGGCCGAATCCCCCGTGGGTCTTGTCGAAGTACCCTGAGAGTGCGGCAAACGCATCGTCCAGCACGCTCGGCGACAGCCTGCCTTCCGCGCCGGGCTCCGCGAGCCCGCGAAGCGCTTGCGTAAGCTCCTGCGCCGACTGCAGCAGTTGTTCCCGCCGGTCTCGCCAGGCGTCCCCGATACTCTGTAACACCTGCGTGAAGCTGGGCCGGCCGAACCCGGCTCGCGGCGGAAAATAGGTGCCGCCATAGAACGGCTCGCCATCGGGCGTCAGGAAAACCGACAACGGCCAGCCGCCCGAGCCGGTCATTATCTGGACGGCCTTCATGTAGGTCTCATCCACGTCCGGCCTCTGCTCGCGATCCACCTTGATGGACACGAAGTTCCGGTTCAGCAGCTCCGCCGTCGCCTCGTCCTCGAAGCTCTCCCGCTCCATCACGTGACACCAATGACAGGTGGAGTAGCCGATGGACAGGAAGACCGGTTTATCCTCGCGCTTCGCCCGCTCGAACGCATCGCGGCCCCAGGGATGCCAGTCCACGGGATCGTGCGCGTGCTGCAGCAGGTAGGGACTCGTCTCGTCGATCAGGCGATTCGTATGCGTGTGTGTGGCCTGTTCGTCCGCCATCATCGCTCAGGGACCTGCTCCAGCGACTGCACGAGGATTTTCATGTGCCGCTCTTCTTCGCAAATCACCGCCTTGATCACCCGGATGTTGTGACGCCCGGGAATGAGATTCTTCAGGCTGGTGAAGTACGAGATCGTGTCCTTCTCCTTTTGGATGGCCGTCTTGAGCACCATAACTTTTGTCCAACCGCCGACCAGGTCGTTGGATGGGTATTCGCAATCGCCGAAGATCGGCGGCAGGGCCGGCTTGGGCGGAGACTGGTCCATCTGCTCGAGTACGAAACGCCCAAGCTCCCGGTTCTGTCCGCCTGGGCTGGACTTGCTGGGCCCCGACAGGCGACTCCTCATCTCGCTAAATACCCGGACGTGCTGTCTCTCCCACCGGGCCAGATCGACGAACAATCGGCAGACCTTCGGATCGTCACATACCCCGGCGGCTCTGCGGTAGAACTTGACCGCGCTTCGCTCCATCTGCTCCGCGACTTCTAAAACCTGGTCGGCGCTCAATTTCCTGGCCATCTTTGGCAGTCCCTCGCCACTGCGATCCCGAGTCCCGAGCTCTCAGTGGAGTCTTGCAAAATGGAATTTGGGCCTACTTCAGGAAGGAAGAATCGTCTTTTTGATTCTTCCTCCCGAAACCGCATGGGAAGGTGTGCGATGCACGTCCTGCACATATTGCCCGGCGTGTCGAGGCATGCAGGGCGTGCAATGCACAGCATCAACCTGACTATCCAGGGAAATCCCAAAGCTGATTTCCTGGAATGATATAAGCCCAACTTCCATTTTGCAAGACTCCATTTCTCACACGGATTGTGACTGATCCATTCGCAGCGCAGTTGGGTTTCCGGGTGGCAGCGTCAAGCGAAGCTTGGCGCCGGCCTCCTTGGGATGCGGTGGAGCCATCGCCAAGGCCTTCGGCCTTGACGCTGCCACCCAGCACGTATGAGATCGTCAAATTCGTATCAGTACCCGGCGATTCATTCTCCAAAGTAGGACCTCGCTGAGCTGGTTGGGCAGCAGGAAAATCCACTAAGAAACTCAGGAGGATACGTAGCGTGAGGCGGTCCCGACGGATAGAATGCCCCGCTGTAGAGAGGCAGAATCTCGCGTCTCTACAGCAGCGAACCGCTACTTTGCGGAGTGGCAATGGACTACATCCAGCAGAAACTGGCCCTGATCGATGCGCAACGTGCCGGACGTGGATTGCACGTTTGGCTCGTGAGCACGACGCCGCTGTTTCTGCCTGCCATCGGCCTGATGACAGGAATTGTCCTGCAGGAGGTGCTTTCACAACGGAGGGACAGTTCCGACTCATCACTTGCGATGTGGATATGGGCTTCCCTGCTGGGGCTATGTGCCATGGCCATTTTCGCGGGGTTTGTTCGCCGTCTGTGGGCATTGCATCCTGACTGGCTCGCCTTAGCCGCATCGATCTGCCTGCTGTGCCTGGGCGCAATTCGGCTGCTGGCTTTTGAGCGGGCAGCGCCGTACGATGTTCGCGATCTGGTTGGCGAAGAACCTCGCCTTGCTACGATTCGCGGCTGGATCCTGACCCAGCCATATCAACAAGTGCAGAACTGGTGCTTTGCCCAGCTTGCCAATGCCGATCCTGCCACCGCGTTCTACCTCAAAGCAGAGCAGATCAAGACGCCGACCGGCTGGCGCCCTGTCGCCGGCAGGATTCGAGTGAGCGTGGATGAGCCCGCGCCCAATTTGAGAATCGGCGACGAGATTCAGGCCTATTGCTGGCTCCATCGATTTGAGGGCCCGACCAATCCCGGCCAGTTCGACCTGCCTGCCTATCTCAAGCGGCTGAATGTCTACGTAGGGGCATCGGTTCCCTCGCGCGAAGGCATTGAATTGCAGGGCAAGACAGGCACAGGCATCCTGATGACCCTGAGGGGCCGATTCACTGACGCGGCGGCACAGGGACTGCTGGAGCACACGCCCTCGGATGCGCAAGAAGAGGCCATGCTCGCGGCGCTGCTCCTCGGCGACAGGCGCGACATCGACGCGAAGACATACGAGGCATTCCGAAAGACCGGCCTGGCCCACATCATCAGTCTGTCCGGAATGAATCTCGCTGTCCTCATCGGCGTGATCTGGTGGTTCTCCAAGCTCGCCGGGCTCCCCAAACGGGCCCGCGCAGCCGTCTGTATCGTCGCGGCCGGCGCCTTTCTGCTCGCTGTCCCGCCCATGGCGCCGATCTTTCGCGCCACTGTTATGGTGTGGGTCTATTGCCTGGCGGTCCTGTTCAGACGCCGTGTGAGCGCACTCAACTCGTTATCACTGGCCGCCATTGTCCTGCTGTTGATTCGACCGACACAGTTGTTCGAGGCCGGCTGGCAGCTCTCGTTCAGCGCCGTGGCAGGCATTCTCGCGTTCACGGCGAGGATCGAGTCTTTCACCTACGACCTGGCGGGCGGCCGGTTGTACAAAACGAATCGCCCTCGCAAGCTCTGGCTGCGCATCCTCACAAGTGTGGGAAGACGGGTCATCCTGGTGTTCTCCGTAGGGACGGCGGCCTGGCTTGCTCACGCCGGGATCCTTGTCTACCACTTCCACAGGATCACGCCACTGTCAAACCTCTGGACGGTCCTGGCCTCCGCGCCCGTGGCGGCTATCGTCACGCTGGGCTTTCTCAAGATCATCCTGTCCTTCGTGCTGCCCACCGCGAGCGTGATCCTGGGGCTCATTCTTCCCATGCTCGTGAATGTCTTCATCTGGATCGTCAAGCTGTCCGCTCGGATCGATTTCTCCTCCACCCTCATAGGTCACGTGCCGCTCGTCTTGATTCTGCTGTATTACGTGCTCGTGCTCTTCGCGGCTTTCGTTCATCTCCATCGCCCGGTACTGAAGAAAGGCCTCTGCGCGATCATGGCGATCATCCTGCTGTCGTCTCTGGGCCTGATGAAATGGCACCGGACGCACCGCGATCATCTGAGCCTGACCTGTCTCGACGTCGGTCACGGCCAGGCCGTCCTGGTCCAGTTGCCCGGCACAAGGAATATTCTCTTCGACGCAGGATCGATGTACACAAGCGATGTCGGGACCCGCATCGTGCTGCCCTTTCTCGACTACATCGGAGTCAGCCGGCTCCATGCCGTTGTGCTGAGCCACCACGACGTCGATCACATCAACGGCGTGCCGGAAGTCGTGGACCGGAGACGAGTCGATCGCATCTACACCAGCGATGTATTCCTCGCCCAGTCGCAGACGGCGGAGACAGCCAGGCTCCTGTTGCAGCATCTCGATGCAAGAGGCGTCAAGCTGGATCGTGTCCCCGAGATCATCGCCGCGGGTCCCGCCCGGATTCACACGCTCTGGCCAATCGGCGATCCGAATGCCCAACAGGAGATCAGCGACAACGACAAGTCGCTCGTCAGCATGATCGAGCTCGCCGGCACGAGGGTCCTGGTGTGCTCAGACATCGAAAGATTCGCACAGCGGCAGATCATCAGCCTTCATCCCGGCTTGAACGCCGACGTGGTTGTCGCGCCTCACCATGGCTCGATGACGACACTGCACGCCGGATTCCTTCCACAACTCGAAGCGACGATCCTTGTATGCAGTTGCGGGAAACGCGACTTCGATCAGGGACGCGTGGTCGGCCGAGATGGTCACGCGGAAGTCTGCTACACCGCTCGGGATGGGGCGGTATCCATTTGCATAGACGCCGATGGCGCGATACAAAGACACGCGATGAAACGGTAATGACATCGGCTATCCCTTGAGCACGCGCGAGACCATCCTGCGCGTGGATGCCACGTACGACCTGACGGTGAGGGTCGGCGACAGGGTCAATAAAGGAGATACGCTGTCGCAAAATCCTGAATCCGGCGAGCGATCGGCGGCGCCCGTGGCGGGCACTGTCCGGAGCATTCGATTCGATCCGGCGCGGCATGAGTTCGTGATCGCAATCGCGGCGACGTAACGATCACGGAAAACAGGCCGGGTAAGCAAGAATCGCTGTACGTCCCTGCTTACCCACGCGCATCCAACTATGGTCTCGCGCGTTCGAGACGCGCATACATCTACTATTCGAGCGTGCGCTCTGTCATAGACTACGAATTGGAGGCCGTCGCCGCGGGACTCCGGCGCATATAGACGACGATCTCGACGCGGCGGTTCTTGGCCTTGCCGGCGGCGCTGGAATTCGACGCAATGGGCCGGAACGCGCCACAGCCGGAAGCCTGCGTCGATTTCTCAGGAATGCCGTGGTCGGTCAGGTATCTTGCTACGGCCAGCGCACGCTGGGCCGACAGCTCCCAGTTGTCCTTCCACGGGGACTTCTTGATCGGATCGGCGTCGGTGTGGCCCACGACATCGATCTCTTTGCCCGCATACTTCTGCTTCAGGACTGCCAGGGTGCGATCCAATTCCGCAATCGTGGTATTCTTCAGGACCGCTTTGCCCGAATCGAACAGGATCGTATCCGGCAATCGGACCGTGATCGTTCCGGCGGCAGGATCGAAGATGACTTCGCCGTCACGGAAGCCGGTCGCCTCGGCCGGAGACTTGTTCAGTTGCTCGATCTGCCGGCGCAGCTCGTCGATCGTCTGCTGGTCCTGCGAGATTCGGTCGGCCAGCAACTGGTTATCGGCCACCTTATTGTCATACAGGCCTTTGAGGTTTTGATGTTCGACATTGAGGTAATCATACTTCTTCTTGTAGTCGGTACAACCCGACAACAGTGACACCAGAACAATGCCGACGAGGGGAACGATGAGTTTTGTGTTGACGATCTGCATTTTGGGCTACCTCCCTGTAACAGGCAAATCCAACCCTGCCGCGTCACAAGTAAAACATACGAGCAATGCGGCCCAGGATCCAATCATGAAATACCATAACAGTAAATACGGCTAATGACAAGAAGGGACCATAGGGAATTTGGCGAATTTTTTTGAAAATCATCTGAAAAAGTGCCCAGCCTAAGCCGAAGAACGGCGCGATAAAGAAGGCAATCACCACCATTAGAGGACCTACGACCGCCCCGGCGGCGCCCATCAGGTGTACGTCCCCCAGTCCCATAGCCTCCTTGCCGAAGGCCAGGGTGCCGAGGATGCGGGTAGCCCAGACGACACCGCAGCCGACGAAGTACCCGAACAGGCTCCCGAGCAGACCTGCCGCGACAGGGTATGCCATGAGGTCGCCCCACCACTGCCCGATCGGGCCGGGCTTCTGGACAATTGCCGAAGCGGCAATCGCGCACAGGATGATCGGCAGCAGAAAGATGATCTCCCGGAGCGCTTCGAGGCGGTGATTGAAGTCCGGCTCTTCGCAGGCATCTGCACCCACAGGAACACTGCCGCTGCTGCTGTTTTTGTCCACGGCGAGTCGGTCACGCACCTCGACCGACGCGGACTCGTAGCTCCTCTTGAGCAGACCAGTCCTGAGCAATAGCCCGCTGATCCCAAGCCCTATCACCCCGCCAAGGGCAAGGGCGCCGGTCTTGGCGGAGGCCAGCGGCAACAGTTTATACTCCACAAGCACCTGCGGATGAATGATATAACCCCCGACAGCCGAGCCGATCAGCCCTGCCGCAGTGACCAGCCAGCACACGGAAAGCGGAATGATCCACAACTCCAGGTCGATCCCGGATGCCGCGATAAAAGCGGAAAGCAGGATAAGATGGAGAGCATAGACAAGCCAGCCCCCGTGAAGATCGTGCAGAACAGGCCGCAGACTCATGTGAAAATAGATAATGTACAGGCTCAAGAAGATCGAGCCCGTCAGTAGCTCCACGATAAAGTAGCGGGCGGAGATCGGCGCCTTGCAGTCTCGACACTTGGCCCTCAGGACGATCCAGGAGACCAGCGGGATGTTGTCGTAGAACCGGATCGGCTTGCCGCAGTGCGGACAGGCCGAGCCCGGCGACACGAGCGACTTCTCGCGGGGCAGCCGATAGATCACGACGTTCAGAAAGCTGCCGATGCAGCAGCCGAGCGCCAAAACAAATGCGGCCCAAATCCATTCCTGTGGAGCCACGTTGAACCCCCTGAATTGATGATTGATGATGGATAATTGATTATTGAAGAAGGTCCGACTTCCGCCGCCAATCATCCATCATCAATAATCCATAATCAATCTTCCTTGCGTGCCTGGCGATTGACCGCCCCGGCAACCTTCACCGGCAACGCGAACAGCCGGATGAAGCCCTTGGCATCCGTCTGATCATACTCGCTGCCCATCTTGAAGCTGGCCAGATTCGTCTGGTAGAGGCTGTGAGGACTGGTCATCCCCGCCGCCGTGCAGCGTCCCTTGAACAGCTTGAGCCGGACCTCGCCGGTGACGTTGCGCTGAGTGGCATTCACGAACGCATCGAGCGCCTCTCGCAGCGGGCTGAACCACAGGCCGTAATAGACCAGCTCCGCGTATTTCAACGCCACCTGCTGCTTGTAGTGCATCGTTTCACGATCGATGGTCAGGCTTTCGAGAGCGCTATGGGCGGTCATCAGGATCGTCCCGCCTGGCGTCTCATAGACCCCCCGGGATTTCATGCCCACGAGGCGGTTCTCGACGACGTCCGCCTGGCCGACGGCGTGCTTGCCGCCGATCTCGTTCAGTCGCTCGATCAGCTTGACGCCGTTGATCGCCCGGCCGTCGAGCTTCACGGGCACGCCCTCATGGAAGCCGATCCTGACGTAGTCCGGCCGGTTCGGCGTGCTCGACACCGGGTTGGACATCACGAACAGCTTGTCCTTGGGCTCGTTCGCCGGGTCTTCCAGGTCCGCCCCCTCGTGGCTGATATGCCACAGGTTGCGGTCGCGGGAGTAAATCTTCTTCTTGCTCTGCTCGATGGGGATCTTATGCTTGCGGGCATAATCCACCGCCGCCTCGCGCGAGGTCAGCTTGAAATTCGGGTCCTTCCATGGCGCGATGATCTTCAGGGCCGGATCGAGCGCCATGTACGTTACTTCGAACCGCACCTGGTCATTGCCCTTGCCCGTGGCGCCGTGGGCGACCCCCGTCGCCTTCTCCGCGTGAGCCACATCGACCTGATGCTTGGCGATCAGCGGCCGGGCGATGCTCGTGCCCAGCAGGTAGCCGTTCTCGTAGATGGCCCCGGCCTTGAGCATCGGCCAGAGGTACTCCTCGACGAACTCCCGCCGCAGGTCCTTCACCACGCACTTGACCGCCCCGCTGGCCAGCGCCTTGGCCTTGATCCCTTCCAGTTCATCCCCCTGCCCCAGCTCGGCGGCGAACGCAACGACGTCGTATCCGTAGGTCTCCTTCAACCACGGCAGAATCACACTCGTATCCAGCCCCCCGCTGTACGCCAGGACCACTTTCTCTTTCTTTGCCATAACACCCCTTCATGCACAGAGTTCTTCGCGAAGCGAGGATTATACGAACCCCCAGCCCGCAATTCAAAGGAATAACAAGCCCCCGGCCCGCCTCCCCGCCCAAATTGGCTTTGTTTCACATGATCAGGCCAACGCGTCCGGGCGGCAGCGGCAAGCGGAGCCTGCGGAGCTTGCCGATGGTCTGACCAATCGCCATCGGCAAAGCCGCATCGAAAGCACTTGACCCTCCACAATTGGCTTTGTTTCGCACACTCGTTCATCCGCTCCCCTCCTTCATTCCGCACTCCGCACTCCGTATTGCGCATTCCCAGGGCCCCCGGCCCGCCAATTGGCTTTGTTTCGCACATTCCGCCGTGCTGCGAAGCCGCACCGCACAAGGCCCGCTCCCCAAATACCCCATTCCCTCCAAGTTTGGCTTTGTTTCGCGCAGTTGGCCTCATTTCACACGCCACGTTGGCAGTTGCCTCCTGCCTACCGCCTCCGGCCTCCAGCCTGCTCCCCCAAATTGGCTTTGTTTCACAGACTCGTTCATCCGCTCCCCTCCGTCATTCCGCACTCCGCATTCCCCGGGGCCCTTGCCCGCAAAGCGCTAAACGCAATCAGTTCCAGCCTGGCTCATTCGTATTTCGATATGACTGACCATTGAATGGATAACTGAAATGGCTCACAACTTGGGCCGGAAGAATCAGTCGGTGGCTAACGGCCATTTCATTTAACTATTCAACGGTCCGTGGGACTTCGGATCCGTTCGGCTGCGCTCAGGACAGGTTTTGCCGCCTTGTCAGAATCCTCTATTCAGTTGTTCCGCTACCATACACGCCAATTAGTTCGTCGTCAAGTAAAATCCAGACGACACCGAGACTTTTGGTCATTATGACAACTGAAGATAACCCCTTGCCGGACAGTAGAGTAGAGGACTGAGCAACTATAGAGCCGCTCAGTCCTCCCTCGTCGAACCGGACGGGCGGTTTTCCCGCATCCGGCTCTCACGGATCGTTCTTCGTGCGGCTGTCACGG
>Ga0214473_10001314_pt1 | contig 33202 bp, 28 predicted proteins | sample RVTome_7_FD_203509 | JGI IMG/M metagenome (GOLD analysis project Ga0214473, IMG submission 203509) | Soil microbial communities from uranium-contaminated site in the Upper Colorado River Basin, Wyoming, United States - RVT98D197 | ecosystem: Environmental > Terrestrial > Soil > Contaminated >... | reverse complement strand
TTCGATTAAACGACCCGATGAGCTGCCCAATTTCATTTTTTGAGGTCACCTCTATTTTTTGGCTAAAATCCTCGTCGCTGATCTTTTGGGTCAATCGAACGAGGTCTTTCATGGGTTTGACTAAAACACGGGAGAGTAAAAAGCTTCCGAAGACGATCAGGACAATGGCATCAAGGACGATGGTAAACAAAATAATCTTTTTGGATTCCAGTAAATTCGTCATCAGATCCCCGATGGGAACCTCCATTTGAATCCCACCGATGATTTTCCCTTGGGACCATAAGGGTGAATAAAGCACCAATTTCTTATAATGCGTTAATAAAAAGGCCTCCGTTTTTTCGATTTCAGCCTTTAACTTCCCTGTTTGGATCGCCTCTTTCATGAAAAGATCGTTCGATGGTTTATTGATCCATTCTGGCTTTTTGCTGGCGATGATATTAAGCTGAGGATCGATGATCAATAACTCATAAAATCCCTTTTCTTTGACATAAATGCGAACAAACTCTTGGACTTCTTTTCTGACCAGCGGGTTATCGAACGTGAACTCCTTTTTATCTCTGGACATAAAATCTAAGAGGGTTTGAAAATCCTGAACCATCCTCTCCCCATATCTGATCTTTTCCTGCCTGATATTCCTCTCATTGAGATTCGAGATCGTAAATCCGATTAACAGGATTGCCGCCAGCATCAGAAACGAGATATTAATGATGACCTCTGCCCTGAGGCCTACATTCAATTTTTTAAATAACCAAATGGTTTTCTTCATAGTGTCTACAGTTTAGGGGTGACGGCAACGATGCCCGTATCGTTTAAAAAAGGTAACGTATATCGTTCTTTTATTCTTTAGCCGTAACCGTTTACCGAGTTACGAAACGGGCTTCGTAACCGATGAACGTATAACTCTGGTCTTTCGGTTACGGTAACGATACCCGTATCGTCAGTAAAAGGTTACGTTTGACGTCTTTAAATCTTTAGCCGTTACCTTTACCGTTAACCGAAACGGGCTTCGTAACCTTAACCTCGACCTCCACAATCAATCACCTATTTAAATAAAGATACCATCTGATGATACTCTCTCCATAGAACAGGGAAATTACAGCCGCAAGGGAAAGAAACGGTCCAAAGGGGATCGCATATTTAAAATCCTTCCCTTTCACGACCATGATGAGGATGCCAGTGATCGACCCGATGAGTGAACTTAAAAGAATGGTGAGGAGCACGGCCTTCCATCCTAAGAAGGCGCCAATCATCGCCAGCAATTTTACATCCCCCCCTCCCATCCCTTCCCTTTTAAAAAGCCACTGATAGAGGGTTGCCACTAAAAATAGACTTCCCCCTCCTAATAGAATTCCTATCAACGAATTGCGAAAAGTGAGTTGGGGAATCAAAAGAGAAGCCAACAAACCCACCCCTATCCCTGGAAGGCTGATCACATCAGGGATGATCTGGTGATAGAGGTCGATGACGGTCATGACCGTCAAGGCGGCCACAAAGGCGAAATAGAAAAGATAGCTCAAGGAGGGACCGAATTTCATAAACAAAAAAAGTGAATTCAGTGCGGTGATCCCTTCGATTAGGGGGTATTGCAAAGAAATGGGCTTTTTACAATATCGGCATTTCCCTCTTAATAAAAAATAACTAATCAAAGGGAGATTGTCATAAAACCTGATCGGATTTTTACAGTGAGGGCAGTGAGATCCTGGCCAGATGATGGATTCCGCTTCGGGCAGCCTACAAATGCAGACATTTAAAAAACTACCAACGAGAGCACCAAATATGATGGAAATAACGGTTAACATAAAAGTATCTGTGTCCAAAGGTTAGGGTAATGACGCCCGTTTCGTTTAAGGGTTACGTCGTTGGTTTTTAAAAATTTGCCTTTACCTATCGACCATAAACCAAACCGGCCTTATAGCCTTAACCCTAAACCAATTGACCATTACGCTATGCGCTTTGCGTCACTAACGTTCCAAATCCTGAACCATCCACTTCAGATCTTCTACTTTAGATTTGGCTTTTGGGGCCGCTTCCATTCCCTTGGTATAATAATATTTTGCCTTCTCTAAATCTTTCATCCGAGTAGCGTAAATGTTTCCCAGTTCTATATATGGATTGATAATGTCAGGAGCTAATTCCACCGATTTTAGAAATTCCGAAACGGCCGCCTCATATTGTCCTGCATCTTTATAAACCAGTCCCAATCGGAAATATAGGTTGGCATTCCGAGGGGTTATGGACTGTAAATATTTTAAAACCTCTTCGGCCTTTTTGTACTCTTTCTGTCTCTGGTAAAAAACGGATAGATTAATTTTGATGGTATCGTCATCCGGTCTCAACTGAATGGCGGTGGCAAATTCCTTCAAGGCCTTTTCAGGCTCATCCAGTCTTCCGTAAACAATACCAAGATTATTACGAGATTGATAATCGTAGGGGAGTAACTCAACAGCTCTTTCTAAATATTTGACTGCCTCCTGATCCATTGCTATTTCCATATAAACGACACCCATCAAGGCATTCGCTGTGCTGCTTGCCGGATGCTTTTCAACTGCGTCCGTCCATAAGGTATAGCTATTTTCCCATATTGTGTTTTGACGAATGGTCATAAAGGAGTAAGCGGCCAGGAGAAATATAAAGAGTACCAGGGACAGCAACTTGAAGAACCCTTCGGAAAACTTTTTGTGCTGGTAGCTATAAAAACGGTCAAAAGCGACCCCTAACAAAAACACGTAAGCAAAAGAGGCCATGAAGACATATCGATCAGCTTTAAGAGTACTGATGGGAATAATATTCAAATAAGGAAGAAGGGCAACGAAGAAGAAAAAAAAGGAGAAAAAGATGATCTTGGTCCGTCGAAGAGACAGGACAGCGATGGCAAAAAGGGAGAACGTGATGAGCATCAAAATCAGATTCTTCAGACAGAAAACTGGCATGGACACAACAAAGGAATAAGCCGCCGAGTAATTGATCGTGAAAACGAGAAGTTTTATATTTTGTAAGAAAACATAAAGGCAGATAAGAACATTGCTGGCGGTGCTGGCCCCTCGATATTGTTTGATGCCTCCTGCTTCAAACATCACCTTCATCAAAATGAATGTGAAGATTGCCGATAAAATTAAAGAGGAGATGAGAAAAAGCCAATGGTTTTTTAAAAAACTCTTCAATCCTTCTCTTCTTCTTGCGAGTTCATAGATGAGAATAACGCCGGGAAAAACAACTGAGGAAGGTTTTGATAGGATAGCAAAGAGAAACGATAAGAACACGAAACCAAAGTAGATGAACCTCTTTCTGCCTTCCGCGTTTCTTCCTTTAAGGTAAAGATAAAAAGCTGAAAAAAAGAAAAAGCCTTGGAGCACTTCTTTTCGACCGACCATCCAAGTCACTGCCTCAACGTGCACAGGATGGGCGGCAAATAGAAGACTTCCGAAAAAGGCAACCCGCCGATGAGAATCTTGAGAGGCTTTTTCTCTTAAGTTCATCGAAAGGTAAAGGAGTGAAAAATAGACCATGATACAGGTCAGGATGTAAAAGAAGATGTTTGTGATGTGGTAACCTAATGGATCGAGCTTCCAGAAGTGATAATCGAATGCATAACTTAAAACCCGAATTGGCTGATAAGTAGCCCCCTTTTGAAGTGTAAAGATTTTAAGGATATTCCCCCACTCAAGGCTTTTAATCTGTGGGTTGGCGTAAATCATCGAATCATCCCAGTTGGTGAACAGGTTTCCTAATGAATTGAGATACAATCCCCCTGCCACCAAAATCAGAAGGCAAATGGCATAAATTTGCCATGATCTATTAAGAATATTTTTCTGATCCATTCTACAGACCTCAATCATTCGTCTATCGTCAACGAAATGGGTTCAAAGCAAAATGAATTAAATCAAAGATGGATAAATATTCCTATCTCAGCCATCATCTTCTCCAAAATCAAATTCTACCCTCGTAAGGGATTTTAATCGATGCCCCTTCACTAAAAGGTTCTTTACGCGTTTACCATATCCTCGGCTGAAATATCCATCGACAATCTCGGCTCCCTTAAACCATTTAAAAAGAGCCTTTACATGAAGATCTGCGCTGCTCATCTCCAAAAAAAATTCTTCAGAACCATGCTTTTCGAGACAGAGGATTTCAACCTCGGGAGCAAGATTAAGAATTATTTCACTCGGTTGATTTGTGTCCAGAATGTCCTCGAATACCAGTGAAGAACCATCTACGTTGAACTCACGACGGTGTATTGATCCAAAACCGTAATGTTCACCCATTAGGGATTGGATACCCAATTTGAGAATACGCGCATGGGCATCATCTCTCATAGAAAAAAGCCCCACTAATCCATCTGCCCAATCATTTTGCTCAAGGCCGTTCAAAATTAATGTATTATGAGCCCTGGTTGAACGGAATACATTTCTGATATTAGGAAAGGGAGTGTAAAGATAGCTACCACCATCTATGATGAAATCCCTTCCTCGCACATTAAGCTCGAAAGACAAGTTGTCATTGTGGGCGTGGCCACCGTTTCCGTTCTGCCCGTTAGGTCCGCACCGGATTGCCAAATAAATATACTTGGATTTGAAGATAAACATTCCGAACTCTGGGTATGCATAAAGCTTGTTTCCACTCAAGGTCTCATTCTTTTTTGAGAATACCTTTCCCACCGGTTGAGAAGCGTTCCCTCCGCATATACGGCCCCTTTCCTCACTTTCGTGAATGTATTTTTGCTCAGCGGCAGTCGGTTCATCTGAGCCCTTATAAGACGGGAGAAGGACACCTTTCGCCATTTGCTTCACAATTTCAGTTTCAATCCATCCTGAACATGTGAATTCCGTAAAGTCCTCCCGTCCAAATAGTCCATTAATTGCTGCTAATAGATGTCGATGGTCTAAATGATCTTCATCCCAGTAATGTCCAGTATCCGAAAGTGCTATGGAATTGTTTAGGTTAATAGATTGAGCTCCGGTCTCATCAACTTTCATTAAGTGGAATAGCGGTTGAAATTTGAAAAATCGACCACTGTCATTATCACCAATTTGGGGAATGTGTCCATTTGGTTTTGTGAGGTGCATGGTAAACTCAGCCATCTTTTCAAGTTTTTCTATATACCAGAGTGGAAAAGGATTAAATCTTTCCCCTCCTGTCAAAGGGTGTAGAGTAACGGGCCCAGGTCTTAGTTTTGGACCACCCTTGAGCAGATGACAGTCATATTTTTCCAGAGCAGACCTCTTTTCATAGGGAAGCCCCAGTGTAAGAGCAGTCCCGTACACCGCCATTTCTGCCGAAAGCCGATGATAACTGGTCGAAGCTTCGAAATTGCCCCCATCCTTGTTAAACTGGTGTCCTACTTCATGAACGAGTTCCTGAATGGCTAAAGCAAGCCAGGTGTCTGTTTCCGGTGAACAAGGCAGGTAAGAAGCGACAAAAAGTAAACCCACTACATTCGAAAGATAATGATTCCCTCTAAATCTTTCATCCCATTCAAGGTTATTTACTATATGCTCGCCATGCTGGTAGATACTATGAAAAAACGTTGTTTCAAAAGAGTCATCGAACACCGCACCACAGGCTCGAAATAAATCATATGTCACTAGCCAATTTGCGATACGGATGGCTACATCCATCGTGGAACGCCAATTCACGCCGAAGCGAGGGGGGTTGGTTGCAATAAAGTCAAGTATCTGATTACGAAATTTCCTAACATAAACTTGTGAGGGTTGAAATCCTATCTGCCCTTTCTTGGCTAAAGCATAAGCCCAAACAAGTTGAGGCAAATGCTGCATTCTTGCCAATTCCCAAGGCACCTTGATATCCACACCGGGTTTATGGCCATAAGGGATACGACGATACCATGTGTCTTCGGACCAACGGTAACCCGATTTGAAATCAAGATGCCAATCGATCGGAACATAATCCGGATCGACGAGTTGCCAAATCTGTTCGGACATTTTTAGATTAGAAGAATTTACACGCCCTTTCAACCACTGCCCTTCTTGGTCCGCAAGGACCTTCATTCCCATCTGATATCGATATCCTTCTATCCCGCCACATATCATGCCGTGTTTTACTTGAACCCAACCGGATCCAAGCAAGTCAAAGCGGTGTTCAAGATAATGTTCGGCCACGCCCACTATTTCATTTGCTTTCGTTTGCAAATAGCGGAGCGGGGGCTGGCCGAAATAGCCATATAACTTTTCAATTTTATAGGAAATTGGGAAGACATAGGTTGAACCTTTGAAATCCCGTCTTTTTCTAAAATACTCCTTTACCCTCCTCCATATTCTTTTGATCCCCTTTTGAACGATCCGCCTCGGAGGAAGAGATTGGGCAAGCACAAAATAATCTCTTACCCTCATCTATAATGCTCCTTTAACTTTTCGATTATCTTGCCAGTGTGTCCTTTCCATGTGTATTTGGCCACCACTTCTTCCCTCGCAGCCTGTCCCAATCTTTTTCTTCTCACTCTGTCATCAATCAAAACCTTCAGGCCCTCCATCAAAGATTCGACATCCCCCGGCTTAACCAACCAGGCCGTGTGGTCATGCTTGAGAACCTCTCCGATCTGATCGAGATTGGATGCGATGATTCCTTTACCCATGGCCATATACTCAAACAACTTCGTGGGAGAGCCAAAAAAAGGTGTGCCGTCAGGATTCGGTTTGTGGGAAGCGACCAAAACATCACAGGCCGCAAGATACTCTGGGCCCTCCTCCTGGGGGATTAAGCCAGTTAGGACGCAGTTCTCCTTTATGGCAAATTTATCAATGTTTCTTTTTACCAACGGCATGGTAATCCCATCACCAATCATAAAAAGAGTTACTAATCTTTGATACTCGGGATATCTGCGAAGAAGCATTCCAAAGGCTTCAGCCAGTATTTCTGCCCCATGCCATTTGCCAAATGTGCCAATAAAGCCAATAACATTCTTCCCGTTAAGATAATATTGGCGTCGGATACCAGAACCATCTACATTCGGAGAATAACGATCCGGATCAACTCCGTTAGGGTTTACAAGAATCTTATTGCTATCGATCCCTCGAAGTTTTAATTCTTCTTTCAAAGGTTGACTGACCACTACAACCATATTCGAAAACTTTAGATTGAGTAGTTCAATTCTTTTGGCAATGTTTTCGTATTTTAAAGGATCGCTCCAATGGCGGTGTAACCAGATCTCCGACCCATTATATTCTACCACCAAAGGTACCCCATAATATCTCGCTAGCTTTAAGCCAGAATAATTGTCCAAACTGTATCTCTGGTAAACAAAGGATATTCTCCTGCCATTCAGGTGCCTTCGCGCACCTTTTTCGAAAATGTCGTTGAAGCAAAGGTTGGGTAATTCTTTGAAATCCCAGAATGCCTTTTGAGGCAAAATTTGATGTACCTCTAAATCATTCCGAACCATCGGTATCCTATCTGTCGTCAGAAATACAGGTTTCCCGACGAACTCATCAAAAGAATTCAAAACCCCTGAAATATGCCCAACAGATCCTCCAGAACGTATCCCAAACCACAAATCAGTCCGGAGATATACGGGTGCAGCAGACAAATCAAGCATTTTCATTTCCGATTTTACATCAGTATGTTCATTTGATAAATTTTTGATTTCGATGAGATTCCTGTAGATTAAAGAATATTTTCTCAAAAAATCCTTTATGAATTGGCTCAGGAGTTTCATTAAAAACCAGATGGTAATTCTCTGTTGGAATCCTCTTTCATCTTCAAAATAGCATGCCTTCCGGCTTAACAATCGAACTAGAATTGCTGTTAAAAGTGGTTTGGGGATGAATTCAGTTCGATAGGCCAATAGTTTTGCTTCCTGGTATTTGAAAATGTACTTAATGATTGTGCCCTCCTTCACCCAGTTCGTAAACTCCTGGAAGGTCACTACTTTTGAATCTGGGGAAATATTAGAATATTTAACCGTATTTTTGACAATTTTGATTTTTGAAACACCATCAAGAGTTTTCTTCATTTCCTTAGCTCTCTCAGTCCTGGACAGGAGCGAATATAAAATCCGGAGGCAATTTTGGGAAACCATTGACCCAATATACAATTCATCTTCATAATAAGTTTTATCCCAGTAAAAAGTAGATTGCTGAAAGGTCCCGAAAAAAACACTGAACCTTTAATTTCTAAGACTTCAAATCCATTATTCTGTAAAAGTTTTTGGATAGAGTTGTATGAAAACTTCTGAATATGATAAGACCCCGACAGTGTGGCGGGATGAGGATATTCAACTTTTCTTCTTAAAATCAGAGACTTCAGCCTATTTATCGCTCCTGCAGCTTTTGAGCGCGTCAAAAGTTGTCCAAATGGAGTTTTATACCACAAAAAACTCTCAAGTTCGAACCAACCATAGCAATTAGGAACGGTGATAAGCAATAAACCATCGGACTTCAGCTTATTTCGAATGATGGAAAAAATGTTTGCCAAATCCTTGCTTGGAATATGTTCCAATACCTCAGAAGCAATGATAATATCAGGGTTCAAGTTCAACTCAGATAGATTCATGACCTTAAGCCTATTCGGATCAAAACCTTCTTGGTTCAACAACTCTTGTCCAAGAGTAATGCTCTTTTCATCCGTATCTAAACCATAAACCAAGTATCCCCTTTTCGTAAGTTGGAGAGAAATCATGTAACCGGTGCCACAACCAAATTCTACAATAAGATCGCTTTGATGAAGATGAGATAAAATCCATAAAAGGCGTTTTGCATGACCATAAATATTTTCTTTTAAAAATTCGCCTTGTTTTTTATTCATTTTCTATTTAAGTTTCTATGATAATGGACCAGCCAAAATTATGGTCATATCTAAGCAACGGATCTGAACTGCATTTGTCTGTAAGTACTTGGAGTATCCGTAGGGATTAAACTTGATCATTGGATATTTTCTTTTCCTTCCTTTGACATAGGACTGCTAAACACTCTCTTGTTGGAGGACGAATAAACTGCATGAATGTCGCAATAGGGGCTTGAAAAAGCCTTGTCATCATAGATCCTGTTACGGAGTAAGTGTAGAATAACTCTTTCACAATCCTTAAGTTTGATAATTCAGCCAAGTCTCTGAGTTCAGAAATCGTGAATTCATGGTGGTGTCCGATAAATGGAGCTTCGGATCTATAGATATCCTGAATTGGCGTAAGTGGAGTTTGCCCTCGAAGAAGTCCCATCCTGTTTGGCCAATAAGCAATATTGGGGACTTCAATATAAAGTCTGCTTCCTCGCTCCATCATGGATAGGAGGTTGTCCATGAAGACCCTTAGAGAGTAAGGATAGTGCTCCAAAATCGCCATGGCAGTAATGATGTGATAACGGCCAGGTGGCGTTCCTGGATGAAAGGGATCATAGTCAATAATGTGGACCCCCTGGCTAAGGATAAAACTGAAAAGGTTTTTGAACGAAGATCCGTAGTATTTTAGTGACTCGGTTAGCGTTACTTCGAATCCGAATAATTTAAGTGTTATTGGAAAAACACCCCAAAATCCGCCGATATCACATAGGGTATGATAATCTCCACTTTCAGCAATGGTTTGGTAAGCATGGTAATAACGGAGCACGGAAGCTTCGAGGTAAGCCTTAACATTGAATTTACTCGGGTTCCAGCCATAACAGTAACGGGCCATTTCTTCTTGCATCTCGAGAGTCCAGTTGCCATAAACGGCTAGTACGACTCCCTGATAAACCTTCTTGAACTCATTAAATGAAACCAATCTCATGCAACCGCCTTCAATAACTTTTTTTTGAAGTAAACTAGGCTGAGAATTAACATTATCCCATAAGCCACCGTTGATGAAATGGAAGCTCCCACAATACCAAGGATCGGAATTAATTTAACATTGAGTATCATATTGATTAGACCTGCAATCCCAGGCGAATAAAGTGTAACCAAAGGCATTCCGATAGATGCGAAATAGTTCATAAAAATCGCATTAATTGAAAGCATAAAAATCCCGGGGATTAACCAGAGCAAAGCAGGCACAGAAGGAAGAAAGGCATTTCCATAAAGCAGCTTTACTATGGATTCGGCCGAAAGAGCAACGAAGATCGAAATGATGATCATTATCCCTACCACACACCATGCCACCCTTCTTGTATAAATACACCGTTCCCTATCACTGATCATTTCTGACAGACGTGGAAATAAAATGGTTCCTATAACCACAGGTAATAAACACATGAGGTCTGCAACGGTAACGGCTATAGAATAGAATCCCACCTCCGCGGTCCCAAGCATATACTGTATGATAAACAAATCTCCTCTGAGAACTAAGAAGCCCAATAACGAAGCAAAATAGGCCTTCAATCCATATTTCAGATTTTCTTTGAACAACGAAACGGACGGCGCAGGAAACGGAGAAAGCCGAATCTTTAAACGAGCTAGCACCCAAATCGAACCGCCCATAATAGAGATCAAGCTGCACAGGTAGATGGTTTCAACCGTTACGGTATGAAATAAGATCATTGCTCCGATGAGTATAAGAGAAAGAATTCGGTTTCCGATTTCAATGATGTTGTAAGAATGAACATCCTGAAGACCAATTAGCAAATTTTCTAGCAGGAGAAAAGCCAGCCCAAATGGAATCGATATTAAAACCGAGAAAAGGAGTAAACCTTGAATCTGAATCAAGTTTGGCCATATGAAGAAAACTCCATAGAATAAGGCAAATGCCAAAACTCCTAAGATCAGGCTAGCCCAAAGAGAGTTGCTTATGAGCCCTGGAAGGGCTTCACGCCGTCGGACAACTGTATATGTATTTGATGCATAGATCCCTAAGTTTCCAAATTGGACACCCAGAGCACCTAATGAAATTGATACAGCATAGAGTCCTCGGCCCTCCGGTCCAAGAATCCGGGCAACAATCACGCTGGCGGCAAGTCCTATCCCAATCAAGAATATCCGGGTTACAAAAGTTTCTCCGACCTTTCGGATGAAATCAGAGGAGACGATCCTGGAATAGAACGTGCGTAACATATCCTCATGAGAACCATCCGGCATGGTTAGAGCCGAATTGATAAATTTCAAATCAACCTTTCCCATATTTTCTTACTTTATCGCAAAAGCAATTAGATACCATCCGAGATAGGGCTCCAATACGGGTTCTAAACATCTAGGGATCAACCTTCCTATGACTGGAATGTGCTCACGTTTGAAATGGGCTACTTTAAACTCCACTCTCAAAAAATCAGAAAGAAGATATTGCAATTCTCCCTTTGTAAACGTTTTAACTAGTGGTTTGATGGATATCCCATCTGCACCATATTCCACCGTGGACATCAATCCTCTATATCCTAACCTAAATAGTTTACCTCTGATGAAGCCGTTTACAAAGACCACTGAAAAGATGTGGAATGCACTATATGTACGGTAGAGACTGAGAATGAATTGACCTCCGGGCTTTATTACGCGAAATGCCTCAGAAATGCATCGGACCGTATCCGGCGTGTGATGGAGAACCCCGTGAGAATAAACATAATCAAAATAGTTGGATGGAAAATCAATGTCCGCAGCATCACATAGTTTAAACACCCCCGTCTTACTGTGGAGTGCAAAGTTACTTTTGGCCAGTCTGTGATGTTCTTCCGTGAAGTCAATTCCATAGACTTCAGCTCCTCCCTCACAGAAACTGAGCAGATCTGTTCCAATGCCATGGCCTATTTCAAGCAGTCTCTTCCCTTTTGAAATACCGAAATCGATAATCCTTTTCATCCACTGATCCGTCACCTCATAACGGGAATGCGAGATAACATCAAAAAACTCCAAGGAACCGTACTCGATCCCGTCTGTATGTTTTCCCATACCGCAAGGATGAATACTCCATTGTTTTTGTGCTTCAAGTTTGGCGATGTTCACTTTACAAATTCCTTCCACCAAAGGATAAAGTTCAAGAGATACCAAGCCTCGGAACTACGGCCACGATCTATGAGAAACAAAGCTTCGGAACGGTCCAACAAATCACTCTGATCACAGAAATCTTGGATTTCTTCTTGTGTCTTTTTGCCTAGCTGACCCAAAGACCATTCGTAAACAGGTACGCCGAACCCTTGTTTTTTCCGATCGACTAATTCATCTGGAATCAAGCCTCTTACGGCTTTCTTTAATATATATTTTAGAGTCCCATTTTTGGTTTTCACTGACTCGGGAATACTCATAGCCAATTCTACAAATTTATGGTCGAGGAAAGGAACACGTCCCTCCAGACTCACTCCCATGCTCATCTTATCGATCCGCATTAAAAGCAGTTCTGGTAAACGCATGTTGAGGTCAACATAAGTCATCCAATGAAGGTGGCTTTTCTCCCAGGCCTTTTCTTCAAACCGTTGGCGAATGGGTTTCAATATCTCCCAGGACGTCAAGTCAGTAAATTTTCTACGTAACCTGTCAGAGAGGAGCTTCTTCTTCTGCACGTCCGTAAATGCCTCTGCCCCTCCCCAGAAAATGGGCTGCCCTGCTGCCCCCCGGCGGAGCCATTCGTAATAGACTGTATCTTCCCTCCCTAAAGACTTGATGCCGATAAGGCCTATTTTTTTAAATAGACGAGGCACTGAGAGATCATCGTAGTATTGAAGCTGCAATGCTCTTTTCCAGGTAGAATAGCCACAAAAAAGCTCGTCCGCACCCTCTCCAACCTGGCACACGATCACTCCGTTGTCCCGCGCCAGCTTGGATACGTAATAGACTGGTACACACACAGGGTCTGCAATGGGTTCGTCCTGAAGGTGAACCATGCGGGGAAGGAAGTCGAGCAAATCATTTTGTGTCAGAATTCTCTCATGATACTCTGCTCCTACATGAGTTGCCATTTGACGTGCATACTGGAGCTCGTTCGGGTAACTCGGATACTCGCCTTCATATCCTATCGTAAAGGTCTTTATTGGCCTTTCCTCACCTTCGGAAAATAAGGCCGCATTTGTGCTGGAGTCGATACCCCCTGACAGAAAGACCCCTACCGGTACATCGCTCACCTTGCGCAATTTCACTGCTGTGCGCAGTTCGTGTAAAACTTGCGCAGCGATCTCATCTTCGGGGATATCTATCATAGGTTCAGTGTGATCCCAAACGTCCCAGTAACGGTTCTTCCGGATTTGTCCATTTTCTTTTATATTCAACCATGTACCTGCTGGGAGCTTCTTAATACCTTCGAAAAGTGTCTGGGGCGCTGGCGTGGTCAAGAATGAAAGGTAATGATAGAAAGCTTCCTCATCAACGGCCCGTTTCTGTTCTGGATCTTCAAGAAGGGCTTTAATCTCTGAAGCAAAGTTGATACGGCCGTTTAAAATACTATAATAAAGCGGCTTGACCCCTATGCGATCTCGTATCAACCAGAGTTCCCTTCTCTTCTCATCCCATAACGCTATCGCAAACATGCCTCTAAACTTTTCCAAGCAATGGGTACCCCATTGTTCGAAGGCATGGAGAATCACCTCTGTATCAGAATGGTCAGTCTTCCACTTATGATTCCCTATATTCTGTAATTCCGATTTGATCTCGGCGTGATTATATATTTCACCGTTAAATGAAATCCACAAGGTAGCATCTTCATTACACATGGGCTGTGCAGCAGCTTCTGAGAGGTCTATGATGGAAAGACGTCTATGGCCCAAACCCACTTTGCGGTCTTCAGATACCCAAGTCCCTGCCCCATCGGGACCACGATGTAACATAGTGTCCCGCATTCTTATCAACAAATATTTATCGACGGGCTTTCCGTTAAAAGAATAAATGCCTGCTATCCCACACATAGATCGTTACCTTTTTCTATTCCAAAAGTTATCTCAGTGGTTTGGAATATATCCCATAATTCTATGGGCCATTTACTCGTTTTTCCTTGTAAAACCTCGTTCAAAATCTTAAGTTCTTTTAGGTGTCCTTTCTCTGGAAAATGTTCTTTGATTTCTTTTACCTTTAAACCAAAACCTTTAATGGATTTAAAATCATCAATAATAATCGTCTTTTCATCAAAATGGATTTCCATATATTCTTTTGGAAACTCTTTTGAGCCTGTGGCAAAATATTCTAATGTAGCAATTGAACCATCTTCATAATTTAAAACAATTACCCTATTATCATCTGGTGACAAACTTTCTGTTTTAGGAACGAGTGTTGAAGTGTAGATCTCTTTGACCCTGCATTCTGTAAAAAATGTAAATAAATCGATGAAATGGCAAACCTCTCCAATAATTCTTCCTCCCCCCTCTTCTCCATGCACCCAGTGGTCTAAGGGGATATATCCTGCATTGACTCTATAATGCAAAAACAATGGATTAATTCTATTATTTGTATGTCTTTTTGCTTCCTGTGCATATTTAGAGAAACGACGGTTAAAACCTACCATCAAGAATGGTCGTCCAGTGCCCTGATCTGCCGGGCCTGAGCGATAAAACTCTCCAATTTGTTCAAGCTCCTCTTGTCTGGTGCAGAGCGGTTTTTCGACAAAGACATGCTTGCCGGCTCTTAAGGCTTTCAATACATATTCACCATGAAGGTTGTGCCTTGTGGCCACGAGGATCAGGTCAACATTCGGATCCGTGAAGAGGTCGTCGGCATTGCAGGTGGCATATTGTGCGTGATATTGATTCGCTACGACTTTTGCTTTATGAGGGGTTTTACTCGCCACGGCATAAATCCTAAACTTGTCTCTTAATCGCTCCAAATTTGGCAAATGGACTGATGATGCAAAACTGCTAGCCCCTAATAGGGCCACATTAATCACTCCTTCTTTCCTGGCGATGCTCGGAGAAACATAAGTTTTCGATTCTTTCTGATAGAGGGTTCGTAAATCTTTTGGCAAGGACGGATCGTATTCCAACAAGACAAGGAGTGGTCTATTCGGTTTCTGCAATTCTTCATACGCTTCTTCTACTCTTTCTATTGGATAAATCTTTTCTATCAAATTTTTAAGATTTATTTTCCCCTCTGCTAACTCCCTTAAATACTCCTGCATATTTCTATTTTCTGTCCATCGGACATAGGCGTAAGGATAATCCAACCCTCCCCTCTCATACCGGTCATCATATCGACCCGGACCATAGGATGTAGAGATTAGAAAATCGAGCTCTTTCGGATATAAATCTTCCCTCTCTATTTCCATTCCAGAAACGCCAACTAATACAACCTTCCCTTTCTTACGTGTCATCCGAAATGCCTGATGTAAAGGGGCTGACGAATTTGTTGCGGCTGTAAAAATTACCTTGTCTGCACCGTAACCGTCGGAAAAATGGATAACTTCTTTTACAATATCAGAATCCTTAGGATTCAATACGAGATCAGCTCCATTTTCTTTGCCGACTTTTAGCCTTCTTTCGTCGAGGTCAATCCCGATCATCCTGGCACCTGCATTTTTAGCTATCTGAAGAGCAATTTGGCCTATGACGCCCAATCCAAATATAACAACATATTCTCCAAATGTTATATTCGCCCTTCGCACACCCTGCATCGCAATTGAGCCAAGTGCAACCGTTGAAGCTTCTCGAGATTCAAGGCCATCTGGGATTTTAACCATTAAATTCCTGGGAACATCCACGTATTCTGCATGATTGGCAATGCCTGAACCAGCACAAACGACCTTATCACCCACTTTAAAATCTTTTATTCCATTTCCTATTGCCAAAATAACTCCGGATAGGCTGTAACCTAACACAGAACCCGTCTCCCATTTTTTCTTTACCTTTTCAAAGGTCTCAGAGATGCCTACTGACTTCGCCATATTAAGAACTTTCTTTACATTTTCTGGCTGTTCTAATGCCCTCTTTATTAAAGATTTATTGCTTGCCTGAACTGAAGCAGTCTCTGTCCCGACGGAGATGCAAGAATACAAAACTTTTATAAGGGCAGAACCCTCCGAAACTGAGGGAAGTGGTACATCTTCACCGACTACTCTTCCTTTTTTTAAAATCGCTTGGATCATGATTCTATAGCTCCATTCTTTTAATAATATCAACGATTCGTTGTGCTGTTTTACCGTCCCACAATTCTGGCAACTTCCCCTGTTTCCAATTTCCTGATAAAATTAAATTTATTTTTTCTTCGATATTTTCAAATGTTACCAACTCATTTGTCCCTTCGGTGATGGTCATGGGCCTCTCTGTATTCGGCCGAAGCGTCAGGCAGGGGGCGTTTAAATAGGTGGTTTCCTCCTGGATCCCACCGGAATCGGTCAGGACAAACCTCGGATATTTTTCCAGGGTGATGAATTCTTTATATCGGAGCGGTTCGACAATCTTAAAGTTTTCGTTGGAGGTAAAGCTTGTATCCAACCCATTTATATTTTTATTCGTCCTTGGATGGACAGGAAAGATGACTGGGATTCTCAGAGAAAGACAATTTAAAAAGTCCATGATCTTTCGAAGATTGTTCTTATCATCTACGTTAGAAGGTCTATGAAGGGTAACCAGAACAAAATTTTTTTTCTTTAAACCGAACTTCTGAAAAACCTTATCTTCATACGATTGATCAATCTTTTTTAAAATTGTAACCAACGAGTCGATCATGATATTTCCGACCAGATGGATCTTATTTCTTTCAACTCCCTCCCGAACAAGATTTTCATCGCCATCTCTCGTCGGAGTGAAAAGGATATCCGAGATCGCATCTGTGACTTTCCTGTTTATCTCTTCCGGCATGCTCATATCAAAACTTCGAAGCCCTGCTTCCACATGGGCCACCGGAATGAAAAGTTTCTTAGCGGTTACACTGCAAGCAAGGGTAGAGTTTACGTCGCCAAACACTACAACCAGGTTGGCACGTTCGCTTTGAATTGCCCGATCAAATTCAATCATTATTTTGCCTGTTTGTTCCGCGTGGGTACCAGAACCCACCCCCAAGAAATGATGTGGGTCGGGTAAGTCCAAGTCCTCAAAAAATACCTTGGACATTTCATAATCATAATGTTGGCCTGTATGCAAAATGACGGGGTGAAAAACAGATGGAAGTCGGCTCATCTCCGAAAAAAGTGGCGCAACCTTCATAAAATTTGGCCGTGCTCCGGCCACCAACACGATCTTAATAGGCACGCTTCACCTCTGTAAAAAGGCCTTCTGTTGGTATATCAAATATTTCATTCACATCTTGCCGGTTAATGGCGAGGTCAGACTGATATCCGTTATATAAACTCTTTTATCACCCAAAAGAGCTCTCAACCTTTCTTCTCTTTGATCACATCCCTCCAAGGAGGTTATCAATACGCCGTGAGGGTTGAGTTCTTGAATTCTACTAACAGGCTCGACTTCATGGCCAAAAATAATTTGGGATTTTAATTTTTCTTCATCATCAACTATTCCAACCAATTTCAAATTTATCCCTTGAAGTGTGATATAAGCAACTTCCATCTCGTCGCTCACACCATAGAACACGATCCGTTCAACGCCCTTATTCTGCATTTCCAACAACCTTTCTCCAATGATGTCTTTCAAAGTGGTATAATGCTGGACTGTCCAGGAAATAAGATGGAAGGTAAGTTTTGCTTTCTCTGCAAAACCTTTAGGAGTTAAGAAATATCCGATCTTGTGGTGGTTCAAACTTGTGATTCGAATCCATCCTCTGCGGCCCATTCTTTTCAAACAGGCGTTTGTAACCCCTAAGGCTATTCCGAATTTATTTGATAATTCTCGCTGAGAAACAATGGGATTTTTTTCTAACTCCTGAAGAAGACTTAATTCCCTCATTTCTTGAGGTGGTCTGAACAGATCAAGGTTCCCCATAACCAATCAACTCCTATAAAATCCCCTAATCTGGGCAATTTTTGTCCATTTTAGAGTAAAAATTGTTCACGGCATGAACATTTAAAATAAAAATTTTTAGCTTAACTCATTGAAATAATTAAATTCATAACAGATTAGACCCATAGACGCCTTATGGTAATATATTTAAATCAGCAAACTTTATGCCATTTTTCTTAACAAATCTTCAATTTGGACGACTCTCGACTCCCAACTGAATCTCTCACGGGCTATCCACATGCCTCTCTGTCCCATCTCCGCTCTTTTTCGTGGTTCCTTAATCAGTTCCTTCAGAGCTTCTTCAAGGCCTATTATATCTTCTGGTAACGTTAGACGGCCTACCCCTTCCGCTTCTACAAACTCCAGGCCTTCAATTCTTGATGTCACAACCGGCTTGCCACAAGCCATATATTCGAAGACTTTAATAGGTGAGCCTGTCCCCACCCTTAACGGAGCGACACAGATATCAGCGAGGTTAATGAGAAGAGGAATCTCTTCGTGGTCCAGCATTCCGGTAAAAATGATATTCTCATCATATCCAGAACTTAGAACCTTTTCTAATAGAAGAGGTTTGAGGAGCCCCTCCCCTACAACAAGAAATTTCAAATCTCTATTTTTCGAAAGAAGGCGAAAGGCAATCGCGATAAGATCATCAATACCCTGCCATGGGGCCAGGTTTCCCACATAGGCTATGACTGTATCATTAGATTTAATCCCCAACCTTTCTTTCCATTCAACCAGGGAGGGGGAATCATGAATTGGACAGAACTTTTCCGTATTAACTCCGTTCCCTATCACTTTAATCTTCCCTGACGGACAATCAAAATTTTGAGTCAAGTAAAGTTTAATCTTAGGAGCAACGGAAATAACCTTTTCTGAACATCTTGTTGCCATTTTTTCTGCCCATTTTATAAAAAAAACGAGAATATAATTGAGATAAGAATCCGTTCTCAACCTCCGCTCTTCATTGGCTATTCCGTTAATTTCAAAAACTAATTTCTTTCTAAAAATAAGTCTGGGGAGTAGCGCGATCATTACCGTATGGAAATCTCTCGCATAGATAATGTCATATTGAGGGAGAATCCGTATAAGATAAAGAAAAAGAAAGATTGAGGAGAGAAAATAGGGTTGCTTTTTCAGCCTGAACAGCCTTAAGAAAAAGGCTGGCATGTGTTGGAGATTATAGAAACGGTCAACCTCTTCGGACTTGTTCAAAGAACTGGCAACCAAGCCCACATGATGTCCAAGTTTTCGAAGACCGTTAACGATTTCTTTAACGTGGACAACGGATCCCTTATGAAGGGACAGGTTTTCTAAAGTAATATATAGAATTCTCATCATTTACCCATTAAATGTTCATTCTATGAACATTTAATCGAAAAAAATCACGGGGAATTTTGATACAATTCCGCAATCTTTTTTATATTTTCCCTCCAATAGGCTCTCTGTTCAACAATCTTTCGATTTTTCTCATGGGCTTCTCCTAACAACCCATGGTCCCGGATGGCATCCATAATTTTCTTTGCCAACAAATTTTCATTTTCTTTAGGAACTAAAAATCCATTGTCCCCATCAGCGATCCACTCCCTATTCGAAGGAATATCCGTGACGACAGGGAATGCACCAGAAGCTAATGCTTCGAGCAACGAAACAGATGTTCCATCATAAAGAGAGGTCGACACATAAATATCTGCCTGGGATAAAAGGTTTGGCATTTCCTCATGGGGCACCCGCCCCAAGAACGTTACAGATGAATTGATATTCAAGTTCTTTACTTTTCTTTCCAAAGCTCCTTTCTCAGCCCCATCTCCAGCAATCAGAAACTTTGTCTCTGGCTCTTCTTTAAGGATGATTGGAATGGCTCGTATCAATAAAGATACATTGTAGATAGGCAAAAGGTTCCGATTGCTAAGAATAGTGAATGGCCGTTTGTTTAATTCTATTTTCCTATTCTTTCCCATTTCTAAAAATTCCTCATCCACACCCATCGGAATGATTGAGATTTTCTCACCCAGGATGCCCAGTTGTACCATCTCTTTTTCCTGCATTTCTGAAACACAGTTGAGGTGAGTTGCATTTTTGCATACATAGACAAATATTTTTCTGAGAAATCCGGGTCTTTCTATAGCCATTCTAAGGTCGGAACCATGAATGGTTACAACCACAGGCTTTCTTAAAAGCGTTCCAACCCAGGTCCCAATAAGACCCGTCGGAATTGCCCAATGGGCGTGGATCACATCACACTTGTTTTTAAGCATAGCATAAAGGGTTAAGAAGAACCCGGTGAGGTAATAAAGGCCCATTCTCAAATAGGGAATCTTTTTATACTCAATCAAGAGTTTGTCTCTCGCAAAGAATGGGAAACGATAAACCTTTATCCCATTCTGTTTCTCAAAATAACAACTCCCTCTATAAATCTTCGGGGTAACAATCGTGAGCTTAAGTCCTTCTTTTTTCAAAAGGAAAGCCATTTTTTTTATAAAAATTCCCCGGTAGGAAGATTCAAAATCCGGATAAGCATTACTAAGAAATAAAACAGATTTTTTCATAAGGAAACCAGGAATTCAGGAGAATTCAAAATGCTTTTTTCATGCCTTCCTGCATTCCTTATAATAAGGAAGCCAGGAATACATGAAATTTATTTATGAATAACCCTTTTTACCTCCAAAACAGGTTTGAAAAAATTTATGAGTAAACCATGTTCTTTGCCTAATGCTTTCAGGTAGGATTTAACAATAGCAAAATGAATATCCTCAATATTTTTAACTGCCTTTAATTCAACAACAATGGTATTGTCAACAATAAGGTCGAGTCTGTGCCTCCCAACTTCCACACTATCATATTTGATAATGACTTCTCTCTGCTGTTCGATGTGAAGTTCTTTTCTTTGCAATTCGATAATTAGAGCATTTTCATAAATTGACTCTAAAAACCCAGGCCCCAATCTCTTATGAACTTCAATAGCGCAACCGATAATCTTATCGGTCAACTGTTCATGTTCTAATTCCCTTCCTGGCTTCATGGCTTCCTTATTTTTCTTTATTCTAATCCTTTTCCTGGTTTCATGGCTTCCTTATCTCATTTCTTAATTCCAGGTTCTCTTTCTGTACCCGTAATATCTCCCTTCTGAGGGAGACAATTTGAATCGCGATAAATCCGAATGAAAGTATTTGAATTCCTCCTAAAATCAATAACAGAGCAAATGTAATGAGTGGCCTTCCAGGAGTCAGGTCTCCCAGAAACCTTAAATAAACAATATATAGGCCAATCAGTAAACCAATAGCGAGAGTTAAGAGGCCAATAAAACCGAATATGATCATCGGCTTTTCAAAAACAGAAAATATTAGATGGGAGGCGGCAGTTTTCTTAAATTTAAATTTTGATCTCCCTTTTTTACGGCTGGATAAAACAGCAGGGACCTCTTTGACTCGAAAACCTAATGCCAATGCTTTAGAAAGAATTTCAAGATGGATTTCTTTTCCATCTGCTTCGAGTTCGAGGGAATCGAGCACCTTTCTCCGATAGGCACGAAAGATCCCTGTGGAAGTATAAATCCGGTTGGGCATAGCAAATCGCAGTATCCTATTCCCCAATTTGCTGATCCATAAACGCAAAAATGGAACATTTTCAACACTTCCACCTGGCATATATGGAGAAGCGAGAACAAAGTCGATGTCCTGTTCGTCCCTCAGCGCTGCCACCAAATCGAGGATATAACGGGGGTCGTAACTCAGATCCGCATCAATGGAGACGATGATCTTTCCTCCCGACTCCTTAAACCCTTTCCTCAATGCCATCCCCCGGCCGATATTTTTGGGATAAGAAACTACTCTAACCCTTTCGTTAGTTTCTGCCAATTTATTCAAGATTTCATTAGTATTATCGAGACTCCCGTCATTGACTGGAATGATTTCATAATCTCCCTGGAATGAAGTCAGCGCTTCCTCAACTCGTCTAAGAGTAGTCTCTGCGTTCTCAGCTTCGTTAAACATTGGAATGATTATGGAAAGATCCATGTTTTAAAAGTCCACGTATTGTTCGTTTATCGTTGTTGAAGCTTGTATCGAAGCTCGTTATATGAAACTTGAAGCTCGAGTTTCCAAATCCAAGTCTCCTGTATCGATACCAGCATCGTCACCGTGAAACAGGCTTCAATTCTTCCCAAATCCTTGAGATCTTGGATTTAAGGTCTGGCAAATCTATCTTGATAACCCTCCAGACCCTCTTCATATTTACCCCAAAGTATTCATGGATAAGGACATCTCTCAACCCTGCAATCTTTTTCCATGGTATTTCTGCATACCTATTTCTGAAATCTTCGTCTATATTTTTTACGGCCTCGCCAATAATCTCCAACCTTCTTAAAACTGCGTCCTGGACTTGGCGATTCCTATAGAATTCTTCTTCAGTAAGTGATTGAATATATTCTCCGATCACTTCTATACATTCCATCATATCCTGGACATATACCCTCATATCCCGCATCATAAGATAGCTACCTGCTCACTTAATATTTTCTCCCTAATAAGAGGTTTAATTGTTTCGTATTCCACTAAGTCAACCTTCCTGTTAATTGCTTCTTCAAGTTCTAATTTCATCCCCACAAAGTCAAGCAAACTCATGTCGCTCTTAATCTCCACCAAAATGTCGATATCGCTACTGGTTTTAGCTTCTCCTTTTGCCAAAGACCCGAAGATCGCAGCCTTTGTGATTCCGTATTGTTGAAGTATTGGAGTGATTTTCTCTTTGATTTCTTGGATGGACTCCATCTTTAAGTCTCCTCAGCTGATAACCTGTTTAATTATTTTTCAAGATAATCCTTTTTGCCTATCAGTCGGTCCAAAGCTTCAAATGTTTTGAACTTCAATACGGGCATTTAATTTCTCCTAAACCGTGAAACAAATCCTATTTAAATCGTTGTAGAAGCTCTTATCGAGACTCGACAATAGAAACTGGATACTCGAGCTTCCATATTCAAACTTCTGGCTTCGATGCCAGCATCGTCCGCGCTACCAAATTTTAAAAAAATATTTCCGTTTTTAATTATTGAGGCCAAATTGGATGCGTAAATATTCAGCTAAACGGACAATGAATTCCCCAGCATCATCAACAACCTTTTCTGCAGTCTCCTTATCAATCGTGATTCGGACGCTGTAGTCCGACTCCTCTCTCTTTTTACGAATATAATCATAAATTTTGCCATATTCTTTCTCAATTATCCCTTTCTTAATAAAATTTTGAATAAAGGCTGATTCAACACCCGCATGCTTGGTCCTCTCTATCCTCTGTGTAAGAAGCAATGCTGTAGTAACGCAAAATATTGCGTAATAGGAACGATTGACAGCCGCTCTGTATCTTCCTGAATTTAATAGTTCCCTTGCAGTCTCAATATCCTCACGGGCACGGGCAAGACGAACTTCTATAAGAACTCTGGTTTGTTCATCCATAAATCTATGCCATCTTTTTGGATTTGATTATAAAGCGGATCTCGATATTTTTTATGCCATTCGTACGTTTCTTCATCCATTACCAAAGGTGAGAGGATCACTTCTGTCTCCAGAATTATATCAAAGCAAGCCATACTTATTTCATCTTTCAGGCTTTGCTCACCATTTGCGGTCACGATCAGTAAGTCAATGTCAGATTCGGGAGAGAAATCACCACGAGCAACGGATCCAAAAAGTATTACCTTTGAGATCTGCTCTCTATATATTTGGCTCAAGATTTCCAAATAACGGGCTATTGCCTCTTTTTGATTTCTATTCAGTTCAAGGCCCATTTTCTATCCCATCTTCTATTCTTAACTTCATGCCTTCCTGGCTTCCTTATTATAATTATTGAACAAAAAAAGCAAGATAAATCATTATCTTGCTTTCGGTCTTCCGATGTTTTCAAGGATCGGCATTCACAAAAGAGCGATTATCGTTGTCGAAACTCGTATCGAATCTCGTTTTTAGACACTTGACGCTCGAGCTTCTATGTTCAAGCTTCAAGCATCGATACAAGCCTCGTCACCGCTAAACAATGTTATTACTGTTCCTTAAATCACTTGGCCCATTTATCGGCCGGGGTTTTAATGCCATCCTGGTTAATAAATAAGCTTCCATCACTTAACTGCCTTGCTTCACGGGGTCGTGCTTCACCCAGATAAGCAGTTGCTCCTGTACTGATCAACAATATATCGTAATCTCCTGATACATTTGGGACCCCCCACGTATTGATAAGTTCCGTTAAACTAACATCGGTTGAGTAAGTCCCTCTTTCCGCCCTGAACATCTCTTGGGAAGCCCTTAGTTGTTCTAAGGCTGTTTTAGCATCGGCCCTCCGTGCCCTCTGCATATAATTTGTATAAGCAGGGATTGCAATTGCCGCCAGTATTGCTACAATCATTATCACTACCAATAACTCAATAAGGGTAATCCCTCTATTTGATTTCATCGGAAACCTTTTCATCTACCGCTCTTAGGTCTAAACTGGGGAGGAAAATCCGCCGACCATCCCCAATTCCAAACCAATGAGCCATCGCTACTCGTAGTGGGCGTCAAAGTCAGTGTTTTATTGTCCACCATGAAATGAATATTCTGGACAATGGCAGTGATCGCCCCATTTCCATTCACAATCGATATTGCGGAAATTCTCGTAACACTGGCCAATGAAACGCCTAAACTATTTCTGATTTCGTTAACCGAAGGACAATCAGGCCATGAGTTTTGATCATGATAATATGCTGTAGTGCCACTTGCAACAGTGGACATCGCATTTTCCACCTCAGATAATTTTGCCATGACTGTATGACCCTGATAAAGTGGAAGCGCAACCGCAGCCAAAATACCCACGATTGCAATTACCATTAACATCTCGATCAGGGTAAAACCTGGGCCAAAATTTTTCACTCAGAATCCTTACCATAAATAATAAACCCCGTTAGAAATTCCAGTCCCGCTATAGCGGGACTCGAAACCGAGCGGGCCATTAAACCCAGCCCTCCGGGGTGGAACCCCCTACGGGGCGGAACCCGGAATTATTCTGAAATCTAACCTCGTTGCAGCCGCCGGCCCAGAGGGAACGGTGGGCATTATTTCTAATGGGGTAAAGATTTACCTTCCCTGCAAAATAGCTGTTGGTGCCCGAAGATATTTAAACAGCCCTCGGACACCAACAAAATCGATTTTTAACCTTACAAAACTTTCGAATTACCGCCTGGGGACATACGCCGGTGGCATAGTAGCGCCACCACTCCAGGTCCAAGTAATGGATCCATCAGTTTGTGAAGTTGGTGTCATTACTAAATTTCTGGCGTCAACAGAAGAATCAATTCCGGTCACTTCCGCGGTAATTACCCCAGCGGTCACTGAAAAAGCACCAATTCTAGTTAAGGCAAGTGTTGCAACACCCAAACTTGTTTGAATCATTGTTTTGTTGGGAGCAGTAGGCCAGCCATTACCTTCCTGCATATAAGCTGCTACGGCACTTGCAACATTACTCATGGCATTTGTCACTTCTGTCATCTTTGCTTTGATCGTCTGTGTCTTATACATCGGGATGGCGATAGCAGCCAGAATACCAATGATGGCAATAACGATCAACAACTCAATCAATGTAAAACCTTTTTCTCTCCTTAACATAATTAGAACCTCCTTTTTTTGTAAATTATCTTATGTTTGTTGTTCATGAAGGCCGCATTGTTTGGCGTCGAAAATTCAATATGTAAAATCTGACACCTTTACCCTAAACCCAAATGGGCATCTTCACCCTAACCCGCAAACGTAACCCCCTTGTAATCACCTCCTTCTAATAAATTTTCTAATTTATAAAAGCATAATTTATGCCAATTCTTAAAATTTTCCCTAAATTCTATTGAACAACTTAACTCATTAATATCGTAAGGATTATTATTTCTTAAAAATCTCTAAAACTAAGATCACCTTTCTTCAAAGGTTTAGAAGATCAGTATAAATGCCCACTTTTTGTCCATCGAATGCCAAATTTTGTTATAAGGAAGCGAGGAATACAGGAGAATTCATAAAAATCCTTTATTCCATTTCAATTCCTGCCTTCATGGATTCCTAATAATAAGGAAGCCAGGAGACTACGAATATTTTAGGGTTTCCTGCCAATAACGGTCCAACTGTATCCGTGGCGGTGGTGGATTCGAACATTTTCAAATTTTCCATCAATGAGCAATCTCTCTGCTTCTTGTCTTGTATAGTATTTTGCATAGGAAGGGTTAAGTTGATCATAAATAATGAGTCGACGCTTCTCCGGGGACATCTTCTCAAGCACTGACAACATATATCCTCTTAAAGGTAAAGGCAGCATGTGGCAAAATTTAATATATAAAAGCAACGGCCAGTACATTACTTCAACCAGGAAAGATAGTATAAAATGGGGTAGGCGTTTTGTGAGAACCCTCACTGGACGGATGAATGCAAGATAGAGAGCATTTCCTTCTTTACCATATAACCAAACAAGAAAATGCCCCCCTGGACGCAATGCTTTAAAAACTGCTTCGACCACCGGAGCGGGATCTGGTATATGATGTAAAACTCCAATGGAAAAAATATAATCCAGATTAACATCGGCGGGTAATTGATTCCCAGTGATTTTGAGACACGTCACCTTTTCCGGTTCCGAAATATTACGGCACAGAACTTCAAATGCCTGAGAAGGTTCGATGGCGATGACATGTCTCGCTCCCGATTCAATCATCATATTCGCAATCCTTCCGACCCCACTGCCAATCTCTGCTACCCTGCAACCTTTTATATCTTCCGGTTTTAGAAATGGTAAAAGAATATCTGAAAATAGTTCAAGTGATCCATAATACCCCTCGTTGTCAGGGTATCTGAGCCATTGCTCTCCAAAATCCTTTATGGTTTGGTCTTTATCGTGAACCAGACTCAATCCATTCACCCTCCCTTCATTTCAATCTCATGCGAAATTGTCCTTTCCAATTTTTGGAGATTATACTCTACTCATCGTATGGTTTCAATATAATTGAGCAAACAACCTTGGTCAGAATCTACTTTGAAAAGAAGATCCTTGGTCCATTTGACCATTATAGAAGCATGTGGTAAAAATGTATCCATGAATCAACCCAAAATGGAAAAGAATCAAACTCCTTATGACGTTGAAAGCAAGGTCGAAAGTTTCCATTGGTGGTTTGTTGTAAGGAGGAAATTATTAAAATCTATCTTATCATCTATTAATGTTCCGGTAAATTGTTTGACCCTTGACATAGGTTGTGGAACGGGTTCAAATCTAAGAGCATTGGTATCAGCGGGGCTCTATCCAATTGGATTAGACCAATCTATCTACGCTCTAACCCTTGTCAGGAAAAAAGGAGAATATCCTGTTTTAGCCGGTGACTTAAATCATTTACCCTTCAAAACGAAATCGGTTGGCCTAATTATTGCGCTGGACATTTTTGAGCATTTGGAAGATGACGCGAATGCTTTCCGTGAATCTTATCGGGTATTAAATAATGGAGGAATACTCATTTTAACGGTGCCAGCTTTCAAGTCTCTCAGGGGAATTCAGGATGTAGCAACAGGACATAAAAGAAGGTACTCGAGGAAAGAGATCACGGAAAAGTTAAGAGAGGTAGGATTCGATATATTGAAATCTTCTTATTTCAATTTTTTTCTCTTCTTTCCTATTCTTATTACAAGACGTATGATTCATCTTCTTGGAATTAAAATCGAATCTGAAAACGAAGTAAATTTTCCCTTAATCAACTTTTTTTTCATGGCAATTTTTTCCTTGGAGCTTTATGTCTTAAAATATTTTTCATTTCCTTTTGGGGTCTCCATCTTGTGTATTGCTAAAAAATGAGGTTACTCGGTGGGGGTTAAATTTCAAACGTTGGATAAGATAAAAAAGGAGGAGATTCTCATCCTCATCCTCTGTCTCCTGATAGGCTTCACCTTGAGGTTCTACACCTTCGATAAAAAATCCCTCTGGCTGGACGAGATCTATACTTTCAATGACTCCAGGTATGGTTTCAAAGACCAGATACAATATTATAAAGAAAAGCCTAATTACATTCAACCTCCTCTGTTTTTCGTTCTCACCCATTTATTCTATCCATTCACAAAACCAGAAAGAGATCTCCGCATCATCCCTTTGATCTTCGGAACCCTCTCCATACCGATGATCTATTTTCTTGCAAGATTATTTTCTCCGGGGGTTGCCCTTCCCTGTGCTCTTTCTCTGACCTTCATGGCTTATCACATCAGTCTTTCCCAGGAAGGACGATCGTATGCACTGCTTATGTTCCTCGGATTGATGGGTCTCTACTTTTTTATGAAGCACTTGCAAACATCAAAGAGAAGGTTCTTGGTCCCTGCCGCATTCTTTTTTGCCGTTTCGTTGCACACAAGTTACAGTTCTATTCCATTCGTCGCTTTATCCCAGATTCTCTGGTTTTATCGGCTGAATGAAGATGATAAAAAGTCCCGCTTTTCTTCCTTCCTCGTTTTAAATGGTTTAATTCTTCTCTTCTGTCTTCCTTGGTCCCTTCTCGTCACACAAAATTATGCCGGCCAACCTATCATGGGACACCATTACCGCCAAACCCTTGGCTCATTTAGGAGCATCCTATATGGCATATTCCATGATTGGGTTCCTCATGTCCCTTTGATGGTTGTTTCAGTCATCCTGCTAATCCTTTTTCCCGTCTTCTCAAAGAATCGGAAGAATGCCCTTGTTCTTTTGGGCCTCTTCATTGTACCTATTGGGGGATTCTACATATACTGTAAGTTATTTAACATTACCCATTTTATTACCTCCAGGTATTTTATCAATCTGTTGCCTCCCTTTTTTATTACTTTATACTTATCCATCAATGCCATCGAAAATAAATTTGAAAGACTAAGAAAATTCATACGATTGAGATTTCTCTTTATTGTTCTTTTTATCGCATCTAATCTTGTGATCCTCCCATTCTATTACCGTTCTGAGAAGGAAGACTTCAGAGGATTAGTCACTTATTTAAAAAGTCAGCTCCGCGACGGGGATAAGATCATTGTTGGGACAGAGTTATACATTCCCGGAATGCTGTATTATTTTGGTGTACACCCACAAGGCCGGCTTTACCTACTTCCCTCTCGGAAGGTTTCAGGAGAAGAGATTGAATATATCGTGCCTTTGGTGATACAAAACAAGAAATTTACTATCTCTTATTCGAAGACTTACTGGCACAAATACATTGCAGACGGAAACCGGCTGTGGCTTGTCGTAAATAAAACAATGGCTAAGGAAATTAAGAAAAGTTCGGATTTTGTCCTGAGGGGGTATTTTGATGGAAGTTTTCTTAATTTCAACAGATTTCCAATGGACGCATCCATGTACCTTTTCCTTTTTGATCCCCTATCACCAAATGAAAAAGAAATTGATATGCCGATTGAATGACATTTAAGAGTGGCAAACCCGTGCGATATTTTGAGAACCCTTTCCCAACTTCGGATATGGTAAAAAAGAAAGAAATTCTCATCCTCATCCTCTGTCTTCTCATAGGGTTCACCTTGAGATTTTACACCTTTGACAAAAAATCACTCTGGCTCGACGAAATCCATACGTTTAATGACTCGAAGTATAGTTTCAAAGACCAATTGAAATTTTATCAGGGGAGGCCTCTTTACCTTCACCCTCCCCTCTTCTTCATTCTCAATCATTTATTCTACCCATTTACAAAGCCAGAGAGAGACCTCCGTATCATCCCCCTGATCGTTGGGACCCTCTCCATACCGATGATCTATTTTCTTGCAAGATTATTTTCTTCAGGGATTGCCTTTCCCTGTGCTCTTTCTTTGGCCTTTATGGCCTATCATATCAGTCTTTCCCAGGAAGGACGTTCGTATGCACTGCTTATGTTCCTCGCCATGGCTGGGCTTTACTTTTTTATGAAACACCTGCAAACATCAAAGAGAAGGTTCTTGCTCCCTGCCGCATTCTTTTTTGCCGTTTCATTGCATACAAGTTACAGTTCCATTCCATTTATCGCTTTATCCCAAATTCTCTGGATCTACCGGATGAAAGGAGATGATACAAAGTCCCGCTTTTATTCTTTCTTAATCCTGAATGGTTTAATTCTTCTCTTCTGCCTCCCCTGGATCCTTTTCATAGTATTAAATTACAAGGTGCAACCAATAATGGACCCCCTTCAAGAAAAAGTCCTCATCTCTTTTTGGAACATACTATACGGGGTATTACATGATTGGGTACCTCATATCCCCCTTATGGTCGTCACGGTGATCCTGTTAATCCTTTTCCCTGTCTTCTCTAAGAACCGGAGGGATGCCTTTGTCCTTTTGGCCATCTTCATGGTACCTATTGGGGGACTCTACCTATACTGCAAGTTATTCAGCATCACTCACTTCATCACCTCCAGGTACTTCATCAGTTTCTTACCTCTTTTCTTTATTACTCTATACTTATCCATTAATACCATCGAAAATAGATTTGAAAGATTAAAATATTTCATGCGATTGAGACTCCTATTTGTCATACTTTTTATCGCATCTAATCTTGTGATCCTTCACCTTTATTACCGCGCTGAGAAGGAAGATTTCAGGGGCTTAGTAAATTATTTAAAGGGGCAACTCCGAGAAGGAGATAAACTTTTCGATAGCGACATGGCCTATACCCCAGGCATACTTCATTATTTTGGGGTTTATCCAGAAGGACGGCATTATTCGTTTCCCTATTATAAAGTTTCAGAAAATGAGATTGAATTCAGGCAATCTTTTATCTTCCAAAAGAGAAACTATACGATCTATTATTCCAGAACCTGTTGCACCCAATATATTTCGGATGGAAGCCGATTATGGATTATTGCAGGAGCCAGGAGCGCGAAGAAGATCAAAGGAAATTCTCCCTGTGTTTTGAAGGGATACTTCGATGGAAGTTTTCTCAATTTCAACAAATTTCCAACGGATGCTTCCATGTATCTTTTTCTCTGGGACCCTAAATCCCCAGGAGAAAAGGGGATTGACATGCCGATTGAATAATACAGGTGTGTTAGAAAAGTTTATTTCAAGATTTAAGGAGAAAAGTCCTGTTTGGGTAAGGATCTATGAGGGCCTATGATTTATAGAACATAGAAGCAAAACATGCCGAGGTCTAATCTAAGTTCGGCGTTTATTCCACATGGATTTCAAAAATCGAATAATCCTGATCGCTAAAAAGCTTTACGGCTCCTTTCTTCAAAAAATCAACAAAGATGGCCTGCTGCTCCGGTCTCATGTTCTTTATTAACACAGAAAGCCGAAAGAAAAGGTGGGTAAATCCAGCCTCAGCAAGCCGTTGCGATAATTCTTTTCCGTTCGTAGAGGCTTTGATAAATCCCTTGAGGGTGACGTCTTCTATGAAAGTATCGGAGTAGTATGAACGGTCGATATAGTAACCATAAGCTCCTGTCCACACGCAAAGGAAGCGGGAGTGTTCAGGGAGGTTTTGATTTAGGAATTCGAAAGCCGGGTATCCCGGAACCTGTCGAACAAGAAAGGCTCGCTCCTGCTCCATGCCTAAAACCGGTCTGTAATAGCCGATCTTGAGAAACTGGGCACCCAGGAACCATATGTTCCAAACAAGTGAGGCAATCACTGTTAAGATGAGGACCATTTTAAACATTCTTCTGTTCCTGACAGACGCCACAAGCCATCCCACAGCCGGAGCAACCAATGCACAGGCCAGCATTTGAGAGGGCAACCAAAACCTCACCTGCTGAGTTCCAACCACAAAAAATGCAGCGGATACAACAAACATTAACCCTATTTCTTTCACCATACTCCCGCCCAATCGGCGACGAACCAAAAGTATGGCCGAGGCCACGGCCAAAATCACAACAATAATGAGGAATGGTCCCATGGCTCCATCAAAACGAATCGTGTCAAATCTTCCCAAGAAGGCAAGCCTCCACGGAAGTACGAGATAGTCCAGCAGATTCCTTCCCATTCCGTAAATATCAAAATACTGGGACATTGCAAGCGCCCTGGCTTCATCCCAGCCTTTTCCCCCAAAAAGAACCCAGGCCATGGGATATACCGGATTGCCCAGGGTGATCCAGTTCCATCCCATCCAACAAAGCCCGGGCGCTGCTGAAAGGCTAAATACCCCGATCACTCTTAGTGCTTTTTTAGGAGGCACTCTTCTCTGCCCCCACAGGAGGACAAGCCCGATCAAACCCAAGTAAATCAATCCATTATATTTGAGTGCAGACATCCACCCCGCTAAGAACCCCATTAATGAAATAGGTCCCAAGCCTATGCCTCCGGCTGTGACTCTCTCCTTTCCGCGGTTGAGGGAAAGGACGAAGACCAACAGGCTTCCTCCAAGGGTCATGAGAAGCGCGGGCTCCACATAACCACACCCAGTGAAGTAGATGACAGGGGGAACGGTGGCGTATCCGACGGCGCAGAGTGCGGCCGGCCAAGGTCCGGCCATCAAGTAAGCCAAACTGTATAATTCGCCAATAGCAGCAATCTGTTGTAGGATCGAAAACCCTTGGGCGGCGCGATCCCCTGCTATGCCTAAGAGGAGGGTCATGAGGACCTCGTGCCCTTTGGGGAAAGTTGAGAATAGATTTCCTTCGATATGCACAAGACGACCTGCTTTCAGATATTCTTTTGGGCATAAGAGATGATAGACCAAAGAGTCGCGGACATAGGGTGGGGCCGCTGCCTGCAGGATCGCCGAGAGAAGGAAGAATCCGAGTATCCCCATTAAAAAAATGTGCGCAGCCTTTTCCTTCCCCCTTTCTTTTGTGAACACTCCGTCCGGCTCCCCTCGAATCATTTGATTGACTGACTTCGATCCTGAGGATCTTCTAAGCTCTCTAACGATACACCAGGTGGTCATCCCAATCCCTGTAAAAAATACTGTCCAAAGGACAGTGGGAACAAAACCCCCGATGAATCCCAACACAGTTAGAAGGTAGGAAATAGCGACGTTTCCTGTAGCAAAAGCGAGAGGATAACGCGCCAAGGCGGGCAAGACGATTTTTTGACCTAAGAAGGTCTTGAGAAGTATCGCCCCAGCGGCCCAACATATTCCGCCGAAGGCGATCATACAAATGAACTGCCAGAAGAGATTCATATATCCATTAGACCCGGGAACATGAAATCGACCCTGAGCGGCGTTTTACACCCACCGCTCTGAAAGATGGAGCATTCGACTGAGTTCACACCGAAGTCTTGGCGCCGCCGAATGGGTCAAAGAAAAGGATGATACCGGCTTACCCAAAGTTCCCACACGAGCAGAGTCCAGAGTTGTTTTCTATTATCCTTTCTATTAAGCAGGTGATCTTGGAGAAGGAGGGTTACATATTCGGGATTGAGGAATCCCTCCCGCTCAATTCGGTCATGGGAAAGTAAGTCTCCAAACAATTCTTTGAGCGGTCCTTTTACCCATTTAGCAATCGGGACTCCAAAACCCTCCTTCTTTCTATGAATGACTTCTTTGGGCAGGAAAGATTCCATGGCATTTTTCAA